>NPIE01003608.1_pt1 | contig 73926 bp, 73 predicted proteins | sample 8637661 | NCBI WGS metagenome assembly NPIE01 (sample SAMN07420842, study PRJNA396082) | bioreactor metagenome | isolation source: sample BA12 brine-fed electro-methanogenic bioreactor BA | place: Japan: Kochi | collected 2016-12-09 | reverse complement strand
GGTGCATCAAGATCATCGCCGCTTTTTCTTTTCCGCTTGGCGGATGAATCGAGGCCGAAGGCGCCCTACCCGAACAGCCCTTTGGGTCTGTAATTCGGGTTGGGGATGGTTTCGATCCAGCCGCCCTGGTCCGTGATGCTCTCGAGCGCTGCCGAGAGCGGATACGCGCCCTCGGACGGGCTCCACCAATAGGCACCGCGTTTGAAGGTGATGATCTTGCGGCGGCCGTCGTTGAGTTCGCGCCGGTCCGCGAAGCGGCAAACTGTCCGGGGGACAGTTTGAGGCAAGAACGGGCGGAGCCCGGCCAACCGCAGCGTCTTGGGTTCCTTGCGTGACATGGGCGTCTCCGTTCTCCCTTTGGTCAGGCGGCCTCGGCGCTGCGCCCTGCCCTGCCCGCCTCCGATCTGGCGATCAGGTAGTCGCAGGCACGTTGCGCGTCCGCGGCGTGCCGGAAGATCGCGCCCTTGTCCGACCGAAGAACGCGCAACCAGTTGTGGAGGTAGGCGGCATTCATCTCGAGCGTATGCGCTGTGAAGCCGAGCGTCTGACCCAGGAACACCGAGGTCAATTCCGCGACGATCTCCTCGCGCGCGTAAGAGGTGTTGCCGAACTTCGAGAGACCAAAATTACGGTTCAGTCGATGGGGGGCTTTCGTGGCATGGGCCAGCTCATGCGCCCAGACCCCGTAGAAATTGCGCGGGTCCTGGAACCGCGTGATGGATGGCATGTAGACCTTGTCCACGGGGGGCAAATAGTAGGCTTCTGTCCCCGTGAAGACGGTCGTGATGTCGATGGCATCGAAAAACGCCTGCATGTGCGGGATGGGCTCGGACGGCGGATGCTCGGGCGCGGGCTCCGGGTCTGGGAAGAAGCTGTCGGGCAGGCCATCGATCTGGCAGGCATTGAACACGCGGTAGGATTTCTGGAAGCGGAAGATGCGGGCTTCCTCGGAGCGATCATCGCCATCGCTGCGGTCGTCCTCGCCGCCCGCGTCTTTCCGGCTTTGGCCGTAATAGACGACGACAGAGGATTTCTCGCCCTTGCGGACCTTTGCGTCCAACGCATTGGCCTGAGGCAGAGTCATCCAGAAGGGAGAGCTGTGGCCCGCCATCACGGTCCGCATCGTCAGCAGGAAGTTGTTCACCCCCTGGTAGGGTTCGCCGCCCACGCGCAGGGGGCGTGAGCTGCCGCCTGCGGTCCAGGGCTTGCGCCACGGCAGGACGCCGCGCTCGATGATGCGGATGATTTCGTTTGTGATGACCTCGGAGGCATCGAATTTGGTCGTGCGGGATCGGGCCATGGCTGGCGTCCTTTCGAGTTTTGGTGAGAAGGAATGGTGATCAGGTTGACTGGCGGGGGCGGGGATCGTTGGCGATCCTGGCACCGAGGGCTTCGACCATGTCGATGTAGGTGGTCAGCGAGACGGATCTGCCAGGACCGCAAGGGTCAGGGTCGACCGATCCGTCTCGCGCCACGCACGGCAAGTTCGCGAAGGCGATGACGTCACTGATGGGTCGGATATCGATGAACGGGGTTCCTCGTGCGACTGCAAGTGCGGCCAAGGGAAAGCGCTCGATCGGCGCGAAGGTCGACACGGTGGTCCAACCGAGATGGAGGAATGTCCCGCCCTCCCCGCAGATCATATGCGCGTTTGGCAATGACGCCGCCTGCCTGAGATAGCCAAGATCACGCAGGACGGTCTCACGCTCGAGCTGCAGTGCCTGGCCCGTCTGGCCGGTTCGGCGTAGTTCCTTGTGCCGCCACCACGAGGCGGCGGTCGCGCGTAACACGCACAAGACACCTGTTTGCATCGGAATGCCCTTCATCAATAACAGCAGACCGGAATCCGGCCCGGACCCATCTGAGGGACCCCAAAGGCCCTCATCCGTCAGTCACAAAACCCGAAGAACACTTTCACTCTTTAGGGATCTGATGCCGAGGAGCGTTAAATGCAAAGCTCATGAGAACGTAGGATCCTCCACTTTCCGGCATCAGACCCCAATGAGGAACAGGATCAGGCCCGGACACCCTCTTTCGGGCATCCTCAGGCCTGACCTCCCCCGGCCCTCCTCTTCCTCTCAAACCCCATGATTTCCGCAGGTGGCTTGATTTTGTTCCTGTTATGTTCTATGTTGAAAGCCACGCTAAGAAGGGAGATCCCCGATGGAAAGCACCACTTACGCCCTGCCCGCGACGCCAAAGCAGATCGCCTATGCGCGCGCACTGGCCCTTCGCAACCAGACGCTTCTGCCGTGTGAGGTTCAGCAAGATCGGCGCTCCTTGAGCGCCTGGATCGACGCACAGGCCAAGCTGAAGCCGGGCACGCAGGACAGCCGCCCGACATCAAAGCAGGTCGCCTTTGCCGAGCGCCTCGCCCGCATCAAGCGCCGCGCCGTGCCGGACGAATGCTTCCGCGACAAGGAGCTGATGTCGAAGTGGATCGATGGGAACAAGTGAAGCTGGGTAGACCCCGCGCTGATCGAGATTACTTCGGCCGATCGACAACGGATGCCCCGCCCGACTTGGCAAGCGCGATCAGGCTGGACTGGATTTTGGATGTGAAGACGGAACTGAACGTGCCGATGGGCGTGCGGTCCTCCCAGACAAAGGACCGCTCCAGAACATCGGTGTTGATCTCGTCCAGCATGACCCATTTGCGGACATGGGTTTATGACCCCACGCGCTGCGACTCGATCTGTGGCACCTCGATGATCAGCACGATGTTGACGAGCGTTGCCGCAACAAGCAGCCGGAGCGGGGTTCGGGTACACCCCATTAACTCCTAGCCTACGGCGACCCCGAACAGCGCACCGACCCCGGCTGTCGCCGCCATTGCAAGCGCTCCCCATAGCGTGACCCGCGCGGCCCCACGGACGACGCCTGCGCCGCCGGCCGAAGCGCCCAATCCGCCAAGAACCGCAAGGCCGAGGATCGTCGATCCCGCCACCAGGGAAGCGATCTGCGCCTCCGAGACCAGCAGCACGACGATCAGGGGTAGCACGGCCCCAACTGCGAAGGTCAGTGCGGACACCAGAGCCGCCTGGATAGGGCGGGCGGTAACGGTTTCCGAAATGCCGAGCTCGTCGCGCGCATGCGATCCGAGCGCGTCGCGTTCAGTCAGTTGCACGGCAACCTTTTTCGCCAGGTCGCGGTCCAGCCCCCTTTCAACATAAATCAGGGTTAGTTCCTCGAGCTCGGCCTCGGGCGTTTCCTCGAGTTCACGGCTCTCTCGGGCGAGGTCCGCCTGTTCGGCGTCAGTTTGCGAGCTGACCGAGACATACTCCCCCGCCGCCATCGACATCGCGCCAGCCATAAGCCCGGCCAGCCCGGCGATCATGACCTCGGGCTTGCCGGAGCCTGCGGCCGCGACGCCGACGACGAGGCTCGCGGTCGAGACAAGACCATCGTTGGCTCCGAGAACGGCGGCCCGCAACCAGCCGATGCGATGCACCATATGGATTTCAGAATGTGAGAGGCGGCTCATGGCTTGGCTCCTTGAACGATGTCTGCTTGCTCTGACATGATGGCCTGGGATTTGCCCGTAGCTGGCTCCTGCGGCGCGATGCGCAGCGCGCGCAGGGCGTTCAGGATCACGGCAACGTCGATCACTTCTTGCAGAAGCGCGCCCTGAACCGGCGTGAGGTAGCCGAAAGCGGCCGCGATCATGCCCATGACAGACAGGCCGATCCCGGCGACAACGCTTTCGACTGCGATCCGGCGGGAGGCGCGCGCGATCTCGATGCCGGGCCCCAGCCGGTCGATCCGGTCGACGAGCAGCACCACGTCGGCGGCCTCGGCCGAGGCCGCGGCGCCCCGTGCCCCCATTGCCACGCCTACATCGGCTGCGGCCAGGGCGGGCGCGTCGTTGACACCATCACCCACCATCATCACCGGCCCGTGTTTACGCTCGGAAAGCACCAGCAACACCTTTTGATCCGGCGTCAGACCGGCCCGCAGCCCGTCGAGGCCCAGCCCCTCGGTCACGCGCTCGGCCACGTCCGCGCGGTCGCCAGTAGCCAGAAGGATGCGCACGATCCCTTGACGGCGCAGACCGTCCAGCATCGCCCCCGCGCCCTCTCGCAACGGGTCAGACATCACCAGATGCCCCGCCAGGTGACCGTCAACTGCCACTGCGACAAGGACCGATCCGGCGCCCTTGGCGGGGTGATCGCCCGCCCTCTGCCCAACGCGGGACACAACGAAACCGTCACCACCGACGATCACGCTGTGGCCCTCGACATGACCCATGACCCCTTCACCCGGAAACTCGGCAACCTCGGATGGCACGGGCAACGAGAAGCCGCGCGCCTTCCCGGCCGCGACAATGGCCTGCGCAACAGGGTGCTTGGAGGCCTGATCGAGCGCAGCAGCGAAGCGCAGGATGTCGCCCTCGACCATGCCGTCGTGACTATCGATCGAGACGATCTGCGGCCGACCGTCGGTCAGCGTCCCCGTTTTGTCGAGGATCAGCGTGCGGATCCGCGCCATCGTCTCGAGCGGCCCTGCGCCCTTGATCAGCACGCCAAAATGCGCCGCACGCGAGAGACCCGCCACCAGCGCGACCGGCACGGCAAGGATCAGCGGACAGGGCGTGGCGACCACCAGCACGGCGACCGCGCGGATCGGATCGCCGGTGAACCACCAGGCCGCAAGGGCGATGCTGACGGTGACGGCCAGAAACCCCAGCGACCAGCGGTCCGCCAGCCGGGACATCGGCGCTTTGGAGGCCTGCGCTTCCTCGACCAGGCGAACGATCCCGGCATAGGTGCTGTCCTTGGCTTCGCGCGTCGCCGTCAGGTCGAAGGCCTCGCCCGCATTGGTCGAGCCGCTCATGGCGTCGGCCCCGCGCGCCAGCCGGACTGGCAGGGACTCGCCGGTCAGCGCCGAGGTGTCGAGGAAGGCCGTGTCGGAGGCCACTGTGCCGTCTACCGGCACCACGTCGCCCTGCCGGATCAGCAGGCGATCACCGGGGGCGAGTTCGTCGAGCGGCACCTCCTCCAGCGCACCGTTGCGGTGCCGGGTCGCGGTCCGGGGCACGCGGGACAGGAGGTCCTGCATCGACCGACGGGCGCGGCCCTCTGCGAAGGCTTCGAGGAAGGTGCCGCCCGAATACATCACCGCAACGACCGCCGCTGCGAGCGTCTCGCCGAAGACGAGCGCCGCGGTCATGGAGAGCGCGGCGACGATATCGAGGCCCACCTCGCCGCGCCCAATGCTCCGGACGATTTCGACCACAAGCGCTGCGAGCGCGGGAACAACTCCTGCAATCCAGATCAGGTTCGCGATCTCTGGTTGGCCCGCAAGGTAGAATGCGAGTCCCACGATCAGCCCGGTTGCGGCCATCAGCAGGAGTGCGGTCTTGAAGCGATCGGTACGGGTCTGTTCCATGCGGCTCATCTTCCCCCGGCTGAGGCGATTGCCGCTGGTTCTTCGGAAAAAAGACGCCCGACTCCCACGCCCATTGCATTGCCTTCATCATCGCGCAGAAGAAACAGGGCGTCGAGTCCACGTTGTCTTGCGAGGTCCGCACCCCTCTCCGCACCGAGCACCATGAGCGCCGTCGCCCAAGCATCGGCCTCGGCACAGGTGCGGGCCACCACGGTGACGGAGGCCGGCGAGGCGATCAGCGGCGCGCCACGTCTCGGATCCATGGTATGCGACAGGCGGCGCCCCTGAACCTCGACCCAATGGCGGTAGTCACCGGAGGTCGCCACGGCGGCGTCCTGCAGCGCCAGAACCGAATGCGGCGTCCGGCGATCAGGGTCCGGCGCTTCTACCGCGATGATCCATGCCTCGCCATCGGGGCGCAGGCCCATGGCACGCATCTCACCGTCGATGCCGACAAGGGCGTCGGCAATCCCATGATCGCGCAAGGTCTCGGCGAGCCGGTCGACGCCATAGCCCTTGGCGATGCCGTTCAGATCCAGCGCAATGGGCGCGGTCTTGCGCAACTGCATCCCCTCGATCTCCAGCACCTCCTGCGCCGGGCGGCGGGGGGCGTCCATCACGGCGCGGATACCCTCGGGCGCGGCGGCCCCGGGCCCGAAACCCCAGGCCGTCACCGCATCGCCCATGCCGATATCGAAGGCCCCGCCCGAGGCGCGCCCGATCTCGAGCCCGAGGCGCAGGACCGCCCGCAGTTGCTCCGGCACCACCACCCAATCGTCCACCGGCGCCGCATTGATCCGCATGAGCGCGCTCTCCGCGTTCCACGTCGACATCTGCTTGTCCACCTCGTCGACAGCCGCCTGAAGGGCGGCACGGATTGCATCCGTGTCGCGGCCCCGATCCGCGAAGAACAGCGCCGACCAGCGCGTGCCCATGGTGGGGCCGTTCAGGGCGATGCGCGCGCGCTCAGTAGACATCTTCGACATACCGCCCCTCTGCCTTTAGGACTGCGGGCGTAAGCCCGGCAGGTGCGAGGATCTCGGCCAACGCATCGCTCACGCCCGTGGCCATGTCGCGCCCGCCGCAGACCATCACACGCGCCCCGTCGCAGATAAGCCGGGCCACCTGCGCCGCGTCGGCGCGCAAGGCGTCCTGCACATAACTGCGCCGCGCGCCGCGCGAGACGGCGGTGACAAGCCGGGTCAACCGCCCCTCAGCCTGCCAGCCGGGCATCTCTTCGCCATAGAAGAAATCGCTGTCCGCATGCCGCATCCCGAAAAACAGGTGCACGGGCCTGTGCCGCGCATTGCCGCGGATGAAGCCCGCCAGCGGCCCGATGCCGGTGCCCGCCCCGATCAGGATCAGCGGGGTGCGACCGCGGTCGGCGTGAAAGCCGGGATTGCGGCGCAGGAAGGCCGTGACCCTAGCGCCCGGCTCCAAGGCGGTCAGCTGGCCCGAGGCCAGCCCGCCCGGATGCTTGCGCACAACGATCTCCACGAAGCCGTCGCGGCGACCCGAGGCCAGCGAGTAGAGACGTGGCACGGCGCTGCCCTGCGGCAGGACACCGATCAGGTCGCCCGCCTGAAACCGTGCGAAACCCGCCCCGGTCAGCCGCTGCCACAGCGTCGCGCGCGGCAAGGCGAAGCGCAGGATCGCGGCCCCCGCCTGCATCTCGGCCCCGTAGTTGCGCCGCGAGACGAGGGTCAATGTTTCGGTGCGCGGCGAGACGGGCTGGTGAGAAAGCTCGAGAGAGATGCTAAGCGCCTCGCCAAGAGCGCGGCCCCAGCGCGCGAAATCCTGCGGGGACTGGCGGTCGATTGCGTCAAGCGGCAGAAGCTCCGGCCAGTCCTTCGCTTGCGCTGCTGCCGCAACGTCCTTGGCAAAGGCGCAATAGGCCGGAAAACTCCGATCTCCGAAACCAAGCACAGCCATGGGAATATCCGGCGCTCCGTCGAGGGCGTTCAACCGGTCGAGGAAGCCCTTCGCCGAGGCCGGCGCAGCCCCGTCGCCATAGGTCGCGGCGAGCACGATGATGCGCTCGGCTCGGGCGTAGCGCTCTGGCGCGAAGCCCGACATCGGGCCAACATGGACGCCCTGCCCCGCTGCCGTCAGCGAGGCATGCAGGGTCGCGGCGAAGCCCCAGGTGCTGCCACCCTCGCTGCCGACAAGAAGGATCGTCTCGGCACGGCCCGCGGGCTGGTTGCCCCGGATGCGCGGCCGCCCGCGCCGCCCGGCAAGCCAGATCAAGACGCCGGTCACGCCCATCGCCGGCACTCCGAGCGCCATCATCCCGAGCACAAGGCCGAGCATCGCGGCCCCCTGCCCCGTGTGCAGCATGTAAATGGTTTCCGAGACGCGCTCCCACCCGGTCAGGTCGGCCCATGCCACGAGCGCGCCGGTTCCCTGGTCAAGATAGCCGGTGCCCCGGTCGGTCTTCAGTGTGAACACGTCCGTCGCATCGCCGGGATAGGGAAAGCTCAGTTCGCGCAGCTCGGCGACGGGCGTCTGCAGCAGCGTGGCCATCTGATCGAGAGCGAACCCAATCTCTCCGCTCACTTCGGTGGGATCAGTCGGCAGGACGCCACCGTCCGGCAAAAGATCGAAGGTGGAGGCTGTCATCCAGAGGGCGGTGGTGGAGGACAGAACGAGGCCGATGACGGCGATCCGGGCGATCTCGACATGCAGCCTGCCCGCGAACGGACCGCGCAAGGACGCGAACCAGTGCCGCCATCCGCCCGCCCGTCGCGCGACCAGCATAGCACCCGAGAGCGAGAGGACCAGCATCGCCGCGGCCCCGGCGGCCATGGCGATGCGCCCGCCATCCCCGAGGAAGAGCGAGCGATGAAAGTTGGTGAGCCAGCGAAGGGCCTGGTTCGGGTCGGCCGAGGCAACGCCCGCGCCCGTCGCCGGGTCGATCACGGCAGCACCCGGCGCGCCCTGATCGAACCAATAGGCGGTGATCCGACCGGAGGGCGACCGCCGGATCTGCTCGACGCCCGGATAGACGGCCTGGATGCGGTCCGCGAGGGTGGCGACTGTCTGACCAGTCTCCACCTGCGGCGCGGTGATGCGCTCGACTGCCGGAAAGACCGAGAGCGCAGCGCCGCTCAGGCTCAGGATCGTGACGAGCGCGAGTGCCAGTAGACCCGGCCAGCGATGGAGTGTACGGATCATGGCCCTGCCCCTCACATGTCGTAGGAGAAGTTGGCGATGTAGCGCCGGCCGGTCACCGGCGTACCCGCGCCCGCCGTCGTCAGCGGCACGGCCACCTCGTTCGGGCTGTCGCGCATATCCTCGACCGCCGCGTCTATGTGAAGCGTGTAGCCCGCATCGAACAGCGCATCGGCCAGATCGAGCGTGATCTCGAGACTGCGGCCCGCGCCGACGCTGGCGCCGGTGATACCGTTTACCTGCGCGGTATCGCCGCCCGTGGCACGGTACCAATCGCTCAGATGCTCGTAGTACTTGGACTTGCCACCAGCCATCCAGAGACTGCCGACATAGGCGCCCGAGGCGTCGGTAACGTAAAGCGCGAGGTAAGCGCCGTCGCCGCCATAGTTGTTGAGGGTGGTTGTGAGCGTCACGGGCCGTGCCATAGCGAGGCCGGGAAGCGTGAGTGCGGTGGTCAGCGCGAGCGTTGCGAGAAGTGATTTCATGGGAATGATCCTTGTTCAGGGTGCTTCGGAGCTGTTCAGTTCACCTGAACCTGCGGAGGGGCGCCGTTTCCGAAGAGGCCGTTCTGCGGAGGAGCGACCGTTCCAGCGGGCGCGGGATTGCGGGCGCCACCGCGGTCGTCGTCATCATCCTCGTAGTCCATCTCGACGATCTGCAGCGTCGCCGGATCGAGCTTCACCTCGATCTCGCGGCCATCCTGGTCTCGGCCTTGGATTTCGTAGCAGCCGTCGTCGATCTCGAAGTCGCGCACCGTCCAACCGTTCTGTTCGGCCATCTGCATGGCGGCCTCGCGCGGCTGCCACTGGTCACGGGGCGCATTGCAATCATCGTCGTCGGCCAGCGCAGCGCCGGCGGGCAAAAGTGCGATCAGGGCAAGGGCGGTCAGAGTCTTTTTCATGGCAAGGGGTCCTTTCGTTTGATGAGACCAATCTGGCACCCCGACCTGAGGGCATCCTGACGCCCCAGCGATTCCTGCTTCAGCTTGCCGTCAGGAAAATGGCCCCGCCGATGAGGGCGGGGCCAAAAAAAGATGCGAGCGCAGGCTACAGGGCTGGCATGGCTATGCGCCCTGCCCCGCGTTCAGGTGAATTCGAACTGCTCGAAGCGGACACGGCGAGGCGTTTGGCCTTGTGCTTTCAAGCCCTTGAGAATCCCGTCCTTCAGACCGGTTGGGCCGCAGAACCACAAATCGGCTTGCCGGATCGCGAAAGGGACCGCGCCAATCAGGCGCTCGGCCGTGAGCCTGCCATCGCGCGTCGTAACGACCACCTCGAAACTGAACCTCGGGTTGCGGGCAGCCGCAGCGCGCAGCGTCTCTACCCCAATCGCCTCCTCTTGTGTCCGAACGCAGTGGATGAGGTGAATGTCGCGGCTATCCGCTTCGCTCAGGCTTTCGGCCCAGGCGAGGAACGGCGTGATACCGATGCCGCCCGCCAGCCATATCTGGCGCGCACCGCCCTTGCGGAAATTGAACCGTCCATATGGCCCTTCGACCTGCACGCGCGTTCCGGTCCGCAAGATGGCGGGCAGGCTTCGTGTCCAGCCACCCAACCCCCTGATGCAGAACGTCAGGGTGCCGTCAGGGCGCGGGGCGCTGGCAATCGTGAAAGGGTGCGGCTCGGACAGTCCTGCCTCTGGCGCGCGGAAGAAGGCGAATTGCCCCGGCCGCCACCGCATGGCCCGCCCCTCGGGGCGGAGGGTTAGCGTGGTGGTGTCCTTGGTCTGGCTGATCTCTGTGACGGTGAATTCTCTACGCCGCAGGTACGGGGCGACCAGCTCGGTGAATATCCACGCGATCACTCCGGCGATGCCGAATGTGTTCAGAAGCACCGAGAGCGATGGATCTACCTCTGTCGGCAGGTCGACGAAGAACTGGTGAAAGACCACGATTGCAAAAAGGGCCCCCATGAAACGATGGCTGAACCGCCAGATTTGATAGGGGATTTCCAGTGGGGTGAAGGGCAATCTCCGGAACCAGCTGACAGCAACCAGGGCAAGAAGCGCGTTGAAGGCAAGTTCGCCCGCCTCTTCACCAAGTTCACCAAGGGAGGTTTCACGCACCAAACGCTCGAAATCCGGCTCGATCTGCTGGTGCAGGATCATCAGGACCATTGCGGAAATACCAAGCCACTTGTGGAAACGGTACATGCGATCGAGACCGCCGAACAATGGTTCCACCAGCGGCGGCCGTGCGGCGAGGATCAGGGTCTGTGCCATCGCGACAACTGCCGCGGCCCCGACGGCAATGCCAAGTGCTGCATCCGCGCCATAGGGCGCATAGGTGTTGAACCCGATCAGTGCCGCCAGCAGGCATGGCAACGCAACCAGCACCGGGCCCGTCAGAGCTAGAGGAGAGTTTAGGGAAAGCCGGGAGAGTGGCGGCAGGCCCGGCACCGGGACATTACCGTCGCGACGCGCTGCATCAGTCATCGTCGCGTCTCTCGTGATCCCGCTCGCGGCGATCATCCTCGTCGTCCTCGTATTCGAACTCGATTATCTCCAGCGTGGCCGGGTGGACAGTCACCTCGATCGCACGCCCCTCGGCATCCCTCCCATCGATCTCGTAGCAGCCGTCATCGATCTTGATCCGGCGCACCGTCCAACCATTTTCCTCAGCCAGCATGGCAACAGCATCGCGCGGCTGCCAGTCGGCCATCGGCACGAAGCAATCGTCGTCAGCCAGCGCCGCGCCGACCGGAAAGACCGCGAGAAAGCCGATAATTGTCAATGTCTTCTTCATGGGGCACACTCCTAGTGGCTCGCCTCTTGATGCCATTCATGCGCCGCGAAGCTGACGGCAGCCTGAAGGGGCTCGACCCACAAGCTTCAGCTTCGTGTCAGCCAGACGGATCATGGAGGGACATCAGGAAAGGACGGGTACGACCATGCGCATATTGCTGATCGAGGACGACACGACTCTTGGCGCTGCCGTGCGCGACCAGATCGCAGCTGATGGCCAGTCAGTAGACTGGGTCACGCGGCTAGACGCGGCGGCAGACGCGATGAGCGCAACCTCCTACGACCTGCTCCTGCTCGACCTCATGCTGCCAGACGGACGTGGTATCGGGTTCCTCAAGGGCCTCAGGACGCGTGGAGACGTGACGCCGGTCATCATCCTGACGGCGCTCGACCAGGTGTCCGATAGGATCGAAGGCCTCAATGCGGGCGCTGACGACTATCTTGTGAAGCCCTTCGACCTGTCGGAACTGTCGGCACGGATCGGATCGGTCGCGCGGCGCTACAGCGGCAACCCCAACCCGATCCTGACCCACGGACCGCTCGACATCGACCTTGCCGCGCGCAGCGTCCATCGGGATGGCAGACATGTGCCGCTGACGGCGCGGGAATGGGCGCTCTTCGAGGCCTTCCTGGCGCGTCCCGGGCAGCTCCTGTCCAAGGCGCAGTTGGAGGAGAAGCTCTACGCTTTCGACGCCGAAGTCGAGAGCAACACCATCGAGGTGCACGTGAGCCGCCTGCGCAAGAAACTGGGGAGCGCCATCATCGAGACCGAGCGCGGCATGGGTTACCGGCTGGGCAAGCCATGATGTGGCCATCCAGCCTTCAGGTACGGCTCGGCTTGTCACTCGGCCTTGTGCTGACGATCCTCTGGCTCGCCGCCGCCACGGTTACCGCGGTGATCGTTCGGGGCGAGATGGATGAGGTCTTCGACAGCGCCCTACGCGAAACCGCCGAGCGCATCCTGCCGCTGGCCGTGACCGACATCGTCGGGCGAGAAGATCAGGGTGTGACGCAGCGCCTCGCGCCGATCCGGGAGCATGACGAGTTCTTCACCTACATCGTACGCGATGCCGAGGGACGCATTTTGCTGCAATCCCATGCGGCGGACCCTGCCGTGTTTCCTCCATACGACGGTCCGGGATTTGGGCAGAACGCCACACATCGCCTCTACAGCGACGCGGCGCTCCAGGGGACGATCAGCATCACCGTGGCCGAACCGTTGGCGCATCGCGCTTCGGTTGCTCGGGAAATCCAGATGAGCCTCGGCCTGCCGCTGCTGGTTGTGCTGCCGTTGGCGCTCGCGTCGATTATTCTCGCTGTGCGCTTTAGCCTCGCCCCTCTCCATCGGTTCCGTACGCGGCTTGAAGCGCGCGGCGTGCGCGACCTGTCAGAAGTACCCGCGGCCGACCTGCCGACAGAAATCGGACCGCTGGCTGCAACCTTGAACAGCCTTTTGGCTCGGTTGCGCGACGCGTTCGAGGCTGAGCGAAGTTTTGCAGCCAATGCGGCTCATGAACTAAGGACACCATTGGCGGGCGCTATCGCCCAGGCGCAGCGACTGCGGTCAGAGACCAAAGATCCGACCATCGACGCGCGCGCCGCCGAGATCGAGGCGACGCTCAAGCGTCTCGCTCGGTTGTCCGAACGTCTCCTGCAGCTTGCGCGGGCGGAAGGCGGTAGACTTCGGATGGACCAGAGCGCTGATGTCAGAACCATCACTCGGGTCGTGGTGGAAGATATTGCGCGCAGCACAGAGAACGGGCGCCTTATGTTGAACTTGCCGGACACGCCTGTCTTGTCTGATATCGACCCCGACGCATTGGGAATTCTGTGCCGGAATCTGGTGGAAAACGCCCTACGCCACGGGGCGCAGAATGCCCCAGTCGAGGTTACACTCACGAGCGACGGGCAGTTGATCGTGGCGAACGAGGGCCCCGCGGTAGCAACCCAAACACTCGAACGCCTGACAGGGCGCTTCGAGAGGGCAGATGCAAAAACTGATGGTAGCGGGCTTGGCCTCGCTATCGTCTCAGCCATCGCAGAACGGATCGAAACCTCTCTCTTGCTCCAGTCACCACGTCCCGGTGAAACTTCTGGATTTCAGGCATCCGTCAGATTGCCAACAGATGCTCCAAATGCCCATGTGAAAGATCGGGAGCATTGGCCTTGAAGTCTGACGCATCACCGGCGACGTCATCGTTTGAAGAAAATCGCAGAAATGTAGGAAAGCTTTCTTATAGGAGAGCTATTTTCTTATATTTTTTCTGCACTTAGGACTGCTCTGTAGAGCAGGCCCGCTATCGGCGATAGCCGCTTTTGCGCCAAGCCCTCGGGAAGTGAGGCCGAAGCCTCACCCGAAGGGATCGTATTCCGAGACGATCACGACCTCGTCGCCGTCGATTTCATCGGCGGGGACGGCGCCGAAGGTTCCATCCCCTGCCTGGAAGACGATGATCGAGACCATGAGCGTGGCGGCGAGGGAGGCTGCGAAGGCGTGTGCATCTTTGCGGGACATCTGTTTGGCTCCTGTCTTGGAGGCGGGGGACCATCCCCCGCGCGACAGGACCCCGCAGGCCCGAATACTGGCTGACATCACCGGGTGCGTTCGGCTTGCCCGAATCCATCCGGCGGCACGGGCTTGCCCGTAGTCCGACCCCTCGCGGGTTGATCTCGAAGACGGGATTCGGGCCAAGGAAGGGAATGGCGAGCGGGGGATGGTGCCCTGACGACTGGAGCCGGTTGTCCCGCTGATGCTTTTGCCTCCAGCCTCCCGGCCAAGATCTTGGTTGAAGACGTCCTTCCTTGGGGATGGCTCCTTTGGCGCCCCGCGTCATAGCGGGACGAGGGTGTGGTCGGTGAGAGGCCCGCGCTGAGGCGGGCCCTCGGTTTCAGTTGGGCTCAGGCGGCCAGGTCCGCGCCCCCTGCCCTTTCGCCCTCTTCATCGCCGACGATTTCAAGCCGCGCGTTGCGGTATCCTTCTTTGGCGATCCAGAGCTCGGCTGCGGTGACGGACTCCGCCAGATGCAGCAGCTCGGTGTTCCCGCCGAAGTCGAGAAGCACGCGCACCTGCCCGGGCTTCGGGTCCTCGGCCACCTCGAAGACGAGGGCGCTGTCAGCGGAATGGCTGCGCATGATGGTGACGAGGATCACCCCGTCCGAAGCGAAATTGCCCTCATGCAGCGTGAACGACGCGGGAGCCGTCCAGGTCGGATAGGACCGGGGTGGTTCCTTTTTCACAAGACGGCCGACACCGTTCGAGCGCTCCCAGGCCGCCAGCTTCTTCGTGAAGCGTGCCGGCGGCTTGGGGCTGCCATCGGTGTAGCGAATGAGCGCCCCGAGGGGTGCAGTGTCGATGATGGTTGTTGCAGACATGATTCCTCATTCCGAATGCGAGTAATCGCACTCATCTTATTGATATTGTTACACTATAGGGTGATTGGGGGCGGAATCTCCGCCCCCCAGTGGATCACGTTATTCCGCGGCCAGCATCGACGCGCTTTCAGCAGGCAGGTCATCCGTCAGGAATGCAGGAAGGTCAGCTTCACTGACACTGTCAGCCACTTCGGCATCCGCCCCCAGCCCTTCGGCACAGTCCTCACCGTGTAGCGCCACGAGATCGTTCCGGCGCAGGACCTCGGGCAACCAGCCGCTGCCCTTCAGCAAGCGCTCGGCCTCACTGGCCATCTCGCCTTTCTTCAGGTGATCGAGGAGTTGGGCAGTCCCCTCCCCCTTGGCCTCACGTACGGCCTCGAGGATGCGGGTCTTGGGCACGCGGTTGAGATAGGTGTCGACCGTCGGCTCCCAGCCTGCCTCGACCATATCGAGATCGACTGCCTGTGCCACGAGATCGGAATGCGCCATACGCCGGGTCAGACCGCCAGCAGAGATGCCTGCCCCGTAGGGGTTCACCTTTTCATGCAGCGCGTTGACGCCGAAGCTGAGGCAATGCGCCAGCAAGGCCAGCCGACTGCCCTGGTCGAGGACCGTCAGATAGTCCCAGAGCGCTGCATCGTCGCCAAGCGGCAGATCGGCTTCCCATTCAGCGTGACGCTCGTCGACCAGCTTTGCCACCACGCTGTCCTTCAGATTGGGCGCCTGCGCCGACATGTAGACGTGACGCACGGATGCCTCGAGACAGCTTCCCGAAGCAGAGGAGGTGCGGAAGGTGTCCGTCACAAGCTTCAGCAGCAGCAGCGTCAGCGCGACATCCGGCGAGCGCCCGATCGCTTCACGCAGCGCCAGCGTCCGGTGGGCCGTCAACTCCATGACCAACCGCTCGGGCAGTGGCTTCAACGCCCCGTCATCCTCATCCTCCGGCAGGTCGCCACCAATTGGCTGGCCACCCGACATGATGACGGTTCCGCCATGAGCGGCACTGGCATGGCCATCGGTGAGATCACGATCAGCCCCCTGCCCCGCCACCGCAGGATCAGTACCATCCTGGACCGCGGTCTCGTCAACGGGCTCATCCTCTGGGCGCACATAGCCGCGATAGACGGCCAGCACGCCGTAGCGGTCGAGCGTGACGAACGCCCCTGCCCGTCCGATCTCCTCCGCGTCGAAGATCAATGGCCGGGTCTCGATCTTTTCCATCTCCGTTTCCAACACGCCAAGCCGCGTGTCGACCTCGTCGGGGATGTCATCCTGACCCGCGTATTCCTCCTCGAGCGCCCGGTACTCGGCGAGCAGCTTGGCATGGGTCGCACACTGCTCATCCGTCATAGGTGCCGGATCGCCGGACAAGGACCGCAGGCCGTGGCTGTAGCCGTAGGGCAGGTCAAGTGCTACCTCGATCCACTTCCAGCCCTCAACCGCAACCGTCTCAGCCTCGGCTTGAAGTTTGTCCGTCACCAGCCGATCGAGCAGGGCAGGGTCCTCCAACCAACCGCCATCATCGCCCTGGAAGAGGTCATGCAGCATCGTGCCACCCGCCGCTTCATAGGCATCAACACCCACAAAGATCGCGCGCCGGTCGGAAACCCTGACCGAGGTTTCGGTCAGCATCCTGCGGATCTGGAATGGCTCCTTGTTCCAGGATGAATTGATCACATCCCAGACCTGAACCTGACGCGCATGATCTGGATTCACGGTGAAAGCCATGAGCTGCTCCAGCGTCATGCCATCCTCGGCATAGACCTCAAGCAGGGCAGGGGCGACGGAGGCAAGTTTGAGGCGCTGCTTCACGATCTGCGGCGTCACGAAGAAGGCGGCAGCAATCTCTGCATCGCTCTGACCCTTGTCCCGCAGCGCCGCAAACGCGCGGAACTGGTCGAGCGGATGCAGGGCAACGCGCTGCATGTTTTCTGCAAGGGAATCGTCCTCGGCGAGGATCGCGGACCCCCCATCCCGCACGATGCAGGGAATGGGCGTCGTTTTCGCCAAACGCTTGTGCTTCACCAGCAAGGACAGTGCTTGGAAGCGACGACCCCCAGCCGGGATCTCGAACTTGCCGGTCTCGGTGCCATCATCACCCAACACGGGCCGCACGCTCAGGCTCTGCAACAAACCGCGGCGGGCGATGTCTTCGGCCAGTTCCTCGACGGACACGCCAGCCTTGATGCGCCGCACGTTGGACTGGCTCAGCACCAGCTTGTCAAAAGGGACATCCCGCGAGGGGGACAGGGTGATTTTCTGGACAGCTTTGGTCATCAGATCTTCTCCACGACGGGCGCCGGAAGCCACTCTCCCGATCTCACTTCCCGTCACCCTCAAACCAACACTCCTTTCCCTCTCAGGATCGTTCTTGACCGCGGTCAAGAAGTTCACGTGGGAGCAAGTTGTGTGCGTAGGATCCTTTCGAAATAGGCGTCAGGGTGTTTGATCGTGTCTGCTCTTGCTATCAGGTAGTCGAAGACGAGAAGCAGTTTTCCCGCGCCAGCTTTCTGGATGCCATACCGAAGTTCGTCTTGGCTTATTCTAAGCAATCGACCGAGCTCGTATAGAATGCGGGTAAGGGCTTCTCCTGTCCGCGGCGGTTCTGGGAAAAATCCTGCAACATGGGTAAAATCCTCCCATGCCATGCGTGCTGGGTCTCGGTTCATCGTAGGTTTGGTTTTTGCGGTTTGTTCACTGCGATTGACCGTAGAGGGAGCAATCTTTTTAATATCTTTTTTTATAGACTCTATGTGCCGGACATTTTGTCCGTTTGTGGCGGGCAGATCGTTGGATTCTGGTGCATAAGGTCGGTGTTCGATAGCTTGTAAATTATCTTCGGAACCAGCTTTTTCTGCGGCATGGTGTTCACCGTAGCTTGCGTCGGTATCGGCTCCGAGGGCTCTAAGTTCTGAGATAACGCTCAGGACTGCATCAACGGTTAATGTTGCTCGACGCAGGACATTTCTGATCATGTTGAGGGTAGAGAGCTTTGCTTCATCGAAGCGTGTCTGTTGGAGTAGCGAAGCACGTAGGGCCAACGCCTCAGCCTTCAGTGAGCGCAAGCGCTCGCGTTCTTCGGTGAGCTGCAAGGCTTGTGTCGCGAGCGAGCCGTACCTCTCGATCAAGGGCTTCAGGTCGATACCGAAGGCATCTCTGATAACGCCTCCATACCGCAGCGGAAAGCGTTTGCCATTTGCTGAATTCTTGCGTTCGATCAGTTCAGCAGCTGAGAGGCGTCCCAGGCTGCGTCGAATTGTTCTCTCATCGAGTCCATTGGCGCGCTCTGACAGAGAAGCGTTCGATGGGAACACGACAGTGAGCGTAAGTCGCTGGCTGTCCTGAATCTCACGTTCTTTGCGGGGTAGGAAGCTAATGAGCGCGGTCAGAACGGCGAGGTCATTGGCTGTGAGACCGAGCTCCTTCCTCAGTACGCGAACTGGGCCCAGAAGCTCATAGGGGTTAGGGCAGGGCAGAGATATCCGTTCCGCCAGGGCGGTTGTTGTTTCATTTGCATGTCTCATGGTGTTTCGGAAGAAAAAGCTTCCCCGTTCACCGCGAGCGGTGTTGAAATCGATTCGTTTTGGGGGTATCAATCAGGTGTCGAGACTGATTGAGGCCCTTCGGAAGCATCGCTTTCGGGGGGTCTTTCTTTTTCTAGCCGGTCCTCCTTTCGTTTTCTGCTCGTTGCTTTTGATGTCTTGACCGCGGTCAAGACACGGGGGTCGTCACTCTGGCCCGTCTTGACCGCGGTCAAGAAGCTCCATGACCAGCTTCCGGACTGCCTCCTCAACACGAGGGACAAGATCCGCGTCCACATCGATGGTGATACGGTTGCCCTTTCGGCCGATCTTCACGCGCTCACTGGGGTGTGTCTTCTGCGTCGATGGTTTGGTGGCTGTCAGCAAGGCAACCGCCGCTTCGAGACGGTCGGGGCCCGGTATGTTGCGAGGGATTTTGCCGGCAACTTCTCGGGCTCTCGCGACGTCTTTCTCGCACAGCCTGAAAAGCCTTTCCCAAACCCGTCGACCAACGCCGTGTGCAGGTCCGATAGCCTGGATCAGTTCCATCGGGATGCCCGTAGCGATACGGTTCATCCGCGAGACGAGCGATTCATCGATCTGAAGTGCCCGATACGCGATCGTTTGAGCGTTCTTGCGCGTTTCGTCGGTTTTCCCAAGTTCTCGAATGATTCCGGCGACAAACAGAGCCCTTTCGATGAACGATGGATCTTGGCGCGCATTATTCTCTACGCCTTGGGCAATGAGAGCTTCCTCGTCGGTCATCTCCATGACCGTAGCGCGCACTTTCTGACCAAGTTGGCGACAAGCGAGAAGCCGACGGCGTCCATAGACGATCTCAAGCGCACCGTCCTCGGTTCGGCGAACCAGCACTGGAACCTTTTGACCGTGCTCGCGGATCGACGAGACAAGCTCATCCAGACCATCGCTTGGATCGATGCGGTCCATGACCGCGGACATCCGTATGGCGGTCGGGTCGATCAGCCGCGTGGCGTGTTTATCCTCTTCGAGCACAGATGCTTGAGCGCGAGCTACAGTCGGGCTCGTCCGTTTCACATCCAGATCGTCGTCTGAAGGCGGCGTTTTGCCCATCGCGTTCTTGAGTGAGTCCCCGAAGACCTTACGCGCCATGGCTACGCCCCCATGCTTTCAGGATTTCGCGTTCGACTTCGTCGGTCACGCGCGAGACGGACTCGATCGCGCGCTCGTAAGTTCTGCGGTTCACGTCGCGAGGTTCGACCTCGAAGATGCTCTGCTGGGTGTTCGCAGCATCACCCACGGCTGTTGATTTCAGGAACTCGGCAGACAGCACGGCATCCCCGAGGACTGTCCGAAGCAGAGACGAAATCTGCACCTGCGGACCATCCGTATTTTCGTAGCGGGTGATCAGAACTCGCACGAAGTTCAGTCCATGTTCCGGGGCGTGTGCCTCGACGACGCCCATCAGGTTGCTCGCCATGCCCAGAAAGCTCGCCAGCGACATGACATCGAGCATCGACGCGTTGAGCGGGATCAGGACCCCGGTCGATGCAAAGAGGGCAGAGATCACAGAGAAGTTCAGCTGCGGTGGGGTGTCAAATATTACCACATCATATCGGTTGAGGACGGGCTCAAGCGCTTCCCGGATGCGGCTATGGAACGTGGTGGCGCCGTGTCTGAAGCTCAGGGCGACCTCGAACTCGTACTCCATGATGTCCATGGATGCCGGGATCAGATCCACGGTCGGGAAGTTTGTTTTGCGAATGATCTCTGTTGCGGGCAGTGGATCGTCGGATCGGATAAGATCGTATGACGTCGGCATATCCGGATCCAGCTCGGGAGTAACCCCGAATAGGTTTGTCAGACTTGCCTGGCTGTCGAGGTCGATCAGTAACACCCGGTAGCCGCGCAGACCCAGTAGTTGCCCTACATGGGCAACAGATGACGTCTTGGCGGAGCCACCCTTCAGGTTGAAGATCGTCAAGACCTGACAAGCCTCTCCCGGTCTTCTGTGCGGGTGTTCTTCTGGCTTGATCCTTCCAGTCTCGAGAAGTACGCGTTGTGCCTCGACCATCTCCTCTGCAGAGAAGCTACGGCGGTTGCCGCCCTCCAGGACACCTTCGGGAAAGCCTTCGAGGTTTGACACATGATGGCGAAAGGTATTCTGATTAATGCGAAGCAGTTCAGCCGCTTCCCGCATGGCGAAGCGTCGGAGGCCCTTCTGAGCGTCCGGTGGGAAGGTTTCCTGCGCATGTTCACGCAACCGACTACCAAGCCGCTTGGACATGACTTCAAATCTCTGGGAGGCCCGTATCCCGTTCATCACTGCCCTCAAGTCTTTATTGTTTTGCAAAGCTTAACAGATATTGTGGATAAATCCAGACCAAACCGTTGAGCGGCCTGGCGGCGTTGAAGGCACCGATTTCTGTCGACCGTAAACTGTTAAAAATCAGCGTCTTGGGCGACTGCGCTCTCGCTCTACTTCAACACCTCGTTGCCAACTACCTAGTGACCACAAGATGTATTGTGAGTGCGTACAGAAATCAGTCGGCAGAATCGGATGGGCGATTCTCGGGAATCTCAATCGAGCAGCCCCAGCCTCTCAGCCCGCTCCAGTAGCATCTTGACCGAAGAAGGCTGCCAGCTTGTCCGCCCGCGTGGTGTGCGTTCGCGCATCGCTTCCAGCCGGGTACAGATCGCCTGAAGCGTGATGTCGGGGTCCGCGCCCTTGATGCCGGCGACGATGGCGGGCAGACGGTCGTCGGTTTCGCGGCGCCCGGCGCGGGCCAGCACCTCGGCCGGCAGGAAGCCGTCGCGGACATAGGCCTTCACGGCGCGCAAGAGACGGCTTTGGGTCCAGCGACGCGCCTCGGGCAAGGGGCCGTTGATGATGCGCACCACGTCTTCCCAGGCCAAGTCGGGGCGCAACCGGCGCACATGGGGCACCCAATCTTGTGCCGTCTCGTTCAGACGCTCCATGTAGCCGTCTTGTCGCGCTAGCCGCACCTTGCGAAGAGCGGCAGGGTCTTTGGCCCGCAGTCCAGGGTTTCCGCCCACGCGGCCCTTTGTGCGCGCACTGGCGAGGCCGGCCTTGGTGCGCTCCCGGATCAGGGCGCGCTCGAACTCGGCCGCAGCGCCCAAGACCTGCAGCGTGAACTTGCCCTGCGGGGATCCAGTGTCGATCGGGTCCTGGATCGAGCGAAAGAACGCACCCCTGGCCTCCAGCCGCTCGATCACTTCCAGCAGATGCGACAGAGACCGCGCAAGCCGGTCGATCCTCACGACGACCAGCGTATCGCCACTCTGGATGCGTTCGAGCACACGCCCAAGCACCGGCCGCGCGCGATTGCCGCCTGAGGCGTGCTCTTCATAGATTTCGGCGCAACCCGCAGATTTCAGGGCCTGCGACTGGGGCAGGGGGGTTTGATCCTCTGTGGATACGCGCGCATAGCCTATCAATGGCATCAAAACAGTCTTTTTGCAGTTTCATATAGCGCCAATAAACGACCGTTTGGAGACGACGGTGCGAGGGCTTACTCATTGACCAAATCCCTCATTGGCATATATTGCCAACTCAAGGAGGCTCGTCTCATGGTGACACGCAATGTCGTTCTGACCGAAACCCAGGACCAGCTGGTTCAGGCCTTGGTGGCATCCGGACGCTATCAGAATGTGAGCGAAGCAATGCGCGCCGGGCTTCGGCTGCTGGAGCAGGAAGAAGCCCAGTTCACCGGGATCCGGCAAGGGCTGCTTGAGGGATTGGCGCAGGCCAAAGCCGGCAAATTTGCCGAGGGTAGCGGAGAAGACGCGATCCGGCGCGCCTTTCGGCAAGCCCGCGCGTCTTCATGAGCCGATCCTTCCGGCTGACGCGTCGTGCGGAAGCCAGCCTCACCGAGATCGCCAGATGGACGATCGAGAATTTTGGGCTGCGCCAGGCAGAGCTTTACGAGGCGGAACTGCTCAACCGTTGTCAGGCGATCCTGAACTGCGAGGCGCATAGCCGGAGCTGTGCGGTTCTGGTAGACGAAGCTGCGGATTTGCGGTTTACGAGGGCAGGGGAGCATTTCCTGGTTTTTTTGGACCAGCACAACGAGGTCGTCATCGTCGATATCCTGCACTCTCGCAGTGATCTGCCTCGTCATGTGGCGGCGCTGACGGCGTTGAAGAACGAAGGCCTCTAATCCGCGTCACAACCCCGCAGCCTTGGTCAGGTTCACCCGGAACCGGTCCCGGCGGCGCTGGTAGCGGCGGGTCATCTCGGCTGAGGCATGCCCGAGCTGTTTCTGGACGTACCGCTCGTCGACCTCGGCCGAACTGGCAAGGCCCGCGCGCAAGCTGTGGCCAGAGAACAGGGCGAGACGATCCTTTTCGGGCAACTCTGAGCGGATGCCGGCGTCGAGTACGGTCCGCTTGATCAGGCGCGCAACGTGTTTGTCGTTGAGCCGGGTTTCCAGCGCACGTTTGCCATCACGCGAGGTCCTGACAAAGACCGGGCCGAAGTCGATCTTGGCAAAATGTAGCCATTGCCCGAGCGCGTGAACAGGACAGGTCTGCTCAGACGAACCACGCCCGATCTCGACCTCGCGCCATCCGGTCTTGGCGTTAAGGGTGAGCAGCGCGCCCTTGTCAGAGACCTCGACCCAGCCGCCACTGTCCGGGGTATCGTCTTTGTGCACGTCCAGGCTCACGATCTCCGAACGGCGCAGGCCACCGGCATAGCCCAGAAGCAGGATTGCCCGATCCCTGAGCCCACGCAGGTCGTAGGGTAGGGTGGCCACCATCGCGAGGATATCCTCGGCCAGGATTGCTTCCTTTTGCACGGGCGGGCGCGCATGCTTGCGCTTGATCCCGGCCAGCACGGTGGCGATATGGCGGTTCTTGCGGTCAAGCGTGAACCCACGTTGTGCGTAGTTCCAGGCCAGGCCGGACAGGCGGCGCTCGATTGTCGAAACCGATAAGGCAGGGGAGGGGCCGTTCGGCGACGCCAGGTCGGCCAGATAGAGGCCAATCATTTCCGGTGACGGGGGCAGGGGATCGGCGCCCTTCATGCGGCACCAGCGGGTAAAATGTGCCCAATCCCTGGCATAGGCTTTCAGCGTGTTGTCGGACGCGGCGGCGCGGGCATAGTCGCGGGCGGTATCGACCAGGCGATCGAGGCTGCCTGAGCCCGCGACGTGGGCGGGTAGGGAGATATCGTCGCTTTTTTCTTGATCTCTCTCGTCGTCCTGGGCGATACTAAACGCACCAGAGTTTGATGATGTCGACTTCTCGTCCTCTGAGGCCATTTTCCAGTGAATCCAGTGATGAAATTAAACTGATTTTCAGCATATCTTTTCATGTCCGATAATGCAAACTTATTGGACATAGTGGAGAGTGGTAAGGTGGGGCGCTTTGTGCACTATATGTTGGACGAAAGCGCCGCCATGCAGTAGTATCGGGGCATGAACTATGCCCGGCATCCTGCCCGAAGCAACCCTGAGACTATACCCCGGCTGCCGCCCTGGATCACCTCTGGGCGGGCGCAAACCCCTGAAGATGTGTCCTTTTTGTCAGGCGCGGCGCTCAGCTATCTGCATGTTGTGTTGGGGCATGAGAGCGTCCCCAAACCCTTGTTGCGCAACAGATTGGCTTTGCGCGCGGCAGAGGTCTGTGTGGCGTTTTCCGGGCGATCCGAAAGGTCGGGGGAGTTGCGCGACGAGATCGCTTTGCTGCGACCGGGAGATCAGCCGGGGCCAGCGGGGCAGGTCTGTCAGATGTGGATGCGGGCGGTGGAGCGACCGGTCTCAATCCGGTCCCAGCATCGTGCGATGCCGCAGCATGATCCGGAACGGATTGCGGTTTGGCTCGACCAGCCCCACTCAGGCCAGGGTGGCCCGGTGGATCGGGCGGCGTTGGTGCTTGGGGCTGTGCTGGCTGACGCTCCGCAGCATGGGGCTGCCGCCTTGGTTCTGGCGGATGCGGCCCTTGCGCAGGCGCTTGGCTGGGATCACGTGATCCCCTTGCTGGCGGTCGGTATGATGCGTCGCGACTTGCGCAAGACCGATGACGACTTGCGCCTGGCCTGCCACGAAGCCATCGTTACGTCTGTGACCGAGGCAGCGCGGATGGCTGCTGATCTTGCGCAGCGCGCAGCGCGGCTTAGCGCGATTGCGCCGAAGCTGCGGGCCAGGGGGTCGGATGAGGCGGTTCAGATGTTCCTGAACCGGGATGCGGTGGCACCTTCGGCGCTTTCCTCGCTGAATTCGGATCGATCGGCCCGGCGGTTCTGTGATCGGTTGGTGGAGCTGGGCGTGGCGCGGGAACTGACCGGGCGCGATACGTTCCGGCTTTATGGGGTGTAACAATGGCCAAAGATCGGTCAGACTTGGATCTCGACAAAGAATTGGCTGGCCTGCCTCAGGCCTTGCGCTGGCGCGAATGGATGCGGCGGATCGAGGCTGTGCTGTTTGCCTCTGCCACGCCGGTGCCGCGGGAAGACCTGACCCGGGTTGTGGGGCAGGGGGCATCGGTTGATCTGCTGGTAGAAGATCTCGCGGCTGATCTCGAGGGCCGCGCCTTTGAGGTGGCCAAGGTTGGGGATGGGTGGACGTTGCGCACCCGCTCGATCTATGCGCCCGCGATCCGAGCCGCAGCGGATGTGGGCGAGCAGCTGTTGGATCTGCGAGAGTTCGACGTCGCGGTGCTTGCCGCGATTGCTTATTACCAGCCGATTACGCGCGATGGGCTGAAGGACATCTTCGGGCGAGAGATCAGCCGCGACCTGATCGGTCGGTTACATGATCGCGGGCTTATCGGCACCGGCCCGCGCGCGCCCAGGCGCGGCGCGCCCTATACGTTTGTCACCACCGAGACGTTCCTCACCGCGTTCGATCTGGAGACGCTTCAGGACTTGCCGGACCGGGAACAAATGCAGGATGCCGGACTCGGAGCCGAAAGCGGTTCGAATTCGATGTCCCTCTCAAGCTTGTCTCGAACGTCTGTTTGATTGAAGACGGCCGATGGCCTGCAATAGGTCTGTCAGATCGGGGCGAGCCGGACGTGTGTTCTGTTCCGCGGAGTTTCGAAGGATGACCCTCTTGCTGAAGGATGAGGCCAGCCCTGGAAAAGTCGGCGCGGTCCGGGCAATGCGTGCCCAGAGGGCTGCGCCCGGGTTTTCGCACTGCCAATGGAACGGCATCGGGCCGTCTGTCAATTGACGGAACAGACGGAGGCGATCTCGGATCGACAGGTGCGCCATGGATTTGAGCTCGTCGCCAAAAGTGAAACAGGCCGAGCCAAGCAGAGTGGGAAGGGAGGTTTTTCCTGGCAGCCGATGCCCCGCTACATGCAATCGCAGCAGGTCGTTGAGCAGCCGTTCGAGCTGCTGGACGTCGTGTTCGGCACGCGCAGTGGCTTTGCGGAGATCGCCACCGCACCAAACGCAAATCTGCTGTGGCACAAGCCGGTCCTGCCTGGACGGGGCAACACCACCTCCGCAGGTGGGGCATATATCGCGCAATTGGCAGCCATGCCGGAAACAGGTCACCCGCGTGGCCAAAGTCCAGCCGCGCCGGAAATAGGGTGCATGATCTTCCCTCAGGCAGGCAGGACAATATTGCAGGCGAGTGACCTGCGGCCCGGACGCCTGGCGCGCCTGAGACACGGTCAATAACCGCAAACGCAATCGAGCCAGCGGATCAGGTACAAGGGCCAGACCGGCGATATCCTCGGCAGGCACCCGGGTCTGTTCGACAAGAAAGTTGAGGACATGCTCGGGAAGAGCCCGGTCAAGTCGCGTCGACCAGCTCGCGCCTCTCAGTCCGAGAACGCGCCCGAAATATCGTGCCGGGACACCATTGGCCAATGCGAGCCGGTGCAGCCAACTTGACAGAAGCTCTCCCGGAGCCGGAGCGACATCCACGGGCCAGCCGCGTCCCACCTCGCTGGCATATCGGCGCGCAGGCGTGACGGTGATCCCAGGTGAAGACCGGTTCACGTCATCTCGTCGCGCAAAGCAGCGTTCCGGCGCCTCGACAGTGGAATGTAGTTAAGGGATGCAATGCTCGCTTCGGTGATTTGCTCCTCACCGTTCCTGATCGCGGCAATTGCGGCATTGCTGACAATGTCGACAACCTCTCCGATCAAACCTTCCGACAGATCATGAACGATCCTCGCCAGTGGCTGGCGCGAGAGCTCCGAGGGTAGGGCAAGCGGCATGCTGGCCTCAAGGCTGTCGAGGAGCGTTGCGAAATCCTCATCATACCCCCACCTCGGAATAGGGATCGTGTCAAACCGCGATCCCATCTCCTCGGTATTGTGGATTGCGTCGTAGACCGCGACCTCACCGACAAGCACAGGCGAAATGTCATGAACCCTGGCCATTCGGCGCAGGAACGAAAATATGGCTTTGACGTCCTGCCGTCGTCCCCGCAGGGCACTGTGGAATTCATCGAAAATGAGCACGCGGGGCTTCAGGCTTTCCAGCAGATGATCCACTTGCTCTCCCGCGCGTGACAAGCTTCTCCAGCCAGCTGCCTGAGGGGCGCGCAGGCCGGAAAGAATGCTGGCATAGAAATGGGATAGGCCGGCGCCTTCCCGGGTCTGGATTACCCAGACCCTTTGCCGATCCGACTGTCGTAAATGCTCGATGGCGAAGCGTTCGGCAATCATCGTTTTGCCGTTGTGATAGGGGCCCGCCAGCAACACGCCCCGCGGGCGCAAGGAGGATGGCCGGTCTAGCAGAAGATGCATGGCGTCGTGGGCTTTGCCAGCGACCGGGTGGCTGATCCAGCGCGGCCCTCGGATATGGGTAATCCGAAGCGCATCCTCGGAACCAAGTAGCAACGCGGCGGAGGGAAGGAGGTGATCCGCCATCTCACCAATCCTCCACCGGAAAGACCCGTCGCGGGCGGTCCCGGGCCGGGCCCTCGCGGGTGGGTGCCGGGGAAGGGGCAAGTTTCTGATAGGGTTTTGGAGCATCGGCCGCATGTCTGGCGCGGGTCAATGCCTTCATCTGCTGTTTTCGCGATGCCGACGCATCCACGGTCGCGGCGATTTCGCGCCGGATCGCCGTTCTGTCTTCGACCGGGCGTCTTCCGGATTCGCGCAGCCGGTTTCGTTCGGCCTTGTGTTGCCACAGGGTGATCGGTTCGGACAAGCCGTCTCGCCGGCCGACCGCGCGCCAGGCTCCGGTATCGGGATCCCTGAGGTAGACGTGGCTCATGTCGCGCGGGTCGTAGCGAAGATCGAAGGCCTCCAGCCGGTCGCGCCGGGCGATCGATGGGCCGAGCCAGGGATCGAAATAGTCGATGGCGAAAAGGCTGATGCCTTGAGGTGAAATCCTGCGGGTGGTGTTGGGGAGGAAATTGAGCAAAACATCCATGGGATTGTCGGCGGGGCCTTCCATCACACGGCGCTTGCGTTCCCAATCATCCATCGGCACGGTCAGTTTCCGAGCGTTCTGGCTGAGATTGTGGTCAATTATCGCCAGTGCGATACAGCGTTCGAGGTCCGAGAAGCTGAGCTTCGCCCGGTCCGCGGATAGGTATTCACCCCGGTCCGCGATGGAGCGCCCGGTCTTTCCTGGCAATGACCGCAGCACTGTGTTCACCTTGCCGAGAAGGCGTTCGACAACACCGCCACGATGGACGGTCCCCTTGTTCCGGGTTTGAATGGCGATGCCATACTCCGCACATCCTCGGGTGAAACTGGCGCTTTTGAATTCCATTGCGGAATCCACCACGACCTGCTTCGGACGGCCAAACATCGGCCAGGCATGATTGATGTTGCGTTCGGCCAGCCAGTCTTCCTTGCGGCACATCGCCTGCGCCAGACAAAGCGCGACCGACAGGCGCGACGGTTGCTCTAGGGTCAGACAGAACCCGATGATTGCGCTTGTCGCGACATCCGCTGCGATCGTAAGGTAAGGCCGACCGACAAAGATACCCTGACCGTCGATGATTTCCACGAACTGGATATCGGCAGGGGTATGGTCGATCTGGACCACGTCAAGGGCGTGCTTGGCCCGGATATAGCCAGGTCGAGGTTTCAGACGGCGCAAGCTTTTTCCGCCGGAGTGTCGCCGACGTGCGATCTCTTCTGGTGTGAACAGCAGCGGGATGCGCTTTGCGACGGTGACGTAGGCTGGCGGAGAAAGCCCCTCGCTGGCACAGCGTGCGCGAATTTCCTCGATGATTGGAGCGAGGTCTGGTTGCTCGGGCCGAAGCCACATTTCCCGCAGCGTTTGCGCAATGATTTCCTCGACGGCCTGGCTGATCCTTGTGCGTCTGGCACCGCTCGTTCTTGGCAGAAGGGAAGACACTCGGCGTTCGTCACGGTATCGGCTCAAGTGGTTGTAGATCTGGCGCGCCGACAGGCGCAATTCGGACGCCGCGCGCGCGACCGCGTCTCGCATTGGTTCCGTGCCATCTAGAATGCGGTCCAGCTCTCGCGCAATGCGCGTGGCCTTGCTCCAGGCCTCGTCAGAGGGTTCCTGTCCGTTCAGCGTCATAAGCCGGTCGTCTCAGAGTGTCTCAACATCATTTTCCGCCCTAATTCTCTCGCTTATTGAAATGCGAGATAAAAATTGAAATCGCAACGTAATATTCTACGTCTATTTCCGCCTCATCCTGCTGAAATCGTTTAAGAACCTTTTGATGAAACGACAATGCAATTGCGACAAAGAGGATCTCTGGTTTCTGCCTGGGCCACTCGAGGAAGAACCGGATGATTTGCTTCCCGGGCCACGGGCAGAACCGCCCGACACTGCTGTCATCGCAGACTGGGCAAAGGCAGAAAGCGTTCACGCTGCTCGACTGGCACGGGTCGCTGGACGTCTGGGTGCTCTGGATGACCGGCTGCTGCGTGGCCCGGAAGGTTGGCGGCATAGGCTCGCGTTGATCGAGGCGGCGGACCTCAGCTGGTTCGCAGGGGATCGGGTGAGTTCTGATCGTCTGGCGCTCTGGGTATCGATGCGGTTGTCAGGCGCACAGGATGACCCAAATGCCCTGGCAAGAGTTGGATGGGCTGTTCGGCGCCTGACAGGCGGCCCCGGACCAAAGGGCGATTTGGCCGCCTTCCTGGATCGCCGTGATCCCGAGAACATTGAGGACAGTGCCGAGCGTCTCAAAGATCGCGCGGGCGGATGGCTGAAGGTATTGGCAGCTGCGGCCGATCTTCATCCAATCACGCGGGCTTGCATGGGGTATCACCTCTGGAGCCTCGCGGGCCTCGGACAATACGGAGACCAGATCGAAGCCGCCGTCACCGCGTCCAGGATCGCGGCAAGCGATGGCACCGGCGCCATCTTCGCACCGCTCGCTATGGGCGGGGCAGGGGGGCTGCGTGCCTCGGGCTTGCCGCCCGAACGTTTGGCCCGCTGGCTGGATGGGATGAGCAGCGCGATTTTATCGGCGATGCGAGTACTTGACGATACTGAAAGGTGGGCGGCGCGGGCGGAGTCCGACATGGCGCATTTGTCGGGTCGCACGCCGGTCGCCTTGCGTAAAGCTTTCTCTCAGTGGCCATTGGTCTCTGCACCAATGGCTGAATCCGTGACCGGAGCCAGTCGCGCCGCCATTCAACGCAATCTGGCGTGGATGGAAGAAAGCGGTTTGATCCGCGAGGTGACAGGGCAGGGGCGCTTCAGGATATGGACTCTCGAAAACTGAAAGTCGATTCCCGGGTGTGCTGGTTAATTTCAATGTGCCAGCATGACAGAGATTGTCATGCCGCGATGTTGCTACAAATGCAAACCGGATACGAGGCTGTCAAATGGACTTTCTCAAAAGCTGCCAATCTGTTGCGCGTCGCTGACATGGCGACCTCGCGGTATGACGGAATCCGCTTGCAGGACGTGACGGACGAGTTCGGTTGCTTTATTGCGCACCTTCGAGAAGGAGATTCGATTGTGCACTGCAGCAGGATGTCTTCCTTGTTCTTCACATAGTAACAGAGGGCAGGCTTGGAAACATCGAGCAGGTCGGCCAATTTGCCAATTGACGTTTCCGAATACCTCTTGGTGGTGAACTCGTGCGCGGCCGTATCCAGCAACACCCAGCGCTTCAGCTTCTGCTGATGCTCGGCATCCTTGGCCTTGCGGGCGAATTGATCAGGTTGCGGCTGCGTCCTCCTTAATCATGTCGGCGGATTTTTCACCGATCATGATACAGGTGGCATTGGTGTTGCCGTTGATGATCTCGGGCATGATTGAGGCATCGGCGACACGCACATTGGCCAGTCCCTTGACCTTGAGCCGCGCATCGACCACGGCCATGTCGTCGCGGCCCATCTTGCAGGTGCCGACCGGGTGATACGCATGGTTGACCTCGGCGCGCAGGTAGTCGTCGATCTCGGCATCGGTATTGAGATAACGCTTTGGGTAAAGCGGCTTGGCGATCATATCCTTCAGCGGTGAGCCGTGCAGGATGTCCTGCGTCACCTTGAAGGCATTGCGCATGTCCTTCAGGTCATCGGCGTGATCCAGCAGGTTCAGGTCGATATTGGGCTCGGACCCCGGGTTGGCGTTCTTGAGCGTCAAACGCCCCCGGCTGCGCGGGTGACCGATATTGACAATCATGGTAAAGCCCCACTTGATCATCGACATGTAGTCATGGGCATGGTTGCGATAGGGCAACGGCACCATGTGAAGTTGGAAATCCGGGTTGTTCTTACCCGGCTCGGACCGCAGGAAGCCACCCGCCGCTGTGGGCGGATTGGCGAGCCAACCTTTGCGCCTGGTGAAATACTGGTAGAAGGCACCAAGGTTCTTGAGCGTGCCCAGTGGGCCAAGGGAAATTCCGGTGCGTTTCTTAGATTTGAACACGAACATCACGTCCGGGTGGTCATGCAGGTTTTCGCCCACGCCGGGCAATTCATGCTGCACCTTGATGCCATGTTTCTCCAACTCGGCCCGGGGTCCGATGCCCGAGAGCATCAGGACTTGCGGCGAGCCGAAGGCCCCGCCGCTGACGATGACCTCCTTGTTCACCCCGACCCGCTTGGTTTCGCCGCCCTGGTCGTATTCGACGGCCACCGCGCGCCCGTCTTCCATGACGATCCGGCGCACCGTGGCCTTAACCTGGATATCCAAGTTCTTGCGGTCCGTGATCGGGTCGAGATAGCAGAACTTGACCGAGGCGCGTTCGCCGTTCTTGGTGGTGAACTGGTAGATGCCCAGCCCTTCGCGATTGGCGCCGTTAAAATCCGGGGTCTTGGGGTATTCCAGCTTCTCGCCCGAGGAGAGGAAGGCGTTGTAGAAATCAAACGAGGCATCGCCGTTGCTGACATGCAAGGGACCGCTGTCGCCGTGATAGTCATCCGCACCGCGTTCGTTGTTTTCGGCCTTTCGGAAATAGGGCAGCACCTCGTCATAGCTCCAGCCTTCGTTGCCGAGTTCGGACCAGCGGTCATAGTCACCGGATTCGCCACGGATATAGACCATGCCGTTCATGCCGGACGAACCGCCCAGCATCTTGCCGCGCGGGTTATAAAGCGCACGGTTGTTAAGATTTTTCTGCGGCGTGGTGTTGAAGCGCCAGTTCAGCTTGTTGATTTTGTAGTTCTGGATCAGCCCGGCGAACATGCCGGGAATCGAAACGAATTTCGAGTTACCCGGACCCCCTGCCTCGAGAAGCGTGACGGTAGTGTTCGGATCCTCGGATAGCCGCGCGGCAACCACTCCTCCCGAAGATCCTCCACCAATGACTACATAATCTGCCATTGTTACTCTCCCTGTTACCATTTTTTGTGTCTGTGTCAGACGATTTTCTTCATGACCGCCAAGAGCGTGTCGGTGAGCCTGCTGTAGGGCGGATTCAGAAGGTTGGCCGAGTTCAGCCGCGCCTGCCGGAAGACCGGCTTGTGGGCGCTGAAACTGTCAAACCCAGCCTTGCCGGTATGGGTGCCCATGCCGCTGGCCCCAATGCCGCCGAAGGGCAACTTTTCCTGGAACACGTGGAACAGGGTTTCGTTGACGCACATCCCCCCGGCCCAGGTGTTTTGCAGCATGTGTTTTTCACGGGCGCGGTCATGGCCAAACCAATAGAGCGCCAACGGACGGTCATGGCTGTTGATATAGCCCGTGACCTCATCCAGGCTGTCATAGGTCTTGATCGACAGAACCGGGCCGAACACTTCCTCCTGCATCACTGCCATGTCGTCGCTGGGGTTGATCACTATATTCAGCGGCAGAATCCGGTTGTTGGTATTGCCCTCGCCACCATCGGGGTTGACCGTCACCACCTTTGCCCCCTTGTCACGGGCATCGGTGACCAGATTGCGCAGCCGGTCGTAATGGCGGTCCGAAACGATCGTGGTGTAGTCTACGTTGCCATCGAGGTTGGGAAAGAACTTGGTAAAGCCCTTCTTCATATCCCCGACGAACCCATCAAGCTTTTCGGTGGGCACAAAGACGTAGTCCACTCCGATACAGGTCTGGCCACAGTTCAGCACCTTGCCGCGCAGGATCGAGCTGACCGCCTTGGCCGGATTATAGGAATGGTCGATGATCGCGGGGCTCTTGCCCCCCAGTTCCAGCGTGACAGGCGTCAGGTTGGGTGCCGCGGCCTGGGCGATCTTGCGCCCCACGGCGGTGGACCCCGTAAAGATCAGGTGGTCAAAAGGCAGTTCGGCAAAGGCATTGCCCAGCTCGGCCCCGCCGGTGACGACGGCCAACAGGTCCTCGTCAAAATTGTCGGAAACGAGATTGCCCAGAAGTTCGGTTGTATGTACCGTGACCTCGCTGGGCTTGATCATCATACGGTTGCCTGCGGCCAGCGCATGCACCGCCGGAAGAAGCGCGATGGCATAGGGATAGTTCCAGGGAGCGATATTGCCGATCACTCCTAGGGGCTGCGGCACCACCTTGCATGTGGCCGGCAGCGAATGCAGGCTTGTGCCCACCCGGCGCGGGCGCATCCATTTGCGCAGGTGACGGCGGGCATGTTTGGCGCCCTGGATGACAAGGAACAAATCGCTCAGCGTGGTTTCGCGCACCGAGCGGTTGCCGAAATCCTTGTCGATGACATTACAAATGTCGTGCTTGTGTTTCTCGGTCAGTTTCAGCAGCTTTTCGACATTGCCGCACCGTTCTTCGTAGGACGGGTAGGGGTTGGCATTGGAGGCGGCTTTCTGGCAGGTGAAAAGCGCCTTGAGATCGTCGATGGAGGTGTCAGGGACGATAGGCGTGGCATAGGAATTCATGGTTAGTCCTTTGTATCAATTTCGAGGAAGCGGCGCAGCATATCGCAGGCCATTGTCTGTTCTTCGGTCTTGAACATCCTGCTCTCCTATCGCGCCAGCACCGCACCAAGCTTCACAGCACCAACCCCATCGAGCGCCTGAACAAGGAAGTGAAACGGCGCGCAGATGTCGTCGGCATCTTCCCCAACGAGGCATCCATCACCCGCCTAATCGGCGCCGTGCTGTTCGAGCAAAACGACGAATGGCAGACCGCCAGCCGTTATATGATGGTCGAGGCATTCGCACAGATCGACAACGAGGAGACAGACCCAATTCTCAGCATCAAAGCCGCCTGATCATGACCTCGGGCCACCCGACAAATTACACCACGTGCGCGGACACTAACTCCTACTCGTTGCCGCTGTCGGGAGCGGGACCTGTCAGAAATCTGCGATGTGTAGCCGACTGAATTTGTTCGGTGTTGCCTGTTCGGCATTCCTGAAGCGCAAGCACACATGATTACCGACAGGCAGCAATTCCTGTGAGATTTCCTTCGCGAACAACGAGTCTCGCCCGAAAAAGCTGTCACTCTGATTCTCGGTTTTTTACAGGTTTTATGAACCCCCATTCGAGCGTTTCTTCCAAGGTGCTGTAATAGATAAGGAAATTTGATGTTGACAGCGCAGGCTTATTATTACTTACTGGTCAGTAAATAAAGGTATGAAAATGCAACATGCAAATGTCATTTTGGAGATGCGGGGATCGGCGGCCTGGTTGCGCCTGAACAGACCCACCGAATTGAACGCTCTTTCGCGGGACATGGTCTTGGAGCTTGGGGAGGCGCTTGAGCGCATTCGTCGTGACGAAAAGCTGCGCGTTGTGGTGCTGACCGGCAGCGGCCGGGCGTTCTGTGCGGGCGCTGATCTCAAGGCGGTGCAAGCTGGTCTGTCACAGGAGCGGTCCGACGACGGCGACTTCCTTGATGCCGTAGCGGAGGTTTTTCAGATTCTCCGCGATTTTCCCAAACCCGTCATTGGTGGCCTGAACGGCGTGACCGTCGCCGGCGGTCTGGAACTGGCCATGTGCTGCGACGTACTGATCACCGCAGAAAGCGCGAAGATCGGTGATGCGCATGCCAATTTTGGGGTCTTTCCGGGGGCCGGTGGCGCTGCTGTCCTGCCCTCTCGGATTGGCCTGCCGAACGCTAAATATCTGCTGTTTTCCGGCCGAAGTCTGCCGGCGCGCGATTGGTTGCGCATGGGGCTTGTGCAGGAAGTTGTTGCCGATGATGCGCTTGAGGCTCGTCTGGACACGTTCGCAAGTGATCTGGCTGACAAAAGCCCGCTCGTCCTGTCGCGCATGAAAGCGGTCGCCAACGCGTCAGTAGATATGTCGCAAGCCGAAGCTCTGGTCTGGGAATTGTCGGTCCTGCGCGACCACCTGACATCAAACGACGCTGCCGAAGGGCTGGCGGCGTTTTCGGAGAAACGCAAACCGGTCTTTGCCGGAAACTGATGAGGACCAAGATGGACAAGGTTTACATAACCGGCGTGGCGATGACGCGCATGGGACGCCTGGACGGGGCGACTGTGAAGTCGCTGTCCCGCGAGGCCGTCACCGGGGCCCTGGCTGATGCCGGGATTTCCGCCGGTGCGGTCGAAGCCGCCTATTTCTCGAACGCCACCCAGCGGCATCTGGAAGGCCAGTTGATGATCCCGGGCCAGATCGCCCTGCGCGATATGGGGATCGAGGGCATTCCGGTTGTGAACGTCGAAAACGCCTGTGCCAGCGGATCAACCGCCCTGAACCTGGCGGCGCAGTTTCTGAAGGCAGGCGAAGGAGACGTGGCGTTGGCCGTCGGGGCCGAGAAGATGTGGACTGGTGACAAGGCCAAGATGTTCAGCTTTTTCGACTCGGGCTGGGAACTGGCGACTGCCGAGGAGAATGAAAAACAACTGCTGGCGCTGGGACATGGGATCGATCTGCCGGAAGGCAGCGAGTCCGAAAAACCCTATTCCGTTTTCATGGCCGTCTACGCCGCCTTTGCCCGCGCGCATATGCGCCTCTTTGGGACGACACAGGCGCAATTCGCGGCCATCGCGGCCAAGAACCACATGCATTCGGTGGAAAACGACAAGGCGCAGTTCCGCGATCCCTACACTGTTGGCGACGTGCTGGGCGCGCCGCCGATCACCTATCCGCTGACCCTGCCGATGTGCGCCCCGATGAGCGATGGCGGTGCTGCGGCGGTGCTGATGACCGAAGCGGGCATGAAGCGCCACGGCATTTCCCGAGACCGCGCCATCGAGTTGCGTGCCAGCGTGATCCAGACCGGTTCGGACCGGGATGGCGACGACTTTGAAAACCATCTGACCGCTAAGGCGGCCCGGCGCGCCTATGAGAAGGCCGGGCTTGGGCCCGAGGACGTCTCGGTCGCCGAGGTGCATGACGCCACTGCTGTGGGCGAGCTGATCCAGATCGAAAACCTTGGTCTTTTTCCCTTTGGTGAGGGCGCGGCAGCCTCCGAACGTGGCGAGACCACGATTGGCGGGCGTGTGCCGGTCAACCCGTCGGGTGGGCTGGAGTGCAAGGGCCACCCGATCGGCGCCACCGGTCTGGGGCAGGTCTATGAGCTTGTCAGCCAGCTGCGCGGCGAATGCGGCACGCGCCAGGTCGAAGGGGCAAAGGTGGCAATTGCAGAGAACGGTGGTGGGCTGATCGGGATCGAAGAGGCCGTGGCCTCGGTCCTGATTCTGGCACGATAGGAGAGCGAGATGTTCAAGACCGAAGAACAGACAATGGCCTGCGACATGCTGCGTCGCTTCCTCGATGACCAGATCGAACCGGAATACCTGAAGGTCAAGGATGCGCCGTTTGAAAAAGAGGTGATCCAGGGGTTCCTCACGCAACTGTCCGAATTCGGCCTGACCTCGGCCCCCCATCCCGAAGAGGCGGGTGGCATGGGGCTCGATTGGTCCACGCACCTGATGCTATTCGAAGAGGTCGGCGTCACGGCGATGGACATTGCGTTGCCGATCCTAATCAACGTGGTGGGCGCCGACCTTTTGCTTCGCCTTGGAACCGATGAACAACGCGCGCGCTATATCCCACAGCTTCTGGCGGGTGAGACATCCGTGGCCATCGGCATCTCTGAGCCGGGTGTCGGCTCGGACGTGGCGGCGGTCAAGACACGCGCCCGCAAGGATGGCGGCGATTGGGTGATTTCGGGCGAAAAGACCTGGATTTCGAACGGGCGTTTCGCCGATTTCCTGATCTGCACCTGCAACACCGGCGAGGGGTTGACGCATATCCTGGTCGACCGCAAGGAACACGGGTTCGAAACCCGCGACATCCCCAAGATCGGCCTCAATGCACAGTCGACCTCGCAGGTCTTCCTCGATGAGGTGCGGGTGCCCGTTGAGAACACCATCGGCGCCGAAGGGCGCGGGTTGCAGCAGACGCTGGTCGTGTTCGAACGCGCGCGGGTGCATATGGCGATGTGGGGCATCGCGCTGGCGCGCCGGGCGCTTGAGGAATCGATCCGTTACGCGCAAGAGCGCAACCAGCATGGCAAGCAGATCGCCGGGCATCAGATGATTGCCGACAAGATCGCCACCATGGCAACCGAGATCGACGCCGCGCGCCTGCTGACCCATCGTGCCGCCGGCATGATCGACCGCGATGAACGCTGCGACACGGAATGCGCCATGGCCAAGTGGTACGGCACCGAGATCGCGGTGAACGCCACGCGGCAGGCGGTGCAGATCCATGGCGGCAACGGCGTGACCCGCGAGTTCATCGTCGAACGCCTGGCCCGCGAAGCCATCATCGGGCCGATCCCGGACGGGACCACAGAGATTCAGAAACTGCTGATCGCCCGGTCCCTGACCGGTGTGGCGGCGTTCAAATAGGGGCCCAGGTCATGAAGATAGAAGGCAAGACCATTATCGTGACCGGCGGGGCCTCGGGACTTGGTGCTGCGACGGCAGAATACCTGCACGGGCTGGGTGCACAGGTGGCCATGTTCGACCGCGACATGGAACAGGGCACCGCGCTGGCCGACCGTTTGGGCGCGGACCGGGCCATGTTCCGGCAGGTGGATGTGACCAGCGACGAGCACGTGTCCGAGGCCATCTCGGCTGTGGTCGACCGCTTTGGCGCGCTGCATGTCGCCATCAACTGTGCCGGTGTGGTCAGCCCGATGAAGGTGGTCGACCGCGAGGGCGCACCTGCGTCTCTCGATGCCTTTCGCCGCACGGTCGAGATCAACCTTGTGGGCACGTTCAACGTGATGAGCCAGGCCGCCGCGCGGATGCTGGAAAACCCGCCCGAAGACGGGGAAGAGCGTGGCGTGATCGTCAACATCTCGTCCGGGGCGGCCTATGAAGGCCAGATCGGGCAGACTGCCTATGCCTCGTCCAAGGCCGGTGTGATAGGGCTCAACCTGCCTGCCGCGCGCGAGCTGGGGCCGAAAGGCATCCGTATCAACGCCATCGCGCCGGGACTGTTTGGCACACCGATGGTGATGAGCCTCGGAGATGAGGTCGTCGCCTCGCTCGAAGAAAGCGTCGAGGCCCCCAAGCGGGTGGGCCGGATGGAAGAATTCGCCCATGCCTGCGCTTTTCTGATCGAAAACAGCTACATGAACGGCGCGACCCTGCGTCTGGATGCCGCCACGCGGCTGCGGGCGAGGTGACGAGATGCTGACACGCAACGGTCCCCTCAAAGGTGTTCGGGTCATCGAAATGGCCGGGATCGGGCCTGCGCCCTTTGCGGCCATGCATCTGGCCGACATGGGCGCCGAAGTGGTGCGGATCACGCGCCCCGGTCAGGCTTTCCCCTTGCCGATCGATGAGAAACACAACCTGTTCAATCGCTCGCGGCGCAGTCTGGTGCTCGATCTGCGGCAGGCAAATGATGCTGAAAAGCTCTGGGGGCTGATCGAGCGGGCCGAGATTCTGATCGAGGGCTTCCGCCCCGGCAAGATGGAGAAACTCGGATTCGCTCCAGAGGCGGTTCTGGCACGCAATCCGGCGCTGGTCTATGGCCGCATGACCGGATGGGGACAGACCGGGCCGCTGGCACAGGCTGCCGGGCATGATCTGAACTATGCCGCGATCACGGGCGCGGTTCATGGGCTGGGCGAGGCCGACCGGCCCCCGCCCGCGCCAATGAACCTGATTGCCGATCAGGGTGGTGGCGCGATGATGCTGAATGTCGGCATCCTCGCGGCCCTGACCCATGCGCGCGCAACCGGCGAGGGTCAGGTGGTCGACGCGGCCATGTGCGATGGGGTCAACCTCTTGATGACCATGCAACACGGGCTGGCGGCCGGTGGGGCCTGGAGCGGCGAGCGCGCTGGCGATTTCATCAATGGCGGGGTGGCGTGGTATCGTTGTTACGAAACCGCCGACGGAAAGTTCATATCCATCGGCTGTGTCGAGCCACAGTTCTTTACCGAATTCCTGCGCCTGACCGGGCTGAGCGATGATCCGCGTTTTGCCGACCAATATGCGCCCGAGGCGCAGCCGGCCATGCGCGAGGCCCTGACCGAACTGTTCCTGACCCGGACACAGGCCGAATGGTGCGAGGTGCTGGAAGGCAGCGATGCCTGCTTTGCGCCGGTGGTGCCACTGGCCGAAGCTGCCACACACCAGCACAACCGGGCACGCGAGAGCTTTGTCACCGTGGACGGCATCGAAATGCCCGCCCCGGCCCCCCGATTCTCACAAACCCCGCCAGACATTCCGACAACCGGTGACGCCGGTTTCGTCGAAATGAACGAAATCCTAGAGCATTGGAGGGCCGCCATATGACCGGTCTGAGTTTCGCCGACGCCATACAGCTTTTGCTGGTCGGCCTGTCACAGGGCTGTCTCTACAGCCTGATCGCCATCGGCCTGGTGCTGGTCTACAAGGCTACCGAGCAGGTGAACTTCGCCCAGGGCGAGTTCATGATGCTGGGGGCCTTTGTAGGCTATCAGTTCATCGTGCTTTGGGGGTTGCCTTATTGGCTGGGGGCCTTGCTGACGCTCGTGTTCATGGGCGGGTTCGGTTACGGGGTCGACGCGCTTGTTGTGCGGCGGCTCACCGGGCAGCCGGTGTTCACCGTTTTTATCCTGACGCTGGCGCTGGGAATTGCACTGCGCGCCGTGGCCGGGATTGTATGGGGCTTTGGCAACTATTCGCTGCCTGCCCCGGTTGAGGGCAATCTGACGCTTGGGTCGGTCATCATTGGCTGGTCCAGCGTTCTGGCGATCCTGGTAACCGCCATCGTGGCCAGCGGGCTTTACGCCTTCTTCCGCTATGCCCGCCAAGGCGTGGCGATGCAGGCCTTGTCCCTGAACCAATTGGCGGCCTTTTACATGGGCATCCCCGTCAAGCGCCTGACCTCGTCCATCTGGGCCATGTCCGCAATCTTCGGCGCCATCGCCGGCCTGCTCCTGGGCCCGGTCACGCTGGTCTCGACGCAGATGGGATTTGTCGGCTTCAAAGCCTTTGCCGGCGCCATTGTCGGCGGGTTCGGATCGATCCCCGGCGCCGTTCTGGGCTGTTTGCTGATCGGCGTGACCGAGCCGTTCTTCGACATCATGTTCCCGACGTTCAAGGGCATCGGCGCCTATCTGATCATGTTCGTCGTGCTGCTGATCCGGCCCGAAGGGCTGCTGGCACAAATCTACGCAAAGAAGGTATAGGCTCATGCGCGTTCTTTTCCGCAAATCCTACAAGCAGGACATCCGCCTGTTTCGCGACCGCACACAGGCTTTCTGGTATCTGCTGTTCTTGTGTATCGCGCTTGCCGCCCCGCTGTTCCTTGACGGCTACTTTCTGGACGAATTGTCGTTTGTCTACATCTATGCCATCGCCGGCCTGGGTCTGATGATCCTCACCGGATTCTCGGGACAAGTGAGTTTCGGGCAGGCCGCCTTTGTTGCCATCGGCGCCTATGCTCATACCATCCTGCTCAGCCGCTACGGCGTGCCGTGGATCCTGTCGCTGCCCCTGGCGGCGCTGATCACTGGTTTGGTCGGGCTGGCCATCGGGCGCATCTGCGGGCGCATGCATGGCTTGTATCTCGCCATCGCTACGCTTTCGATTGCTATCGTGACCGAACGGCTGATCGGCGGCGGCGGCGATTTTACCGGCGGACATCGTGGCCTGCCGGTTCCGGGCATCGACATCTTCGGCATCGCCATCGACCAGAGCTGGAAGACCTACCTGTTAAATCTCGCCCTGTTTGTCGGCGCCATTCTGATGACGCGCAACCTGTTGCGCACACGGTCTGGCCGCGCCCTGATCGCGATCCGCGACAGCGAAGTTTCGGCCCGTTCGCTGGGCACGAATGTGGCCTTCTACAAAGCCTATGCCTTCTTCCTGTCGGCGGTGTTCGCCGGTCTGGCTGGTGGGCTTCTGGCGCATGCGTTCTACTACATTACACCGGAAACTTTCGGCATGGGTGAGAGCATTCGCCTGCTTCTTATGATCGTTGTCGGTGGGATCGGCACCATCCACGGGGCCATCTTCGGCGCGTTCTTCATCGTGCTGCTGCCCACCGTCCTGAGTTGGGTCAAGGTGCTGCTTCCCGGGGCCATAGCCACATCCGGCGGGTTCGACAGCCTCGCCTTCGGGATGATCCTTCTTGGCTTCATCCTGTTCGAACCTGATGGGCTCTATGGCCGCTGGGTCAAAATCCATCACTATTTCAACGTCTTCCCGATGTACAAGCGCCGCAGCTTCCAACGTCAGAAGACCTTCCTCAAGACGGAGCGTCTGAAATGAGCTGGCTTGAAGTCGAAAACGTGTCGCTGGCATTCGGTGGGCTGAAAGCCGTCGATAACCTGAGCTTCTCGGTGGAACCGGGCAAGGTATTCACCATCATCGGTCCCAATGGTGCCGGCAAGAGCACGGTGTTCAACCTGATCTGCCGCATCTATGACCCGCTGGAAGGCGATATCCGCTTTGGTGGCGAAAGCCTGCTGGGGGCCAGGCCCCACGAAGTGATCAACCACGGCATCGCCCGCACCTTCCAGAACATCGAATTGTTCGAGCATGCCTCACTTCTGGACAACCTGTTGATCGGCCGGTTCCGGCATGGGCGGTTCTCGCCGCTGAGCGAGCTGTTCTTCCTGCCCGGCCAATTACGCCAGGAACTGGAGCACCGCCGCAAGGCGGAAGAGGTTATCGAGTTTCTCGATCTCGAAGGCTACCGTCACGCCCGCGTCGCCGACCTGCCTTACGGCGTGCGCAAGAAAACCGAGATGGCGCGCGCGCTGGTCGCCAGCCCCGAGATCCTGTTGCTGGATGAGCCCTCCAGCGGGCTGACCACCGAGGAAACCGACGACACCGCCTTTGTGATCGAAGACATCCGCGAGGATCTGGGCATCACCGTGGTGATGATCGAGCACGACATGAAGCTGGTGAACAAGGTCTCGGACAAGGTTCTGGCAATCAACGAAGGCCGCTTCCTGGCCACCGGCAGCGCCTCGGAGGTGCAGGACGACCCGGATGTGCAGGCAGCCTATCTAGGGGGGGAAGCGGCATGAGCGAAGTTCTGAAAGTCCGCAATGTCGAAACCATGTATGGCCGCGTCATGGCGATCCGCGGTGTCAGCCTTTCGGTGCGCGAAGGCACCGTGGTCACGGTCATGGGATCGAACGGCGCTGGCAAGACCACTATCCTGAAAACCATCTCGGGGGCGCTCGACCCGTTCAAAGGTGAGATCACATTCAAGGGTAAGGCCATTACCGGCCTGGATCCGGATGTGATTGCCCGCACCGGTGTGGCCCATAGCCCCGAAGGACGCGAAGTGTTTGCGCTTTTGTCGGTGAAAGACAACCTGATGATGGGTGCCTATTGCCGCAAGGACCGCGACGAGGTGGCGCGCGATTTCGAAAAGGTGCTGGGCTGGTTCCCGGTCCTGCGCGAATTTCTCGACAAGCAGGCGATCTACCTGTCGGGCGGGCAACAGCAGATGGTGGCCCTTGGACGCGCCTTCATGGCACGGCCCAGCCTGATGCTGCTGGATGAGCCGTCGCTGGGTCTCTCGCCCCGGCTGATTTCCGAGATTTTCGCAATCATCAAGCGGATCAATGTCGAGGAAGGCATGACGATGCTGCTGGTGGAACAGAACGCCAGCGTCGCGCTTCCGGCCGCCGATTTCGGCTATGTGCTGGAAACCGGGCGGATCGTCATGGAAGGCGAACGCGACGTGCTGATGAACAGCGCCGATATCCGCGAATTTTACCTTGGCATCAAGGCCGACAGCGCGCGGGGCGACCGCCGCTGGAAAGCAAGGAAGACATGGCGATGAACGACATCTCTACACAAAACTGGACCCCGCCCGTCTTTGAAATCGACGGCTGCGACACACTGCCCAAGCTGTTTCGGCAGAACTGCCGGAAATTCGGGTCTGCGATCGCGATCCGCGAAAGGGATTTCGGCATCTGGGAAGAATACACCTGGACCGACTACTATCACCGGTCCCGGCAGGCAGGTTGTGCGCTGATGGCCTTGGGGGTCGATGCCGGCGACGTCGTGGCGATCATCAGCGAAGACAACAAGGAATGGGTGTTTTCCGATCTCGGCATCCAGTGCATCGGCGCGGTCACCCACGGGCTCTACCCGACCTTGCAGGAAAAACAGGTCGCCTATCAGCTCAACGACAGCGGCGCCAAGGTGTTGTTCGTCGAGGACGAGGAACAGCTCGACAAATACCTGCTGGTACAGGACGAGCTGCCGGGGATTGAAAAGGTCGTTGTCTACGACATGGAAGGCCTGCGCCGCTTTGAGCATGACAAGGTCATGGGATGGGAGGCATTCCTTGAACTCGCCAATGACAGCGACGCAAGCATTCAGGCCGCGTTCGAGTCGCGCTTGGACGCCGGCAAAGGCGAGGACATCGCCACGCTGATCTATACCTCGGGCACTACCGGCGCGCCCAAGGGCGCGATGATCTCGCACCGGTTCTTTCTGGCGCAGGCCGACAACCACCCGGAAATGCCGCTGGGCCCGGGTGACGAGATCCTGACCTTCCTGCCGCTGTGCCACGCCGCCGAGCGCATCATCTCGGTCGCGACCCCGATCCGGCATGGCATCACCATCAACATTGCCGAGAGCGGCGAGACCTTTAACGCCGACATTCAGGAGGTGGCCCCGACTTTTATCTTCGCGGTGCCACGGGTGTGGGAGAAGTTCTATTCCCGCATCAGTTTCATCATGAATGACGCCACCGCCTTTGGCCGCTTTGCCTATACTCAGGCGCTGAAAGTGGCCGAACGCCGCGCCGCGGTGTTGGCGGAGGGCAAAAAGGCGCCGCTGAGCCTGAGCCTTTTGCACAAGGCGCTCGATTTCTTGGTGTTGCGCAATATCCGCGTCGAACTGGGTCTGGCGCGGGCGCATACGATCGTCTCGGGTGCAGCGCCAATCTCGGCGCGGCTGCTCAGTTGGTTCAACGCACTCGGCGTCTCTGTGCAGGAAGCCTATGGACAGACCGAGACTGGCATTGTCACTGCCACGGTTCCAGGCCAATCGCCCATCGGGTCGATCGGGCGGGCCATGCGCGGCGTCGAAGCCAAACTGGCCGAGGATGGCGAGATCCTGATACGCGCGCGGTCAAACTTCTCTGGCTACCTGAGCCAGCCGGAAAAGACCGCCGAGACCATGGTGGATGGCTGGGTGCATACCGGCGATGTCGGCAAGATGGATGACAATTGCGATCTGACCATTCTGGACCGCAAGAAGGACATCATCATCACCGCCGGCGGCAAAAACATCACGCCCTCGCAGCTGGAAAACGAGCTGAAATTCTCGCCCTACATCTCGGACGCTGTGATCATTGGCGACAAGCGCAAGTACCTGACCGTGCTGATCATGATCGACCAGGAAACGGTCGAGAAATACGCGCAGGACAAGCGCATCCCGTTCTCGAACTACAAATCGCTCTGCGAAAGCGAGCCGATCATCGAGTTGATTGGCAACGAGGTGGACCGTGCGAATTCCGGATTTTCGCCGGTGGAACAAGTGAAGAAGTTCCGCTTGATCGACGTGCTTCTGACGGCTGAGGACGAGGAACTCACTCCGACGATGAAACTCAAACGCAACGAGGTCGAGCGCAAATACAAAGACCTCATCGACACCATGTACTGAACCTTGAAAGGGAGGAAATCATGAAGAAGTTTGCAATCGCGCTGGCATTTTCCGCGCTGGCCGCCGGGGCGGCGATCGCCGATCCGCAAGGCGTGACCGACGACAAGATCACGCTTGGCGCCTATACCGATCTCAGCGGTCCGCTGGCTGTCTGGGGTGTGCCCGAAGCCAACGGTCTGCGCATGCGCGTGGACGAGATCAATGCCACCGGCGGTATCCATGGCCGCCAGCTTGAGATCGTGATCGAGGACATGCAATATCAGGTGCCGCGCGCCATTCAGGCCGCCAACAAGCTGTTGCGCCGCGACAAGGTCTTTACCATGGTCGGCGCGCTTGGCACGCCGATGAACCTGGCCGTGATGCCGCAGCAGCTGGATGCTGGTGTGCCCAACATGTACCCGATCTCGGCAGCCGCCGAGATGGCCGAGCCACTCCACCCGATGAAATACGCCTTTTTCCGCTCCTATACGGAACAGTTCCGCGCGGGCGTGGCCTATTTCCACGCAAACGGCGGGTTTGAGACGCCCTGCGTCGCGCAGATCGCCAATGAAGCGGGCGAGTCGATGACGCTGGGTGTTGAGCAGCAATTGCACGAGATCGGCATGGAGATCGCCGCCAAGACCGAGCATTCGGCCACCGAGACAGACATGGTCTCGTCGGTAACCACGCTGAAGAATGCCGGCTGCGATATCGTGTTCCTGTCAACCGGCGTGGGCGACACGATCCGTATCGTTGCCACTGCCAAGAAGCTGGGTTTTGAGCCCACTTTCGTGGCCAGCATGGTGCCTTACATGGACGCCGTGGCCCAGGCGGCCGATGGCGCGATGGAAGGGCTGCATTTGGTGTCGCCTTTCGTCTATGCCGAAGCTGGCAGCGCCGATGGAGAAGCCAAGCGCATCCTCGAAAGCTATGCCGAGATCTACGGCGAGAAAATGGCGCCGCAGGCCCAGCTTGGCTATATCTTCATCGATCTGATCGCAACCGCGCTCGAAGCGGCCGGTCCGGAGTTGACCACCGAAGGGTTCCTTGCCGCGACCGAAGCGATCAATGGTTATGTCGATCCGATCGGCGGCCAGACCGTCAGCTTCGGCCCCGAAGATCACCAGGGGGTGGAAACGCTGATCCTGGCCAAGGTTGAAAACGGCGCCTGGACAGTTGCAGCCCGGGGCCTCGACTACTAAACTTGGTAAGATGCCGGGCGGGAAGAATTCTCGCCCGGCGCACAATTTCAAGCGAGGGTCATGTGCCTGCAATCCAGTGGCATAGAAAGACAAAAGACGTCGAAGAGCAGCAGGAACTGAAGCGCCGTGCCGTGTTGGACGTTGCGGCGAGACTGTTTTCGACAGTCGGTTACAAGAAAACCTCGCTCGATGATATCGCCGCCGAACTCGATCTGACCAAGCCTGCACTCTATTACTACGCCCGCAACAAGGAAGACATCCTGATGCAGTGCTCATTGGTGTCGCTGGAAGGGGTCAAGCTTTGCTTTGACGCGGCCCAGGTATCAACTGGCAACGGCCTTGACAGGTTGCGCGTGTTTTTTCGTTCTTACGCCGCATTGGTTGTGAGTGATTTCGGTTCCTCATTGATGCGCGAGGCGCGCCGCAACCTCACGGGCAGAAACCAGGACAAACTGCGCCAGACCCTGCGCGATGGTCAGGATTTCCTTGAAGAGATCATCAAGGCCGGCATTGAAGACAAATCGATCCGCCAAAGTTCAACAAAAAGACTGGCGCAGGTGCTGTTCTCGGCCTTCAACCAGATGCCGGAGTGGTACAACCCTGACGGTTCGGAACCTCCTGAGGTTATTGCCAACCAGATCCTTGAACTTGTCAGCGATGGAATACGAGCCTAGCGCACCCAATGCTGTGTTTTTGCGCTCAATTTCGGCATACAACCAGACCAGTCACAGTCGGGATTTCGGAATGCCGGTTGATTGGGGGGCAATTCATTCGGTGAAATCTGACGAAGATCGTTGCCCTGCCCACATATGCACAGGAGTATCCGCTACCGGCCATTTGATTATGCCGAGGAATGCAAGACGTTTGATGCTTGGTTCAATAGGGATAGGATTTCCGGTCGTTCCGCTTCACGAGGGATGGCGTTCAGGTTTCGCGGCGATTTCCGGCAGTACCGAACGACCACATATCCCTGTCATGGAACGCGGTCTCAATTCGCCCGAACGTAGCTTCCCGGTGCCGGCTCGATGGATTTGTACTTTCCGCGGTTGACGGGCTTTCGAGGCTTGACGGTCTTGCCGTCTTTGGCCTCGAGCCAGTCCGCCCAGTAGGGCCACCACGACCCCGGCATTTCCGTGGCCTTGGTCAGAAAATTCGCTGGTTCTGGCGGATAGGTGTCGCTTTTTCTGAAACCGTATTTGGCACGTTCGGTCGGGGGGTTGATGACTCCGGCAATATGGCCCGAGCCGCCAAGGACAAATTCAACCTCGCCGCCGAGTATCTGCGTCGCTGGATAAATCGAGGTCCAGGGGGCGATGTGATCCTCGGACGTGGCAAGTACGAAAACCGGCGTTTCGATCTTGCTCAGATCGATCTTGACACCGTTCATTTCCAATCCACCGGGCTGGCGCAGCCGGTTCTCTAGATAGACCTCTTTGAGATACCAAAGCAGCATGGCCGCAGGCAGTCGTGTGGAATCCGAATTCCAATACAAAAGGTCGAAAGCCCGGGGTTTCCGACCGCGCAGGTAATTGGCCTCGAAGAACGACCAGATCAAATCGTTCTCGCGAAGCATCGAGAACATGTCCTGCAAGTGATAGGCTTCAAGATAGCCTTTCTCTTCCATATGCGCACGCAGGACTTCCAGCCGGTTTTCATCGACGAAGACGCCGATTTCGCCCACGTCCTTGAAATCGACCATGGTGGCCAGTGTCGTGGCGGAATTGACCCGGTCATCACCAATGGCTGCGAGGTAAGCCAGCGTTGCCGTCACCAGGATGCCACCAATGCAGAAACCGAGGATATTGGCCTTTTCTTCGCGGGTGATGTCGCGAATGGCATCAAGCGCGGCCAGCGGTCCGAGTTTCATGTAATCAGCAAAATCCTTGTCCGCGTGATCGCTGGTCGGGTTGACCCAGGAAATCACGAACACGGAATGCCCCCGATCCAGCATGTAGCGCACCAGGCTGTTCTTCGGCTGCATGTCCAGAATGTAGAACTTGTTGATCCAGGCCGGGACAAACAGGATTGGCACACTGTGCTGGTCCGGTGTGCGCGGATGGTACTGGATCAGCTGCATCAGGTCGTTTTGAAACACAACCTCGCCTTCTGTCGTGCCAAGATCCTTTCCGACCGTGAACGCCGACGGATCGTTCGTCGCGATGTCCAGGCGCCCCTCACCGCGCTCGAGATCGTCGAGCATTTTGGACAATCCTTCCCGAAAACTCGCACTGTTGGTTTCAGTGAACATCTTACGCGCCGGAGCGTTGGTCAGCAGGTAGTTACTGGGCGACAGTGCGCTCATCATCTGCCGCGTGTAGAATCTGACACGCATATAATCTCTGGAATTTTTTGGAAGCTCTTCCAAAAGGTCATTGGTCGCGCCTTCAATCGCCAGGAACACATCGCGATAGGCTCGCGATATCGGGTCCTTTTCCCAACTCGGATCGCTGAAACGGCGATCTCGCACACCGCTTTCTTCATCGGGGCCTTGCAGTATCGCCTTCCACGAAGACTGGATCGCCATGCTGGCCTTTATCTGTGCATCAACCAGCTTGCCCGGCTCCTGCAGCATGTCGGCCCAGAAGGTTCCATAGGCTTTGGCAAGTGTCTTGGCGTCGATCAGGGAATACTCTGACCCGCTGGCCTTTTTGAGGGCCCGCACGTGCAGCTGTGACAGCACTTTTGTCGTGCGCAGGGTCAGATCCTGCATTTCCGTTGCGGCCTTTGCTGTGTCGGCTGTGTCGTTCGTTTTAGTCCACTGTGTCATCATCCGAGTCCCATCATGTCAAGTTTGTCTTTCTGGCGCATCCAAGCGGCAACGCCGTCCTGTCAAGCAACCCCAGGAACGTCGTGATACCCACGATGTCCTCTTTGTCGTCGTGGCGGCTGGTGGAATGTTCAGTCACAGGGGACACAATTTAAGTGGCTGACTAAAGGATCGTCGGCCATATCCTACGCGGCTTTTGTGCCCCGTTTGGCGCTGGAGGTCAGCTTGACAGTGGCCTCGCCGTCCACCACGACCTGCCCGCGGACGCGGCAGGTTGTTCTCAAGTTCGCGCGGCAGCGCTCGGTCTCGATTGTTTCGACAATCACTTCAGCGTGAACTGTGTCTCCTGGACGCACAGGTGCCACAAAATTCATCTCCTGCGAGATATAGATTGTTCCGGGCCCGGGTAGTTTGTTGGCAATCGCCGCGGAGATAGTGCTGGCGGTAAGAAACCCATGCGCGATCCGGCCATTGAACGGTGTGGTTTTGGCAAACTCATCATTGATGTGAATGGCGTTGTTGTCGCCGGATGCCCCGGCAAAGAGAACAATGTCGGCGTCGGTGATGGTTTTCGAGAACGTGGCGGTCATGCCCGGTTCGAGATCTTCGATGTCATATCCGTTCAGCTCGTTCATAGTGCGGTTCTCCTGATTTAGGCATTTACATGTTCGGATAATTTGGTCCGTCGCCGCCCTGCGGCGTGACCCAGTTGATGTTCTGGCTTGGGTCCTTGATGTCACAGGTCTTGCAGTGCACGCAGTTCTGGAAATTGATCACGAAGCGCGGGTCGCTGCCGTCTTCCTCGACCACCTCGTAGACGCCGGCCGGGCAATAGCGCTGTGCCGGTTCGCCGTATTTTGGCAGGTTGACCGAGATCGGCAATTTGTCATCACCCAGCTGCAGGTGGCTTGGCTGACTTTCCTCGTGATTGGTCATCGCAAACGACACGTTGGTCAGCCGGTCAAAGCTCAGCTTGCCATCGGGTTTTGGATAATCGATCACCTTGTGCTTGCTGGCCTCTTCGGTGGCCGCCGCATCGGTCTTGCCATGTTTCATCGTGCCAAAGAGCGAAAAGCCCAGCGTGTTGGTCCACATGTCCAGACCGCCCAGCGCCAGCGAGGGCAGCATCCCCCATTTCGACCACATCGGCTTGACGTTGCGCACCTTTTTCAGATCCTTGCCGATGGCGCCGCCCCGCACGTCGTCCTCATACGCCGTCAGCTCATCACCCGACCGCTCGACCTTAATCGCGTCAAACGCCGCCTCGGCCGCGGCCTTGCCGCTGAGCATCGCGTTGTGATTACCCTTGATCCGCGGCACGTTGACCATGCCCACCGAACAGCCCAACAGCGCTACACCGGGTGCCACCATTTTCGGCATCGACTGGTATCCGCCTTCGGAAATCGCCCGTGCGCCATAGGCCACGCGTTTGCCGCCTTCCAGCAGTTCGGCCACCATCGGGTGATGCTTGAAGCGCTGGAATTCCATATAGGGGAAGAGATGCGGGTTCTTGTAGTTCAGGTGCACCACGAACCCGACATAGACCTGGTTGTTCTCGAGGTGATAGATGAACGACCCGCCCCCGGCATTGCCTCCCAGCGGCCAGCCCATGGTGTGGGTCACCTCACCCTCGTTGTGCTTGTCCGGGTCGATCTCCCAGATCTCTTTCATGCCGATGCCGAATTTCTGCGGCTCCTTGCCCTTCGACAGGTCGTATTTGGCAATCACTTCCTTGGCCAGTGACCCGCGCACGCCCTCGGACAGAAACACGTACTTGCCGTGCAGCTCCATGCCGGGCTCATAGGCCGGCCCCGGTGTGCCATCGGCTTCCTTGCCGAACTCACCGGCCACAACACCCTTCACGCCGCCGTTTTCGTCATAAACCAGCTCGGAACAGGCCATGCCGGGGAAAACCTCGACGCCCAGCTCCTCGGCCTGCTCGGCCATCCAGCGACAGACATTGGCCATGCTGACGATGTAGTTGCCGTGGTTGTTCATCAGCGGCGGCATCGGAAACCCCGGCACCCGGATCTGACCGGCCTCGCCCAGCATGTAGAACTTGTCGGAGGTCACCGGGACGTTTAGCGGCGCGCCCTTTTCCTTCCAGTCGGGGATCAGCGCCTCGAGCCCCGAGGGATCGAGTACTGCGCCGGACAGGATATGCGCCCCCACTTCCGAACCCTTTTCCAGCACCACCACGTCAAGCGAACTGTCGAGCTGCTTGAGACGGACCGCGGCGCTCAGACCCGCAGGCCCCGCGCCGGCGATCACCACATCATATTCTATCGTTTCTCGTGCAGATCCAGACATCTCAATGACCTCACGCAACGCTGTGCAGATCAGAGGGTGCCAGCGCCAGAACGCTCGACGCACCATCCGTCGCCGCGCTCAGCCGTGCCAGCGCCTCGGGGAAGACTTGCTGCGCATAGAATTCCGCCAGCCGGATCTTGGCGCCGGCATGGTCGGATTGGCCACCCGCGGCAGGTTCCCCAGCGGCAGCAAGCGCCGCATCGCCCAAGGCCCAGGCGCCCAGCGAAAGGCCGAAGAGCTCTAGCACGTTCATTGCCGACGCGGCCTGCGTATGTGCGGTTTCCTTACCCGCATCAAGCAGCCATCTTGTAGCGGTTTCCACCGTATCGGCAGCGTGCGAAACGCTGCGCGACAAGAGCGTCCAATCACCGTGCGGGCTGCTCTCGCAGGCAAGTTCCGCCGCGCTCAATCGCATGTCGTCGATGATTTCCTGAACCGCCGCACCGCGGTCGCGCAGGATCTTGCGCCCGGTCAGGTCGAGTGCCTGAATGCCCGTGGTACCCTCGTAGATCGTGGTGATCCGGGCGTCGCGCAGGTGCTGTGCTACACCGGTTTCCTCGATATAGCCCATGCCACCATGAACCTGAATGCCAAGCGAGGCGGTCTGGATCGACATCTCGGTCGAACAGCCTTTGACAACCGGGATCAGTAGATCAACCCGGCGCTGTGCACGGTCCCGGGCCTCGGGGTCGACGGCGCGATGCGCAAAATCCAGCGCCGCCGCGGCGCGGTAGGCGAGAATGCGGGCGGCTTCGGTGCGGCTCTTCATGATACCCAGCATGCGGCGAACATCTGGATGGTGAATGATTGCGGCCGACCCCTCGACCCCGTCAACCTTGCCCTGCCGGCGGTCGGCTGCATACGCCGCCGCGTCCTGGCAGGCATGTTCGGCAACGCCGATGCCCTGGATTCCCACATTGAGCCGGGCGTTGTTCATCATCGCGAACATATACTCCAGTCCACGGTTGACCTCGCCCACAAGGTAACCGACGGCGCCACCGCTATCTCCAAATGACAACGTGCATGTCGGGCTGGCATGAATACCCAGCTTGTGCTCAATCGAAACGCAGTGCACGTCATTGGGAGCGCCATCTGGCATCACCTTCGGTACAACGAAGAGCGAGATGCCTTTGACGCCCGCCGGAGCATCAGGCAGTCGGGCCAGCACGAGGTGGATGATGTTGTCAGTAAGGTCATGCTCGCCGTAAGTTATGAAGATCTTCTGGCCGCTGATCCGGTAGCAATCGCCCTCGGGCACCGCCTTTGACCGTATCGCGGCCAGATCAGACCCTGCCTGCGGTTCTGTCAAGTTCATGGTTCCGGTCCATTCGCCGCTCACCAGTTTGGGCAGGTAGGTCTCTTTCAAGGTGTCCGAAGCATAGCATTCAAGCGCCTCGATCGCGCCCTGGGTCAGCATCGGGCAGAGCTGGAATGCCATGTTGGCGCCGTGGAACATCTCCTGGATGCAGGCATTGACCACGAAGGGCAGACCCATGCCACCGTATTCGGGGCTTGCCGACGGGCTGTTCCAGCCCATCTCGACCAGCATGTCGTAGACGGTTTTCCAGCCTTCGGGCATGGTCACCCGGCGATCTTCAAAACCCAGACCGGCGAGGTCGCCGGACCGGCTGAGCGGCGACAGTTCTAGGCCGGCATATTTGGCGGCTTCCTCGAGGATCGCGTCCACCATATCCGGCGTTGCCTCTTCAAGGCCAGGCAACTGGCTGATCGCGTCGAGATCACAAAGCTTGCGCAGAACGAAACGCATGTCCTGAAGGGGGGCGGTATAGGTCATTTTCTGACTCCAGATCAGAGCTTTTCGATCAATTCCGGCACGGCGGTGAACAGGTCGGCGACCAGTCCGAAATCCGCGACCTGGAAGATCGGGGCCTCTTCGTCCTTGTTGATGGCAACGATGACCTTGGAGTCCTTCATGCCGGCGAGGTGCTGGATCGCACCCGAGATGCCGACCGCAACATAGAGGTCCGGGGCCACGACCTTGCCGGTCTGGCCGACCTGCCAGTCGTTGGGGGCATAGCCCGAATCGACCGCCGCGCGCGACGCGCCGACAGCGGCGCCTAGCTTGTCCGCGAGGGCTTCGATCAGTTTGAAGTCCTCTTCGGAACCGACACCGCGGCCACCCGAGACCACGACGCCTGCCGAGGTCAGTTCAGGTCGATCGCTTTCGGCGACCTTGTCCTCGACCCATTCGCTGAGGCCGGGATTGTCACCCGCCGAGATGGTTTCGATCGGGGCCGAACCACCGTCACCGGCCGCATCAAAGGTCGAGGTGCGGAAGGTGACGACCTTTTTGGCATCGTTCGAGCGGACCGTCTGCACGGCATTGCCGGCATAGATCGGGCGTTCGAACGTGTTGCCGTCAACCACGCCCGAGGCATCTGAGATCACCATCACGTCCAGCAGTGCGGCAACACGCGGCATCACGTTCTTGGCGTCGGTGGTGGCGGGCGCAACGATATGCTCGTAATCACCGGCCAGCGACACGATCAGCGCAGCGGTGGATTCCGCCAGGCGGTGGCCGAGGCTTGCGTCTTCGGCGACCAGCACTCTGGACACGCCGTCGATCTTGGCGGCGGCTTCGCCCGCGGCGGCGGCAGAGCCCCCGGCACAGAGCGCGGTCACGTCACCCAGGGCCTTGGCGGCGGTCACGGCCTTGGCGGTGGCGTCCAGCGACAATTCGCCATTGTTCACTTCGGCAAGGAGAAGAACAGCCATTACACAGCCCCCGCTTCTTTGAGTTTCTCGACCAGTTCGTCGACCGAGCCGACGATGATCCCAGCGGCGCGGGCCTCGGGTTCGGCCGTGCTGACGATTTCCAGGCGCGGGGCGACTTCGACGCCGTAATCGGCGGCGGTTTTTTCGTCCAACGGCTTTTTCTTGGCCTTCATGATATTCGGCAGCGAGGCATAGCGCGGTTCGTTCAGGCGCAGGTCGACGGTGACGATGGCCGGCATTTTGACCTTGATAGTTTGCAATCCGCCGTCGACTTCGCGGGTCACGTTGGCGCTGTCGCCGTCGATCTCCAGTTTGGAGGCGAACGTCGCCTGTGCCCAACCCGTGAGCGCCGCAAGCATCTGCCCGGTGGCGTTCATGTCATTGTCGATGGCCTGTTTACCGCACAGAACGATACCTGGCTGTTCTTCGTCGATCACCGCTTTCAGCAGCTTCGCCACGGCGAGGGGTTCGATGTCGGTATGCACATCGTCGGCGGCGACAATCAGGATCGCCCGGTCGGCCCCCATGGCCAAAGCTGTCCGCAGCGTTTCCTGCGCCTGCTTTACGCCGACCGAGACCGCAATGATCTCTTCGGCTTTGCCGGCCTCTTTCAGTCGGATCGCCTCCTCGACGGCAATTTCGTCAAACGGATTCATCGACATTTTCACGTTGGCGAGATCAACGCCCGATCCGCCCGCTTTGACGCGAACCTTCACGTTATAGTCGATCACGCGTTTGACAGGCACCAGCACCTTCATTATGAGGCTCCTTTTTTTGATGTTCGGCCATCGGGAAGTGTCCGATGGGAAACGCGACTTCACTTGGTAGTTTCGTTCAGCTTCCAGAGATTGTTCACCACGTCACTGCCATCTTCGAAAACCCGGTTTAATGTGTTTTCAACTTGCCAAATGCAGCTGATTTTGTGGCTCGCCTTTTTGGCGCCCATGCCAACAATCGACGCAACCGCCACCGGGTACCTTGCTTGTAAGGTACATGTGGACGAGGTGTTTGTAGCTCTTGCTGTCCTTGATCCCCTTCAGGCTGAGGCTTTCCAATTGGGTGGACGACGTGCGGCAGCTGGCATCGCATGTCTTCGATCACAATCCTGAGCTGGCAGCCCTGGTTACAGCCTGCAGCAATGATTTCGTCAACGCGCACCAGATCGGCGACCCCTTTGGTTCCAAGACGACAGTTTTTTTGTCAGCATTTAGGTTTCCTTTTTACTGACTAGTAAGTAATAAATAGCTGAAGCAGTCAACAAAAAATATTGACGCTTTTTCATAAGCTTGGGGATAGCTATCAGAAGAAGCGGGTGCTTTGCCGCGTTCAAACGAGAATCAGAAGTAGTGTGTTATCGTGCCAAGCACATTGTCCGTTCAATATATGCGTTGCGGTCTGTGAACTCTCGTTTCTGCTTGCGCCCGCTCAGTGCCGGTCGGGAACAAGGGAAAAGCACATTTGCGACCCATCGGCTTTAGCCAAAAAAAGACGGGCTCTCGAATTCCCGAGGATCGCAAATACTTAACATAAACTCTATTATGCGTTTTTTTACTGTGAGCGGGTGTGCGCTACCTTCAAGTGCGACTCCTATTAGAAAACAAAGAGTTATCTAATGAGGAGATTGTGCCATGGGAGCCGTTTACACGCAACTGAGCATTGAAGAGCGCCGCAGAATCGAACGCTGGCGACTCGCAAAGGTCCCTGTTCGTGAGATGGCGCGTGTGCTGAAGCGCTCAAATGCCACGATTCACCGCGAGATCAAGCGGAACTATTTCAGCGATGAGTGCATGCCCAAATGTGACGGCTACTATGGTGCTGCCGCCCATCTGATGGCGGCCGATCGGCGCGCCCGGCAGCGCAAGCTGATCCGCTATCCGCATTTGCTTAGGAAAGTTGTCGAACGGCTCAAGCATGGCTGGACGCCCGAGCAGATCGGCAACCGGATGATCTATGAAGGCGCCAAGCTCAGAGTCTGCCAGGAAACCATCTACCGCTACATCTATTCCAAGGAAGGCATGGCGCAGGAGCTCTGGTGGTACCTGCCAAACCACCGCAAGTATCGCCGTCCCCGTCGTGCCAGAAAGCGTCAGGCACCCAAGTTCGACCGCGATGTCAGTATCCTGTTTCGTCCCGATGACGTGGCGCATCGCCGCCAGTTCGGTCATTGGGAGGGCGATTTGATACTGTTCAAACAGAGCCTTGGGCAGTCTAACGTGACATCCTTGGTCGAGCGCGTCAGCCGGTTCACGGTGCTGCTGAAGAACCCGAACAAACGAACCAAACCCGTCATGGGCAAGATCATGAAAGCGGTGCGTGACCTGCCCCATCTTGCGCGGAAATCCATCACTTTCGACCGCGGCACTGAGTTCGTCAGTTGGCCGCATCTGCAGGCCGAGACCGGAACGCAGACCTGGTTTTGTGACCCGTCTTCGCCGTGGCAGAAAGGAACGGTTGAGAACACCAATCGCCGGGTTCGAAGATGGCTACCCCGAAAACGCGACATCACGGCCGTCTCAGACTACGAACTGAAACAGATCTGCGACCGGCTCAACAACACGCCCCGAAAATGCCTCGGGTGGAAGACGCCAGCCGAGGTCTTCAGGGAAAAGATGATGGTGGAACTGGGCCGATCCCCCTACCCTCAGATGCAATAGGAGTCGCGGTTCAGGTATCGCTCACATTGCAATAGTATATTATCGTATGTATGCTGGGCTCCTGTCACGGAGGCTCCTCAGCATGCGCCAGTTACTCAAGAAGCTCCTCCCCTCGATCGCTGTCGCTTTGACTGTGACAAGTTTTTCGCTGCCGATACCTGCGCGCGCGCAGACTTACCCGATCGATTGCGCGATACTCCTCTGCCTATCTGGCGGGTGGCCCACTTCCGTCCCTTGCGCCCGGGCTCGCGCCGAATTCATCCGGCGGATTACGCCTTGGCCGGTGGAACCGCCGCTGCAAATCTGGCGTTGTCCCATGGGCGCCTCCTATGAGGGCGATCGGCCACCAAACAACGCTGGCCGCATCTTTGAAGCCTTGTACCGGCCCGACAGCCGTCGACCGCTCCAATCCTTGCCAGTCGACGATCTCGTTCCCACCGACCAGGCACTCTGGCCCGTTCAGGATCGCGCGGACATCGATATCAGCGGACCTGAGTTCAACTTCGTGCGGTCTATCCGGGTCTTTGATGTTCGCTATGCGCGGCAGCATGAATCCGGTCGTGACGGTGACTGCAATCGCAGCGCGACCGTGGTCCTCGGCACTTACCGGACCCAAGGCGATTTCTCTTGGCATAGATCTTCCATAACTGCTCTGCCCGAGGCCCATGTGGGACTTGAACGTTGGGGCCAGAATTGCCCGGGTATCTATCACCGATCTGTCTTCGTCGATTGGCGTGACTATGAGGGCAATTACGGGTTTGAGCAGGTGAACTACTAGCGCTGATTATGACAGCGGTGCCATCAAACTGCGGAAATTTGAGCATGCTGAGTTACTCAAGTAGCGGCCGTTCGCTGCTGTCGCTGGCAAGGACCGAAGAGCGGACTTTCCGGACTTGTGCGGTTGCTGCTATTGCTGCCGCAGCAATCTTCTGCATATGCTGCCGGCCTTCGCTGCTTTGCCGCGCGTGTCGTCTAAGCAGCCATTGCATATCGGCGAGAGCGGAAAACAAACGAGTTCTTTGCTGTGACGAAGGCGTTTGGATAGGAACGGCACTTAATCAGCGCTCCACCTTGCGATGTCCTTGGCGACTGCCTGCGCGTCGCCGCCGCATGTGAGCGATAGAGCAACGACAATGCGGGCCTTGAGCGCATCCAGTGTGCCTGAGGGGATAAGGCCACGGGACAACAGGTCCATTTCGGACCCAACAAAGCCATAAGTGGCCGTCAGGACGTTTCCGGCGCGGGTGCGTGAACTGAGCACCACCGGCACCTGTCTGGCCGCACGTTCGGCGGCATCGGCCACGGCGCCGGAGACATGGCCGCCGCCAGTCGCCTCCAGAACCAACCCGGCAACGCCGCTGGAAAGTGCAGCGTCGATCAGCGTGCCGTCATCTCCCAGCCCGGGTTTGACGATCACGACCTTTGGCAACACCGCGCCGTCCGGAAGATCCATGATCTCTGTTCGCGCGAGCCGGAACGGCATGACCGGCGCGCCTTCGGCCATCCAGCCGACGGGGCCGCAATTGGGCGAAGTGAACGCGCCGACATTGCTGGTATTGGTCTTCTGGACGAAGCGGGCGGCGTGGATCTGGTCGTTGAAGACGACGACCACGCCCGCCGCCCGGGCCGAGCCCGAAGCAGCGACCTGAACAGAGGCCAACAGGTTGGCAGGTCCGTCCGCGCCCGGCTGCGTCGGGTTGCGCATGGCGCCGGTGACGACGATGCCAATGTGCGCCGGGCAGATCAGATCAAGGATCCAGCTGGTCTCTTCGATCGTGTCGGTGCCTTGCGTGATGACCACGCCGTCCCAGCCGCGCGCCTCGAGTTCCAGGATCCTGTCGCGCACCAGAACCAGCTCCGAGAGCGTCAGCTCGACGCTGGGGATGTTGCAGACCTGGTGCGCTTCGATCTCGGCGACGTTTTCCAGGCCGGGCACCGCCGCGATCAGGTCCGCGGCGGTCAGCGAGGGCGCGACACCGCCGCCGGTGCCGGTCTTTGCCCCCATCGCGATCGTGCCGCCGAGCGACAGGATGGCGACCTTGGGCATCAGTGGCCCTCACCCAGCGCATCGCCGGCGGAATCGTTGGTTCCCACCAGGTGGAAATTCCTCTCGCTCTTCCAATGTGCGGTCACTGTCTGACCGCTTTCCAGCGGGCTTTCGAAGAACAGCTCATCCGGCAGGTGGACGATGAATTCCTCGTGCCCGGCGATTTCGATGCTGACCTTTACGAAGGTGCCCTGGTATTCCAGGTCGGTGACGGTGCCGGTCAGGGCACTGCGGTGCTGGTCGGCGGAATCGCCAATCCGGATAAAATCGCGGCGGACGGCAAGCTTGATGTCGTCGCCCGGTTTCACCTCAGCGTTGCAGGCCACGGCGAAGTGGTTGTTGGCGTCATCGAGGACAGCGGCCTGGCCATCAACCACCTTGTCGACCTTGCCGGAAATCACGTTCTGCCCGCCCATGAAGCGCGCGATATAGGGGCTAAAGGGCTGGTCGTAGATTTCGCGCGGCGGCCCGGCCTGTTCGACGATGCCATGGTCCATCACCACCACCTCGTCGGCCAGGGCGATCGCCTCGGGCTGGGTGTGCGTGACGTGGACAAAGGTTATGCCAAGGTCGTTTTGCAGACGCTTCAGTTCCACCCGCATCCTCAGCCGCAGGAATTCGTCGAGCGCCGAAAGCGGCTCGTCGAGCAGCAGGACCTGCGGGTTGGTGATCAGGGCGCGGGCCAGCGCGACGCGCTGTTGCTGGCCCCCCGACAGTTCCGATGGGAGCCTGTCGGCCAGATGCAAAAGCTGCACGCGATCCAGCATCTCTCGTCCCCGCTCGCGACGTTCGGCGGTGCCGACCTTGTCGATCTTGAGCGAGAACGAGACATTGTCCGTGAGTGATAAGTGCGGAAAGAGTGCGTAGCTTTGGAACATCATGGCTGTCCCGCGCTGTCCGGTCCTGACATTGGTGACATCGTTGCCACCGATCCTGATCAGGCCGGATGTGGGTGTTTCGTGCCCGGCGATCATGCGCAGCAATGTCGACTTGCCGCAGCCGCTGGGTCCGATCATGCAGCAATAAGAGCCGCCTGCGATTTTCAGATCGAGATTGTCCACGGCAGTGACCGGTCCGTATTTCTTGGTCACCTGCTCGATCAGGATTTCACCTTGGTTTGACATAGTATTAACCTCTGAAGATCCGGCCAATCAGGCGCGGCGTTTTTGGATGCGCGAGATGGCCAGAAAGGCCAGGGCGATCACGGCAAAGCTGATGGCCGATGTGACCGACCCAATCGCATAAAGGGCGGGTGTTGTGACGTTCGAGGTCATGTTGGCGATCTCGATTGGCAGGGTGTTGTCGGCACCTACGGTGAGCAGCGAGCGCTGCATCTCGTCATAGGACAGGGTAAAGCCGAACAGGGCCACGGCGATCATGCCGGGGAACAGGATCGGGATCGTCACATATTTCAGTGTCTCCCAATACCGTGCACCTGCATCGCGGGCAGCTTCTTCCCAGGCGCCGTCAAAACGGTTGAGCACGGCGAACATGATCAGAAGTCCAAAAGGAAGTGTCCAGGACAAGTGCGCGGCCAGCCCTGATGTGAACCAGTTGAGGCGCAGGCCAACAATCTGGAACAGCTGACCCAGGCCCAGACCCAGGAGGATTCCCGGCACCACAAGCGAGGTGATGGCGAGATAGAACAGAAAGCTGGAGCCGATGAAGCGTTTACGGAATGCCAGCCCGGCGAACATGCACACGACAGCTGTGATCGCCAGAGAGGCCAGCCCCAGTATCAGCGAGCGCGACAGCGCGCCACCCAGATCACCATAGCGCGAGCTGGTGAACAGGTCCGTGAACCAATGGGTCGAGACGCCGCGCATTGGGAAGGTCAGGCCGCCATGTTCACCCTGAAAGGACAGAACGAAGATGATCAGCATCGGGCCGTAGAGGAACGCGACGAAGAGCGCGAAGAACCCGGCGAGAAAGTAAAAGACGAGGGGACGTTTTTCAGTATCCATGGGTCAGGTCCTAGCGTGCGAGTTCGGCGCGAATATCAACGACGCGCAGGATGAGAGAGACGAAGATCAACACCACCGAAATCAGCAGCACTGCCATAGCAGCCGCCTGCGGATAGTAGAGCTGGTCAATCTCGTTTTTCATGGCCGAGACCACCGAGGCACTTTGCCCGCCGCTCATGACGCGGACGACGAAGAAATCTCCCATGACCAGCGCGACGACGAAGATCGAGCCGAGCGCGATGCCGGTTTTGGTGAGCGGGATCACGATGTTGACCAGCACATCGAAGTCGGTTGCGCCGGCGTCCTTGGCCGCCTCGATTACCGAGGGGCTGATCTTGGACATCGAATTGAAGATCGGGACGATCATGAACAGGGTGAACAGGTGGACATAAGTCAGCACCACCGCGAAGTCAGAAAACAGCAGGAATTCAAGCGGCTGATCGGTCAGGCCAAGGCCCATGACGGCGCTGTTGAATACCCCCTCTTTGCCGAGGAACGGCACCCAGGAAATCATGCGGATCGTGGCCGACGTCCAGAACGGGATCGTGCACAGCAGGAACAGCGCGATCTGGACCTTCAGGGATTTGACGAAGAAGACCAGGAAATACGAACAGGTAAAGCCGATCACCATTGAGAAGAACAAGGTCAGCAGCGTGTACTTGATGGTCGAGATGTACAGCGTCAGCGTCAGCTTCGATGTGAAGATCTCTTTGTAGTTTTCCAGCGTAAACGCCGGGTACAGCATCAGGCCGTCGGTTTCCCAGAAACTGAGCGTGATCAGGGTGCCAAGCGGCACGCCGACAATCAGGATCAGGATCAATGCATAGGGAAATGCTTCGAGATAGGGTTTCAGGTTTCGAACAGACATATCTGTGCCGGCCTCATTTTGTTAAGAGCCAGCCGCAAGTGATCCTGCGGCTGGCATTGTTAGTGTAAGACCGTTTAGGACGAGACGAATTCGTTCCAGCGCTTCACCATGTAGCGCTCTTCGTCCATGACGGTGTTCCAGCAGGCGATGTTGCCGATCCGGTCTTCGAACGATCCACCGTCGCGCACCAGGCCGGCGCTGCCTTGCAGACCGCCAAACGGGTCCTTGATATCCGTCGCGGCGGCCTTGCCACCATACCAGAAATCCCACTCTTCGGCACTCAGAGCTGCCTGGGTGGTTGACGGAACCGAGCTGTAGTAACCGGTCTTGGCCATGAACGAACCCTGCCAGCCGTCGAGAATCCAGTTCAGATACTCATAGGCGGCTTCGAGCTTGAGACCGTCGAGGTGGCTCATCAGGCCCATGCCGACACCCCAGCCGCGATAGCCTTCTTTCAGAGGCGCGTAGGACACGTCGATACCACGGGTACGAACCGCGGTCACCGCGGGCGACCACATCGACTGGATAATCACCTCGCCCGAGGCCATCAGGTTGACTGATTCATCGAAGGACGACCAGAACGCACGGAACTGCCCGGCCTTCTTGGCGGCGATCAGGATCTCGATCGTCTTGTCGATTTCCTCGCGCGTCATGTTGCCCTTGTCGCCATAGACAAAGTCGCCGCGTGCTTCGATCGCCATGGCCGCATCCATGATGCCAATCTGCGGAATGTTCAAAAGCGCGGTCTTGCCGGCGAACTCGGGGTTCAGTAACTCGGCCCAGCTGTCGACCGGACGCCCGATCAGGTCAGGGCGAATGCCCAGCGTGTCGGCGTTGTAGATCGTTGGCATAACGGTTGCATGATCCGTGCGACCACCTGCAAATGAGGTCGAGCCTTCGCCGTCTGCGTAGAGCACTTCGTAAGGCAGGATGCCCTGACGGGACGCATCCGAACCGTCGAAGTTTTTGCCTTCAAGGAAAAGCGGGATCATCTTGTCCCAGTTCTTGATCTTGCCGGTGTCGATGGTGTGCAGCTGTTTGCTGCGCCAAATTTTCGACAGTGCCCAGAATTCCAGGTCCGCGATGTCGACTGTTTCAGGCTGCTTGACCACGCGCGCCATCAGCGCATCGGTCCAGGCACCCTGGGTTTCGATCTTGAAGCCCAGATCAGTGGACGCCTTTGCGGCGATGTCGGGATACACCGAGAACGACGGACCGACCTGCATCAGGGTCACGTCCTTGAGGTTGTTGGCCCAGACCATCGGCGCGGCCAGCATTCCCGTGCCGGCAGCGAGCGTTGCCGCGCCACCCTTCAGCACATTGCGCCGGCTGATACCGCCCGCGCCTTTCTTTGAAGTGTACTCAGTCATTTGGTTTTCCTCCCATTGAGCAATGCTTCCAGTGGCCGCTCCACCGACCATTTTGCGCCGGACGAATTCCGCCGCGAATCTTTGCTTCTCCTCCTTGGTAGCCGAAAACGTTTTTTGAATGCAAGAAACATTTTCAGTTGATCTTGAGGCGCTGGTATGGTCATATACAAGGGCTGAGACGCAAAACTGCCTATTTTTGCACGCAAAAAACGTAAATTTTGCACGCAATGTAACGCGAAGTCGGGGTCTTGATGAAACGCGAAGACGTGGGAGCAACGGGTGATTCGGCGACTGTGGGGTCGCTGGTCGTGCCCGAAAAGGGGGGGCAGCCAAAAAAGCAGCTGCCGCTCTACCTCACGATTCTTTCCCATCTGCGCACCCATATCGCTAATGGCAATCTGCCAGACGGTGTTGTGATCAAAGAGGGTTCTCTCGCAACGGTTTTCGGAGTCAGTCGTGCACCCGTGCGCCGCGCCCTTCATCTTCTGGAAAAGGAACGGGTCCTGAGGCCGGCAGAGGGTCAGGGTTTCGTGGTTGGCCTCAGCGCTGAAACAGGGGCGCTCGCTGCGGCAGAGCTTAGACGCATTTTCGACGACGAGACCGACGTTGCGCGCACCGCCACCTGGGAAAGCATTTACGACAACCTCTTGCTGGACGTTGCCAACTGCCTGCCATTCGGGACCTACCGGATTAGCGAAACCAAGGCGTGCGACCATTTCTCCGTGGGACGGACAGCATTGCGGGAAAGCCTGGGAAAGCTTCAGGACAAGGGATTTCTCGAAAAGTCCAATCGCTCGCACTGGATCGCAGGGCCTTTGACGGCACGCGACATCCATGAAGCTTTTGAGGTTCGGAGACTGCTCGAACCAGCGGCCCTTCGGGAATCGGCGCGGCATTTCAGCAAAGCCACGTTTCGGGACATGCGTTCAAAAGTCACCGACGCAATTAAAGACCTTAGCAGAACAACACCGTCGGAAGTGGAGCAGATCGAGGATGATCTGCATTCGGTCTTGATGGCCAAATGCGGCAATCGGCGGATGCTGGAAGCCATCGAACGCAGCCAGTTCCCGTTCATTGTCAGCCAGATATTCCGGCGAAACTTTGGCCTCAAACCAGATCAGGCGGCACTTGAGGATCACGCTCAGATCCTGGATCAGCTGCACAAGGGACAGACCGATGTGGCCTGCACCATGCTGGCCGCTCATCTGGCAAGTGCCGAAAAAACAACGCTGGCCAAACTGCGTGTGCTCTCGATCCTGCCCAAGCCCGAAACCGCCCCCTACCTGATAAGCATTCACTGAGGACGCGCCAATGACCGACATGCCTCTCCGCGTTCTGGGAACCAGCGTCACGCTATTGGACGAAGTCCAGGAGCTTGCCCGCGAAGACCTTGGTTTCCCGATTGAGTTCGAGGTGCAGAGCGGCGTCGAAGTCCTGCAGAAGGGCATCCTTCGCCCAGACACCTATGACGTATACGACCAGTGGTATCACGGCATCGACCTGCTCTGGACCGCCGGTGCCATCCGCAGCATTCAGGCCGACCGGCTGGCGTTTTGGGACGAAGTGGGGGGGCTGACCAAGACCGGGTCGCTCGTTCAAGGGGCCAATCTGGGCGCCGGAAGCCGTCCGATGGACGTTCAGTATGTTCAGGAAAGCGGCGCGCTTGGCTCGGCACAGAGCGGTCAGCTCAGCGCGGTTCCGACAGCGCACAATGCGGACTCGTTCTCATACGACCCCGGGTTGGCGCCCAAATCCCTTGATGCAGGCTCCGAGAGTTGGGGCTGGCTTCTGAGCGGTGCTTGGCGGGGCAAGGTCGGCATGAACACCGACCCCTCGATCGGGATCGCGGACATGATCCTCGCGGCACAGGCGACGCGATTGGCCGAGTTCGAAGATATCGGGAACCTGACAATCGAGGAAATCGACGATCTGGTTGAAAAGCTGATCCAGTTGAAGAAAGACGGGCATTTCGGTGGCTTCTGGTCGAACGTTGCAGAGTCCGTCGAATTCATGTCCCAGCGCAAGGGGCGGATTGGCGGCATCTGGTCGCCGTCGGCGACGACGCTTCGCGCAAGGGGGGCTTCCGTGCGGATCGCTGCGCCGACAGAAGGTTTCCGCGCGTGGCATTCCTGTCTGTGCCTGTCATCCAATCTGTCTGCTGACAAAGAGGATGCCGCCTATCAATACCTCAACTGGTGGCTGTCCGGACGTCCCGGCGCGGTCCTTGCGCGGCAGGGCTACTACTCATCCATTCCCGAGCGCACTCGGCCGCATTTGTCAGAGGCCGAGTGGGATTACTGGTACGCGGGCAAGGAAGCAGCCGAAGATATTTGCGACCCCAAGGGCCGGACAATCATAAAAAAAGGCGCTCATCGAGAGGGCGGATCGCACCTGGACCGCATGAGCAACATCATCATGTGGAACACGCTGATGGACGAGCAGAATTACCTGGTCAGGCGCTGGAACGAACTTCTGACGGCCTGACGTTGATACACTCAGAGAGAGGAAAAACCATGAAGGAAATCAAATGCTCATTTGGCGTCGACATCGACTCGGTCGCCGGTTGGCTCGGATCCTATGGCGGCCAGGACAGCCCGTCTGACATTCAGCGCGGCGTGTTCGCCACCGAGGTCGGCATCCCCCGGCTTCTGCGCCTGTTCGACCGCTACAACCTGCCCAGCACCTTCTTCATTCCGGGCCATTCCATGGAGAGCTTTCCCAAGGAAATGGAGATGATCAAGAAGGCCGGGCACGAGATCGGGGCGCATGGCTACAGCCACGAAAACCCGGTCGCGATGACGCTGCAGCAGGAAGAGGACATCCTGGCGAAGTCGGTCGACCTGATCGTGGCCCTGACCGGCGAGAAGCCCAAGGGTTATGTGGCGCCGTGGTGGGAAATGTCGGCCAACACCGCGGCACTCCTGCAGAAATACGGCTTCACCTACGATCACAGCCAGATGTATCGCGACTTCCTGCCGTTTTATGCCAAGGTCGGCGACGAGTGGTCCAAGATCGACTACACCAAGGACGCCAGCACCTGGATGAAGCCGATGAAGCACGGGACGGAGATCGACCTCGTCGACATCGCTGCCAACTGGTATGTGGACGACCTGCCGCCGATGATGTTCATGAAGGCTGCGCCCAACAGCCACGGGTTTGTGAACCCGCGCGACATCGAAGAAATGTGGCGCGACCAGTTCGACTGGGTCTATCGCGAGATGGATTATGGCACATTCTGCTTCACCATTCACCCCGACGTCGCCGGCCGTCCGCAGGTTCTGCTGATGCTGGAGCGTCTGATAGAATACATCAACACTAAGCCGGGTGTTGAATGGACGACGTTCCAGAACATCACCGATGATTTCCGCAAGCGCTTCCCGTTTGACAGCGACAAGCGTCCGGAAACCATCTAACCGGCTGGCCCACCCGTCCTCCTCACTCCCCGCGGGTGGGCCCAATTCATTGAAAGGCAAATCCATGTGTTCAGCCTGCGGATTTCCCCCAGCAATCGGGCATTGGACCGATGCCGGTGGCGACACCGCCCACGATCGTCTGCGCATCCGCTTTGCCCGCGTCGCGTTGCTGAATGATCTGCTCAAACCCCTTGGGCTTGGCGCGCGCGATCTGGGTAGCCAGCCGGGTATTCAGGTGTTCAACGCTATGGGCCAGACCAGGATCTGCCAGACGGTGGAAGAGGTCTGGGCGCAGGTCGAAGCCTTCACTGGCAAGCCCTTCGATCCGCTGGAAATCGCGTAGGTCCAGATGGCGGATGAAGACAATCGCCTGAAGCTGACCATTCTCGGCGGCTTTCTTGGTGCCGGGAAAAGCACCTGGCTGCGCCACCAGCTCTTTGTCGGGGCCTACGACGCGCCGCATGTCATCGTGAACGAGGTCGCCTCGCACGCGGTTGACGACACCTTGCTGGCCGGTGCGCGCGAGTTGGACGTGTTGGCGGGCGGCTGTGTCTGCTGTGATCTGCGCGACGAGATGATCGCGCTCCTGCACCGCATCTGCAATCTTCGCAGCCGGAAGCAGGCCGCCCCCCAGACACGGCATTTGGTGTTCGAGATGAGCGGCATCGCCGATCCCGGACAAGTCATGACCGCTATCCAGGACGACCCAATCCTGGCCCGCCATATCGCGCTGGAAGAGATCATCGTGCTGGTCGATGCGCTGCACGGGCTCGAACAGCTGAAGGCCGAGACGCTGGCCCGCGCGCAGATCGAGGCCGCCGACCGCATCGTCATCACCAAGACCGACGCTTGCAACGAGGCCAGCCTGGCCGAGCTGACCGCCACCCTGCGCCAGATCAACCCGGCGCAGGCATTTCAGGCCGCCGTCTTTGGCGTGGAGCAGGCGTTGCTCGATCTGCCTCCGGCCACACCCGCCGCGCTGCCCGCGCTTGACGGCGACGCAACCCTGCCGCCACCCACGTCGCTGCCTCTCGATCTCAAGCAATTCGGCGCAGGTGGTGACATCTGGGTCGGGTTCTCGATCTGGTTGTCGGCCATGCTGCACACCCATGGCGACCACCTAGTGCGCGTCAAAGGGGTGGTGCGCACGCCGGGCGGGCGGCTGCTGTTGCAATCCGTGCGCATGGTCATGCAGGCGCCCGAGCGCATTCCGACCGATCATGGCGGCGACCGCTCAAGCGACGACACGATCGTTCTGATCGGCCGTGGCCTCGACCCCGAACGCATCACCCACTCGCTGCGCCGAAGCATCGAAATGACATCTTCATGACCGCGCCTTCTTGCGCCCCCCGACCGTGCCCATGACCGAGGTCCTCGCGCAGCTCCCGCTCGCGGAGCTTCTGATCCGCATGGTCGCCACGGCCGCCATCGTGGTCGCCGTGGCCACCGCCGTGGGCCGGCTTGGGCCTGTTGCCGGCGGGTTGGTGGCCGGATTGCCGATCGGGCTGGGCCCGGGATTTTACTTTCTTATCGGCAGCGGATCGGTCGAGTTCCTGCAGCAAACGGCAATCCATTCGCTGTTGGCGCTCAGCGCCACGCAGGTTTTCCTTACAAGCTACATGGCAACCGCCCGACGCGGCAGGCCGCTGGTCGCACTGGCGCTTGCTGTCGGCATCTGGTGGACGGCAAACTGGGCTTTGCAGCTGGTCCCGGCAACCGCCCCAGCCGCGACCCTGTCGTTTTTCGTCATAACGGCACTGGCGCGCATGGTCGGGTGGCGGCTTCTGGTTCCCGATCCCGGCGTGGTGCGGCGGGAAAGGTTTCTGATGCTCCTGGCGCGGGCCTTCGCCGGCGGATTGCTCGTCGCCGCCGTCACGGTATTTTCCGCTAGGCTGGGCGCCAGTTTGTCGGGGATCCTGCTGGCCTTTCCCATCGGCTATGCCCTGATCTCGCTGACCATCCATGAGCAATTCGGGGCGCCGACGGTGATCGGCGTCGTGTATTCCGCACTGTTCGGAACCATCAGCCTCGCCACGTTCTGCGTGGCCTTCATCGCGTCGCTGCACATTTTCCCGCCGCTCATTGCGATCGTATTCAGTCTGTTAGCCTCGTTCGGCGCGACATCTGGAATGATGCTGATAGTACGACACAACAGGCCGCTCAGGAGCTGACATCTCCCGTGGCTTCGCGCGCGGCCTAGCTGCGGCCACGACCAAATGATGCATGGCCTCCGGACATGTTTTGAAACTTTCCACAGACTGCGATCAATTTCGTGAATGGCCGGTATCCTTGTGGTACTGCACCCCATGAACACTACAAACGTTTGGTGGCGATATCGCTGCGTGCGCGCGCAGCACGAAATAGCAATGGCGGAGTCGGGCTCTTTCGAGGCTTTCGCTGCCGTCAGTTCCAATGTCCGGTGTGCTATCGTACCCCTTCCACCGATCCTCGCTGGCGACTATCTGAGAAGCCTATCCGCCGCCGCCACCGCCGATCCGCGTGAGCGCATCGAAGTCGATTTCTTGCTTCTGCTCGTCACTTATGTCCGGCCGGGTTTCCGATACCGGCTGGGGCCCGTGGACGCCCCACATCACCGCATGTGCGCCTGTACCCCAGCGATAAACCCAACCAACAACGCTGCACCCATCGGTCCCGATCAGATTGGCGATCGCGACGCCCTCACCCTTATCATCTTTCACTGTTTACTGACTTCCTGCACTGTGGCGCTGAATTTGCGGCATGGTGTCATAAGGCGCTCACTTGCGCCGCAGGCCGCACGTGGTGGATGTTGGCTAACTGCACTTCCTTGACGTAGCTGATCTCACGAGGGGACATCCAAAGCGGTACGCCCCAAAATTACTTTGTTCTCAAATCTTATGGTCGGGCTCCGTGGCGGCTTCGACGATCGCCAATATCTCGAAAGGGTCAAATCCAACGGCTCGGGACAATGCGATGAGCTCAACGACGTCAATCCGGCGCTCCCCGCTTTCGACACGAGCCACGAATGACTGGTGATGTCTGAGTTTGACCGCCAATTCCTTCTGGCTGAGTCCTGCTTTATTCCGGGCGTCGACCAGCGCCTGGCATAAAGCCTCTTGCCCTTTGCTTCTGATTGTTTTCGCCACGCGTCACATACCTTTTGTGACGTCGCTAGCGGATGAAATCTGTTATCTAAAAAGTAGATATTTGAGGGTGTTATCGGCGTCTGGTTTCCAAGGGCTACAAGTCTGGTGCACGCCCAATCGCCCATCAACCCCCCACCAGCTCCAGAAACCGACCGTAGTCCTGGCTGACTTCGCGGGCTTCCTCAAAAGCACGCGCACGCTCCTGCTCGAGGCAGCGGAAGTAGTCCTGAATGTCCGCGATGTAGGCCTCGAAATCTTGACGGATGATGTCAGCATAGTCCCTGGCCGCTTGCGAATCGCTTGGCACGAAGGGCCGGGACGGGGCGAGACAGGATTCCGCCTGGCCTGCGACCGGAACGAGCAAAAGCAGTGCTACAGACTGCATGCCCACCCATCGGCTCAACCGCAGGTTTCTGAAACCCCTATTTTCCTTGATAGACGCCAATGGCCGTGCCTAGAGTTTGAGTAACCGAGATACAGCCGTATCTGCCGCATTATATCTTGCGGTTAATAATATACTATCGTAACTCTGGGCTTCAAGTGGGAATGCCCGGGCGTTGCGCGTTTGAAGAAAGCGTGAGCCGGGCCATGAACTGGGACATCGAAGCACCAAATGTGGTTACGGAAGCACGTTTCCGCGAACTCGTGGAAAGCGGCTATAGCGCTGAAATCCTGTGCCAGGAGTCTGCACACAAGAAGGGCCCCAGTTATTATGGGGTCTGGATCATGCGTGTCGTCTCTGACGAGGGCGTGGAGAAACTGCTGGTCACCGCTAGAACCCGGACGACTTACAACGACATCAAGATCCGCGAGTTCAAGACGATCACGGGCGTGGTCTCCTTCCTTATCGGGATCGGTTTCTCCCATGCCAATGTGCCGCTCGAGGAAGGCCAGCGGACAACGCACAAGCTGGCTGCAACCGACAAGGGTGGCAGCAAGTAGCCTTCTCCTTTTCTGGTATCTCGCGGGTCCCGCCTCCGCGCAGATGGTGCTGGTCATGGAGAGCGACGGCTCTCTGACCCCATCCCGCTCCCAGGACAGCTTTGCCCGCAATTACAATGACGGCATTGGACAAGGTTCAGCGGCCGATGATCTGGCAATCTTTGGCGAACGGGATGGTGAGCCAGACGACATCCAATTGGCAGCCCTCTCACAGCCTGCGCCCCTACCCCGCGCCGATATCCTCACGGCCATCGAGGCCACCGCCTTTCGCTATGCCGGGCATCCCGGGCTACGCGGCGCGGAGCTCTCGGTTCGCGATTGGCTAACCCTCTACCGGGCCAATATCGAGGTGGAGAGCGCCTACCGGCAGGATGCGGTCTCGAGTGCAGGCGCCATTGGCCTTGGCCAGCTGATGCCCGCGACGGCGCGCGAGCTCGGCGTTGACCCGCGGGACCCGCTGCAGAACCTAGACGGTTCCGCCCGCTACCTCGCGATGATGCTGGAGACATTTGGCGATCCGCGTCTGGCCCTCGCAGCCTACAACGCCGGACCCGATGCGGTCCGCCAGTACGGCGGCATTCCCCCCTACAGAGAAACCCAGAACCACGTGGCCCGAGTCATGGCCGTCGTGGACCGATTGGAAGGATCAAATTCATGATGTCTCAACCTTTTTGTAAATCACTCCTCAAAATACTTATCGCTAATATCACGAGAACGCGCAGCGCGGCAGTGCATTGGCGATCCCGCTTTTTCCAAACAAGTTGGATTTCAAACCTGTTTATTGCGTCGCTCGCGCTCTTCCTGCTCGTCGCAGAGCCTGCGCTTGCGCAAAGCATCGATCTCTCCCCAATTCAAAGCCTGTTGCAAGGCATCGTCGATGCGCTGACCGGCCCGCTTGGCGTCGTCATCGCGACGCTCGCCGTGCTCGGCGTTTTCTTGAGCTGGTTTTTCAACATCATCGATCTGCGGCAGGCGCTCTGGGTGCTTGTTGGCATCGCCGGTGTCGCTGCCGCCCCCACCATCGTTGCTGCGGTCTTTGCCGGTGGCTGAGCACTCGCCCCTCTTTCTCGGCCTCGTGCGGCCGCCGAAGCTTCTGGGCCTGCCCATCATGTATGCGATGGTCTGGCTCTTCGGCTCGGTGCTCCTCTTCGTCTGGGTCCAGCACATCGCGATGCTGGGCGTGGCCGCCCTGCTCTACCCGGTGCTGTGGCAGGCTGCGGACTGGGATCCGCGCTTCATCGACGTGATGATGACGGCGCTGCAGGAGACGCCACCGACGCGCAACCGCTCCATTCACGGCGGGGACAGCTATGCGCCCTAATGAAGCCCCGCACGACACGCTCGATCTCCGCACCATGACGCCGGACTGGTATGCCCGCGAAACCCGCCTCGCGCATATGCTGCCTTATGTGAGCCTTGTCGATGATCGCACTGTACGAACCAGGGTGAACGAGCTCTTCCAGTGCATCCGCCTCGATGGGGTCAACAGCTACACGACAGACGACGCCTATCTCGACAAGGTGACCGCGCTCTTTGCCCGTATCATCGCGCAGCTGGGACCGGAGTTCAGCTACTACGTCCACAAGGTCTCCAAGGCGATCGTGCCGGACCTCGAGCCCGTGCGCGAGGACAGCTTTGCAGGAGAAGTCGACCGGCTATGGCGCGCGAAACTCGAGACCAGCGGCCTGCGCGACAAAACCTTGACGCTCACCGTCATTCATCGCCCGCCTCCGAAGAGCGTCCTGCCGTTCCTGAACCGCAGCGCGCCGGATCGCCTCAAGGAAGCAACCGAGAAGCGCCTGCGCCGTCTGGGCGAGGCCGTGAGTGTCTTTCTGTCAGCCCTGACGGAGCTGAATCCGCGCGTGCTCACGGCCAAAAGTGGCGAGTTGATCGGGTTTCTGGGGGCGCTCAACACGGGAACGGAACTGCCGCTCTATCCGGCAAACACCTACGGCTTTTTGTCCTTCAACATCGCCAATACCCGGGTGACGTTTCACGGAGATCACTTCGAGCTCTCCGAAGGCGTCGTGGGACATCGCTACGGCAAGAGCTTCACCATCGGGGAATATTCGGAAGGAACCTCCTGCACCATGTTCGACATGCTGAACTTGCCGGTCGACATGATCGTCACGCATTCCTTCACGCCAATCAATTCGAACCTCATGGCGGGTCGGATCAAGCGGCAAAAGCGCCAGATGCAGGCCTCTCAGGATGCGGCCCTCTCGCTGATGGAAGCGCTCGACATTGCCGCCGATGATCTCGAGGCCAAGCGCCAAAGCTTCGGCGAGCACCATATGGTCGTGACCATCTTCTGCGATACGCTCGATGAGCTGCAGACGCTCAGCGCCGAAATTGTCAACGCCGCCGCCGCCGAAGGCGTGAAGATGATCGGCGAGCGCGTCGCGGCCAAAGCGCATTACCTCAGCCAGCATCCTGGCAACCAGCCCAAGCGCGTGCGTGCCAGTGCGATCACCAATCGAAACTTCGCGGATTTCGCGGCCTTCCACCGGACCCAGCTCGGCAAACCCGCCGCGAAGACACCCTGGGGCAAGGTCATCACCTATCTGCCGACCCCCGAACAGAGCGCCTACCGGTTTTCTTATCACGAGCAAGGCTCGCCCGACAAAGAACCCACCAGCGGCCATACCCTGATCATGGGGCGGCCCGGGTCGGGCAAATCGGTTCTTTCGGCCTTCCTGATGACGCAAGCCCGTCGAGCAGGGGCGCGGATCTTCGTCTTCGACTACCGTCTCGGTATGGAGATGGCGGTTCGCGCCAATGGCGGGCGCTACGCGTCTTTGAAAGCCGGGCAACCCACGGGCCTCAACCCGCTCTGGACCGAAACCGATAGTCGCGGCACGGCGTGGCTTTCCGATTGGCTCGCCACCCTGCTCCACCGTGCCGACAAGCCGCTAACACCTGCCCAGACCAACCGCATCCAGGAAGTGGTGCGCCAGAACGCGCAAGCTTCCAACCCGGCACTGCGGAACTGGCGGGATTTCGCATCGCTGTTTGTCTCGACCGACGACGGCGGCGATTTGCACCAGCGCCTTCTCGAATGGACCGAAGAGGGCCGCTACGGCTGGATATTCGGCCAGACGTTGGAAGACACCTTCTCGCTCGAAGGCGATGTTGTGGGTTTCGATCTCACGGGCATTCTCGACAGCGAGGCCGAGAAGGAGCGCATGGCGGTCCTCTCCTATCTCTTCCGCCGGGTCGAGCGCGAGATCGAGGATCGTCGCCCCACAATCATCGTGATCGACGAGGCCTGGAAGGCGCTCGACAACGCGTATTTCGCCGAGCGGCTCTCGAACTGGCTGGTGACCGCGCGCAAGCAGAACACCGTCGCCGTGATGATGACGCAATATGCCAGCCAGCTTGAGCGCACCCGGACCGGCAAGACCATCGTCGAGGCGGTGCCGACGCAGATCCTGCTCCCGAACATCCGCGCCCATGCCGCCGACTACGCGATGCTGAACCTCTATGAGAAGGAACTCGATGTGCTTCTCAACACCGGCAGCGACAGCCGCCTCGCCCTCATCCGCGATGATCAGGGCTCCATCGTCGTCGATGCCGATCTGAGCGCCCTCGGGCCCAATCTCACCATTCTCGGCGGCATGGAGAAAGGCGAGGCGCTCGTGGGCGCCGATTACCGCGACCGCCCGGACTTCTGGAGGCTTTCATGATCCGCATTTTGTTTCTTCTCGCCGCGCTTGGCGCTTTGGCCTCCTGCGCCCAGTACCAGGAGCCGCAGGCCAACTGCTTTACCTTCCTCGCCTCGACGGCACCCACAGCACCTGATTGCACCTTCACGCCCCTTGGCGCGCCGGAGGGCGGCATTGAAGTCTAAACTGCCCCATATCCTCGTGCTTTGCCTGCTGCCTGGTCTTGGCGTCGCCCAAGGCGTGCCGACCAATGACAGTGGGCTGACTGCGCGCGATATCGTCGAGACTGGCGATCGCGAGGCAGACCTCGCGATCCAAGCCGAAAAGCTCGCCGTGCGCGAACTGATTGCGGAGATCGAGCGCGAACAACTGGCCACCCTGCAGCGCATCCTCGATGCCCAGACCAGC
>NPIE01001247.1_pt1 | contig 73983 bp, 60 predicted proteins | sample 8637661 | NCBI WGS metagenome assembly NPIE01 (sample SAMN07420842, study PRJNA396082) | bioreactor metagenome | isolation source: sample BA12 brine-fed electro-methanogenic bioreactor BA | place: Japan: Kochi | collected 2016-12-09 | reverse complement strand
GACCATGCATTTTATGCCGAACAATGCTAATTCCCGGATAACCGCCCGAAAAATGCAGTTGCGGTGGCATGCCTTTGGGTAACAACTGCCTCCAAATAGCTCAAAAAAGGCCAAACTTCAGGAGGCCCGCCAGGCTGACGGGCCTCCCCCTCGCAGCTGGGCGTTACAGGACGCTGCCTGCACCGGCAGCTAGCGCCCGCAGATGGTGATCGAATCGAGGTAGAACGTCGCGGGCAGCGCGGAAAGATGCGCCGACCCGAAGAAAGCGATCCGGCCCTCCGACCAGGTGCTGTCGCGGGCAGTCCCCACGTATTCATCATTGATGTAAAAGTCGAACTGATTCCCGCTGCTGGTCACGCGCAGGACGTTATCGCCCTGCGTGTTGATCGCGGAATGCGCCAGCCACGCGCCCTCAACCAGATCGGTGTAGTTCTCGTTCTGCCAGCGGGCGAAGCGGTACTGGCCGCGGTTGCTGATCTTAAACGCGATAAAGTTGAAACGGTCCTGGAAGCGGATCCACAGCCCGACCTCCGCGAAGCGCTCAGGGTCACTGGTGACCGGCATCCGCACCTGCGCCTCAACCGTGCCATCCCCCACCACAACATTCTGCAGGCTGCCCCACAGCCAGCGGTAATCGCTGGTATCCCAGGCGGAGTTGATTTGCAGCCGGTAGGCGCCATTCGCGAAGCCAACAGAATAACCGCTGGCGGTTTCCTGGAACCAGGTGCTCTGGGCAGCGTTGTTGTCAAATGTCTCCCGGATCTCAAACCGGCATTCGCCCGGCGCCAGCAGCTCGGGCCGGTTGTTCTGGATACAGGTGGCGTCGGAGGCCTGGCACATGGCGGTGTCCACAAAGCCGCCGCGAATCTCATATTCGTTGGCGCTGGCCAGCCCGCTGATGGTCGCGTCGAAGCTGCCCCAGCCGCCGAATGTGTAGCTGGAAAGCGGCTCCGGCAGGCTGGCCCCGGCGCTGTGCTCGTTCTGCGCCAGCCAGTAATTGCCCTGGTACAGGCTGGACATCATCGTCCGGATCGTGCCGGTGCTGGCCCAGGCCTGAACCGAGAACGAATGGGCCTGCCGGGCCGGGTAGTAGTGGTTTTCGGCGCGCTGGATCAGCGGATCGATGAGGTAGTAGATCACATACTGCTGGTTCGCGGGCAGGGCCATGTTGGAGGTCAGCAGCGTGAGATCAACGGTGATGGTCGGGTTCGCCGGGGGTGACCCCTGAGGGGAGAATGGCCCCTGAACGGGGAAGCCGCGGATATTCTGGGAGGCGTAACTCACCGCCTGGAAGGACATCCGCACGGTGTTCACATACTCCAGGATGCGCTGCGGGTCAGGGCCGCGCACGGTGACGATCAGCGTTTGCCCCTGGGCGTTATCCACGGGAACGCTGATGCCCAGCCCTCCGCCCCGGAAACTCACCAGATCGGCAGCTGTGATCTGACGATTACCGTTCAGCGCGGTGCCGGCTGTGCCTGGGCGGAACACGGCCTCTGGCCCCTGCAGCGTCGCGCGGCGGTCATCCGGGTCGGGGTAGACGGGCTGCGGATCGGTGACATAGAAGGCCATCGTGTCATAGGAGAATTCACCCCGGGTGCAATGCACGTAGTACGTCCGGTTCGGCTGCGCCGTGCGGGGGATGATGAAGCGCAGGGTGTTGCTGGCATCGGCTTCCCCCAGGCGCACCTCATCTTGCGTGACGATAGTGCCGCCGGGATCGCTGTTAAACCGGCAGACGCCGTTGGCGGTAGTGATGACGGTGACGGGTGTTCCGGGCGGCCCGCTGCGCGGCGTGATCGAGCCTCCCTGCGCGCCAGCGGGCGCGGCCGGCAGGGCCAGCAATAAAGCAAGCAGGACAAGAATCATTTTGGGGCGACACATGGTAATGCTCCCGTTATCTGGCTGTTTACGGACGGGGGGTTACCGGCCCAGGGCGCATCTGAAGCCCAGGTCTTCGCGAGTAGTGGTGGCCTCGGCAATGAGGACTTCAACCAGGGGCGTATGCCAGCCTGATTCGGAATCCGGCGGCAGCACAATCTGGCCTGCGTTCCAGCTCCAGCCGCGGATCAGCAGCGTGGTGGGGGATGTGCCATCCCACGAGCCGTTCACGCAGGTATTCTGACAATCACTCAGATCGGTAAAATCGACGCGCACCGTCTCACACACGCTGCTGCAATCGCTTTCGGTGGCCGTCCACTCCATGACATTGCCCAGCAGGTGCAGGATACCTTCCGGTGTCGCACCGCCCGCATAGGCGGGATCATCAACCGCGACGGCGGCGGCTGGCCGAAGGGGAGCATCGGGGGCATCAAGCGCCATGTTGACGCGGCTCGCGTCCGGGGCGTCCTCCCCGCCCCACGGCCAGGCGCGCCCATCGGTGCCGCGCGCCGCCCGTTCCCATTCGGCGGCGCTGGGCAGCCGGCGGCCCAGCCACCGGCAGAACTGGCTGGCCTGGTACGCGTTGACCATGGTCACGGGCAGGTGCTCGTCTTGCTCCTCAACGAACGGGTTGCCGGTCTGGGTGGTAACATAGGGCGGGGAACAGCCTCCCGCCTGCACGCACAGCCGGTACTGCCCCAGCGACACCTCGGCCCTGTCAATCTCGAAGGCAGCCACGGTCACCGCTTCCCCGGCGCTGCCCAGCTGCGCGGTGCTGGTGTCAAAGGCCACCATCTCGCCCCTGGCCTGCAGGCGGAGCAGCTCCAGCGACCCCCAGTAGCCCAGCGCGATCACCGAGATGATGACCGGGATGGCGATCAGCACGCCCCGCAGCAGCAGCAAACGGCGGTGACGCGCCTGGCTGGCCTGCAGAAAGGCCTGCGCGCGGTCTGTCAGCTCCGTGGTGTACTGGGGCTCGCCAGTCCAGCGAGTCGCCTCCGCCAGGCGCAGGCCACTGTACAGGTAGCTGCCATCCTGTTCGCTGGCATGCCATGCTTCGGCATCCCGATTCAGGCGCTGGCGCCATTGCAGGAAACTGCGGTCATCATCCAGGCGCTGGCGCAGGCGCGGCCAGTTCGTCAGCAGCGCTTCATGCGCGACTTCGACAATGGCGCTGCGGCTGGCGTCCGTCCCCTGCGTGAGCAGGCGGGCGCTGGTAAGCGCTTCCACCAGGGCCGTCGCGCCGGGATGCTCGGTGAGCTGGCTGAGCCGCGCGCGGTGGCGGGTCAGCAGGCCCTGCTCATCGATCTCGACCAGCTGGCGGAACACCGGGCTAAGCGCCGCCTGGGCTTCGGCGGGCAGCGCGCTGAACGTATCCTCGGCGCGCTGCGCGATCGCGCCCTGCACGCCACCCATCGCGTCATACAGCGCGAACGTCAGGCGGCCGTCTTCCCCGCGAGCCTGGTACAGCTCATCCAGGGTGTAGGCCATCAGCGCCAGCGCGCCAGGCTCAGTCCCGGTGTCATCGATGATCTGCTCTGCCAGCCCATCCTCGAAGATCAGGCCCGCCCGTTCGGCGGGGCGCACAATCATCTCGTGCAGCGCAACCGGTGTGGGGATAGCCAGCGGCAGCTGCGCGCCTTCCAGCAGCCGCGCCAGATCCGGCCAGCGCACCCAGTGCGGGTAGAAATCCGCCCGCAGCGTGACCACCGCCCGCAGCCGGTCGGATCGCGCGATATGGGCCAGGACCCTGACAAACGGATCGATGTGCGTTGGGTGCGCCAGCGTGAACAGCTCCTCAAACTGGTCGAGGAAAAACAGCACCTCGGCCCATTCCGATGCCTCCGCGAAAAACGGGGCCAGGAGGGGTTCCAGCGCGGCCGGGTTCGCCGCCAGCGCCTCCGCGATCTCACGCGGAGGGCGATCGCCCACCAGGGGCTTAAGCGCCACCGCCAGCGCCATCAGCGGGTTGGTGCCAACTTCGCCCGGCGTAAACCGGACGGCCTGCCAGAAACGGCTGCCCACCGTCTCGCTCACAATGGCGTTCGCCGCCAGGCGGGGCAGCAGCCCCGCGCCCACCAGGGACGACTTGCCCGACCCCGATGCTCCCACGACCACGACGAACCGGCTGGCCGCGACCTTCGCGATCAGCGCGTCTGTCTCCCGCCCGCGCCCGAAGAAGATCGGCGCATCTTCAGGGGTGAAGGCCCGCAGGCCGGGGAAAGGCGAGGATGCCCACAATGCAGGGGGTGCGGGGGACGGCTCAGACCCGCGTCGCTGCGCGGGCGGCAGCTCCAGCAGCTGCTTCACCAGGTCACGCAGGTGGATCTCGAACAACTCGCGGAAATGATCCGGCGTGCTGTACTGGTTATAACCCTGCCGGATCGAGCCATCCGGGCTCACAAAACTGGCGAAAAAATCCTCTACCCGCTGGTGCTGTTTCTGTTTTTCCAGGTACTCGGGATCATCGGTGGCGACAAACACCTTCTCGGTGCGGCGGTAAATGACCAGCAGCGGCAGGCCGTGGCGCTGAGCCGCTACGTACGCGTTGTGATATTCCCACTCGGTTCCGGAGAGGAAGGGCGTGCCATCTTCCTTGGTGAGGTTGGGCGGCAGCGGGGTGCCCATGCGCGTCCAGAACAGAACCACCACAATATCGCAGTCTTCGGGTTTGCCCAGCCGCTGATTGATCGCCTCCTGGGGATGCATGGTCGCCAGCATGGGCGTGCCGGCCCCCGGCTTGTCCCACGCGATCACGTCAAAGGTGACCCTGCCGCGCAGCAGCGGATCGTAGGGCAGCTGGTCGATAATGCGCAGGGCAATCGCCCGCTCGTCGGAGACATCGCCGGGGGACGACAGGAAGATGCGGATGTGGGTGGGCTGGGCGTTCATCGCCTCACACCTGGCTTAACGCTAAAGTGTCAATTCCTCTAACTGAATTATACAGGATAATCATAACGTCCAGCGCAGCGGGTGAGCGTGCGTTCGAAAACGATACCCGTTCTGGCAGGCCGCCCCGGAGCGCCTGCCTAGTCCGTTTTGAGCACGCCCCCAGCCTGGACTTTGAGCTTGTTGCCGTAGCTGTCCTGCTTGCTGTCGCCATTCACCAGCACGTTGCTCAGGCCGTGCTGGGTGAGTTTGGTCGTGGCCGTCAGGGTAACGGTCGAGGTTACCGTCGCGTGCGGCTTGGATGAATCCGCCTTCTGCGTGCCGCCGCTGTAGGTGAAGGTACACGAGGCTTCGTGAATCACCTTTGTGCCGCCGACCTTAAGCTGATTGTAGCTGGTATAGGAGACCGATCCAGGGCTCCACGAGCCGCCGGAAGCCGTCTCGGGAACCGTGCTGCCGGCCGTGGCCTGCACATCGCCCACCACACCAACCGGTTTGCTCATTACACACCCCCTTGCCTGGCTTGCAGGTGAAAACGGCCAGGGCACCCCCCTCAGGCTGCCCCGGCCTTCATGCCGTTGCCGCGACCCTACCGGCCCAGCCGGGAGATCGTCTTGGCGTTGGTCAGGACGGCCACCGCGTCGGAATCCTCGATGGTCACGCCGGAACGGCGCAGCGCGGCCCGCAGCCGGGTGGTATTCAGGCCGGAAAGCTCATCGACGGTGTTGATCCCGGCCCGGGTCAGCGCTTCGGAGAGTTCAGAGCTGACCGTCTCCAGCGTAGTCACGCTGGCAGTCCCGATTTCAGTGCGATCGTTCACGCCAAACGCATCGGTCACAACACTCGCATCGCGCAGGTTGCGCACGACCGAGCTTTCCAGCTCGATCATCGTATCCACCAGCTCCGTCGGGTTATTGAAGCGGGTCTCCAGCGGCACACTGGCGATCGTGTCCTTCAGGGTCAGGCCCGTGTCAGGGTTGATCACCTGGTCGCCAAAGCGGTCGGCAAGCTCGCCCACGGTGACACCATTACCACCGCCGCGGATGAAGTCCTGCACCTCCCGGTTCGCCTCAAACCACTTCGCCAGCTCCGCCGGGCGGGTCAGGCGGCCGGGGTCAAACACGTTGCCGGGGTTCACCACGCCGCCCCCGCCGGCGCCGCCGATGATATCGCCGATCTTGAATTCCACCTTTGGCACCAGCCCGTAACTGCCCAGGTTCTCATAGACCAGGAATTCCTTCTCGCCAATGATGGTATTGCCCAGCCAGGTGCCAACCGTGCCGGGCAGGATGAGATCGCCGGGGAAGGTGAACCCACCCCCACCCCCGCCCGACTCTTCCTTGCAGCACTCGTGCACGTCCTTGTTGATCTGGTTGATCTCGCTGCGCAGCTCCAGCAGGGAGGCCCGCACGCTGGCGCGCAGCTCCGCGATGCAGGCAAACGCCCGCGCCAGGTCGCTGCCCAGGTGATCCAGGTCGTCCCCGATGCGATTAAAGCGGAAGTTGAAGCCATCCTCAAACGTGGTCTGCTCCGCCTGGACGACACTCTCCCCGTCGATCCAGTCCGTGTGGTGGAACGTGCGGGCGAAATCCGTGGTGCACTGGGGATCGGTTGCCGCCAGCAGGTCGCTGTAGTTAAAGACGCGCGCCTGGTTCAGGACATTCACGATAAAGCCGCCGTTGTTCACCAGCAGGTCGGCGATATGCCCGGCGATCTCCGCCTGCGTCAGGTTCTTACCGGCGATTTCAGCCGCCACGCCGCTGATCATCTGCTCGGCAAAGACCAGATCGGTGTTCATTCTTCCTACCATGACCAAGCCTCCTTGGTTAACAACTATTCGGCCTCAACGCCTTCCTGCCCGCGGTTGCGCTTGCGGACAAACGGGCGGTACGTGCGCGAAATGGCCGGCAGAAGCGGCTCTGCCGCGCCATCCCCATCCATATCCACATGGCGGCGGCGGATCGTGAAGGTGTTGATCTCCACGCCCACCGGATATGACCGCTCCAGGATATTCATCAGAAATTCGTACTGCTTCAGGTTCAGGACTGCCTCGTCCGGCAGCTCCACCCGGTATTCATACGGGTCGGTATCCCCCAGCCGGGCATAACCCACCGCCACCAGCGCGTACAGCCCGGCATCCCGCGCCCGAAACGTCGTGCGGCTGCCGATGGGCTTGAACTCAACGCCCGGGTTCGGGTGGGACGTCTGCAGCGGGGTCACGTACCAGCGGAACCCGGTGGCCCGCCGCTGGGAGAGGTTCACCCCCACCTGCGGCAGCCCGATCGCGCCCAGGATCAGGAGGAGGCGGTCGCCATCCAGCAGCAGCGGCAGGATCGACGCGATCCCGGCCTCTGACAGCAGGTCGCTCAGCTGGCGCAGCCGATCCATGGCATCCCCGTCATTGTTCACGATCGCGCGGCTCTGCTCCGTGTCCAGCACGATCGATTCGTGCAGTTCGCCCGGCACCGCCGCCAGCGATTCCAGGGCGGGGCGCGGGTCGTTCAGGACGGGCAGCCCGGCGCCGCGCAGCACCAGCGCGACTGTGGCCGCGCTGTCGATCGTCTGCGCGCGGCTCCACAGGCCCGGCGCGTCGGCATCCGTCACGGCATCCCAGGCCGGGCCGCCCGCGTCCGCCCAGCGCTGGGCGGCAGTTTGCAGCGCCCGCACCAGCATCGCGTTGGCGCCGGGGTCGCCCTCGGCGTGGTAGCGCACTTCCAGCGGCAACGGCTCGCCAACCGCGGCGCTGGCCTCCCCGCTGATCACCATGCCGATGATCGGGAAATGCGAGAGGTACAGGTGATCGGTATTCAGCCGGTGAACGGTCTGCATCCCACAGGCGCGGAAAAACCAGGTGGCGGCATCATCGTCCGCGGCCCGGAGGGGCGTCATGCCGCGCAGCAGGGCATCCACCTCGGCATCGGGATGGCGCTCCGCCCCGGTCTGGAATGCGCTGACGGCCTCTGCCAGCCGGTTGATAGCCGCGGCGCGCAGCGTTTCGACCTGCGCGCCCAGCCCCAGCGCGTAGCGACTGCCGCCGTTATCGGCCTGGGCCTGCACGATGCGCGGGCGCACGTCCAGCCGGAGCGCCGCCAGGCAGCGCCCGACCACATCCAGCTTTTCGGCCAGCAGCGGGGCCAGCCCGCTGCCTGCATCGGCGAACTCAAACGCCGCCGCCAGCCGGTCGCGCAGGGCATCAACCTCCTGGGCGCGAAAACGCGGCAGGTAGCGACGGCGGTGGATCCGGTTATTGGCCGTGTTGCGCACCGGGAAAATGAGATAGACCCGCCGGATGTAATCCAGGAAGTCCTGGCGCAGCCCTCCCCCATCCACCGCCACCAGGTGGATCGCGATGCCGAACGGGTTATCCGCCTCGGCCAGCCGGAAGCGCTCCCGCAGGCCCAGCGCGCCCAGCAGGCCTGCATTCGGGTCATCCGGCTCCCCCGCCCCATTGAGCAGTTCCAGCACGCGGCGGCGGCTGGGCAACACAAAGGGCCGGTAGAGCGCCAGGCGGCGGCGGTATTCCGCGTCCGGCTCTGTCCGGCTGCGCGTGATAATCTCGCCGTTAAACGGCTCGTCTGCCCGCGACGTGCGCTGGAAGCGGATATCCTCCGCGAAGCGCGGCACGCCAAGATCGGCGCCAATCCGATCCAGGGCGTGGCGCGCGGCACGATCCAGCTGACGCATGGCCTTTATCTCACGCGCCTGGCGGCGGATGCGGAGCTTTTCGCTGCCCAGCAGGAACAGAACACGCCCCGTCACCCCCTCGATCAGCCCGGCTTCCAGCCAGCCTGCGAGCTGGTTCGCCCGGATCGTGCTGGCCCGCCCACCGCTGACCTGGCGCAGCCGCAGCGCCAGGGTGAACGGTACTGCGGTCTGATCCACGTCGTTCACCGGGGGGATGTACACCGGCAGGGCCGCCCCCCGCAGCGTGTAGGCGGCAAAGGTCAGGCCGGGCAGGGCCACATCCGCGCCATCCGGGTCCAGCCGGGCGCTGACCTCCCAGACCTCATCCTCCAGGTCGCGGACGGGCGCCAGCCACAGCAGCGGCTCGCGCGTGTCCCACGTGATCGCCAGATGACCTGCGTTCGTGATCGTGAGCGCCGTGCGGACCGCGCCGCCGCCCAGCGGCCCGGCCAGGTGGTCGATCATGTGCTGCTGAAACGCGCCCTGGTTCGGATCGGTGTTAAAGCGAGTCTCCATGGGGAGCATCCTTACACTATGGTCAGGTTACCGGGGTCATCCACCAGCACCGGAATCTGGTTCACCTGCAGGGTCACATTCTCCCCGGCAGGCAGGACCTCAATATCGCCGCTGTCCGCCGCGGTGCTGAAGTCCACCGCGTCAAAGCTGGCCGGGTAGCGCAGCAGGCGCAGGTTGAGCACGTCCGCCACGCCCGGCTCGTTCATCATCGCCCAGATGACCTCCGCCGCGCGCACCGGCTCCCCGAACTGCAGGTTATCCACGTAGGCCCGGATGCGGTCCAGCAGCCGGTTCTTGAGCGCCACCGCCGCGGCGGAAGCGTTCACGGTGGCCTTCGTGCCGGTGGGCAGCGGCAGGCCCTTGATCACCAGGTCGGCATCCACCCCGATGCCGATTTCCTGGGCGCGTTCCACCCGCGGGAAGATGCCGATCGGGCGCAGGTCGTCAATCGCCGATTCCACCGCCACCTTCAGCCCATCCGCGCCTTCCCAGATGGCGGCGGGCGTTGGCGCGACCAGGATCGTGAAGTAGTACGGGCTGCCCAGGTCGCGCTCGCTGCCAAAGACCCGTTCGATGAAGTTGAAGTTGCCGAAGATCGACTGGTTGATATCCAGCCCGCCCAGGCCGTCACGGATGACCACCTGGCGCACGCCCGGCACCAGCGAGACCGCCAGCCGCAGCGCGTCCACCGTCCAGATCGAGCGCGGCACGCGCAGCAGCATCTGCCGGTAGCGCGCGTCCGACCAGTGCAGGTCGCCGCCGCTGAGCGCCTCGGTATGCTCGATGGTGACCAGCGGCTCCTCCGCGCTGGGGGAAGCCAGCAGCAGCTCCTCCAGCATGGGGTCATTGAAGTTCCAGTGCTGGATCAGCTGGGCGGGCGAGGCCGGGTCCAGGTTATGTTCCGGGCCGGGGTAGAAGGCCATCACGTTCACCACCTGATCGGCAGCCTCCGCCGTCAGGATCGCGGTCTGGTCGGTGGCGACATGGTGGCCGCCATCCGTGAACAGGCGCGCCCCGCGCGGGATTTTCACCTGGCTGGTGCCGGCGGGCAGGTCGCCGCTCAGGATCAGCCTGACCGTGCCGCGCGCATACCCGAACGGGCGCGGGAAGCCCAGTTCCTCTCCCAGCAGGCTGAGCGCCTGCCCGGTGGCCGTGCTGACAAAGCTGTCATCGTACATGGCCCCCAGCGCCGCCCAGGTGCGCGCGTCTTCCAGCGCCGTGAGCTCCAGCAGCTTGCGGATGGCCGAGCCGGAGGTCAGATCGATGGTCTCGCCAAAGAGGGCCTGGGCCAGCGCCAGCTTCTCCGCCAGCAGCCGCGCGAAGGACTTCGGCACGAACCCCTCGGTCGTGATCCCGAAATCCGGGGCGCCGCTGGTGCGCGTGATCTGCTCCTGCAGGGCCAGCACCTCCGCCACATCAATGATCGTGTCAGGGTTGTTATCCGGCATGGGTCATTATCCTTTGCACACTGAGCGCTGCCTGCTCGCCGCTGACGGTCTCGAACCACACGTAAACCGCCAGCTGGCGGCTGCGGCGCAGGTATTCCTGCTCACGTTCGTCGGGGAGGGGGAAGGCCACAGGATCGATAGAGGGCGGCGGGCTGGCCATACGCTCATCCCCGCTGAGCTGCACATCCAGGATGCGCCGCACGCGGCGTTCCTTTTCCAGCACGCGGATGATCGCCACGCGGATGCGCTCCTTCTGCAGCACAGGGCTGGTTTCCTCCGCGAGCGCGTTCAGCCCGTCAAAGCCGAAGGTCACGTTGAAGATGTCATCCCCCAGGCGGGTCGTCAGGGCGGTTTCCAGCGTCTGGCCCAGGTTATCGATCCCGCTGACGAAATCGAAATCCAGCCCGTTTTCGCCCCGCTTCAGGGTGATATCGCGGCGGATGTCCCTGCCGGGGAAAATCAGGTCGGTCCTGATACCCGTTTTCAGCACCCGCCGGCGCAGGTTATCGCGTTCTCGCTCAATATTCACGCTGGCGCTCCCTCTTTACCCGCTGGTCACGTCCATCGCCGTGCCAACCTGGACGTTCACGTTGTTCGCTTTCATGGTGATATCGCCGCTACCGGCGTCAATCTCGATGTTCTGGCCTTTAATGACAATCGTGCCGTCCTGGCGCATCACGATCATCGATTCGCCGCTGACGTGCTCGATCGTCACGCTGTGCGCGTCGCCCGGGCGGGCGGGGCGAGTCCCGGCGTTCTGCATGTCGCCCACGCGCACGGTCAGCTCGCCGACCTCGATCACCCGGTTGCCGTCTGCGTCGATCAAATCCTGCGAGACCTTGCCGTTGTAGGTCAGCGGGCTGTCGCCGTCCTCGATGCGCTCGCGCTGCCCGGCGGGGACTTCCGCGGGCAGGGCCAGCCAGTAATCGCCCGGCTCGGCGTCCGGCCCGGTGTTGCCGCTGTCCCACTCCCACACCGCGCCAATATCCAGCGCGTCGGAAAGCTCGCCATTGCGGTGGACGAGCACCACCCGCGTCCCGGGGTAGCGAGGCAGCACCAGCCCGCACTTGCCCCAGGCAAACGGGCTGACGATCGGGATTTCGTTGAAGCGTGAGACCCGGCCCTGCTCAAAGGCGTTACGCACCGATTCGTGCGGGCCGCCGTCCAGCGTCGTCCCGCGCCAGACGGACGTGGTATGGCGGTGGGGATCGTCGCCGCTGGCCGTGTGGGCGCGCACCTGCCCGATGTCGGCGTGGCGCTTCTGCTGGAGGGCCGTGCGCGCCTGCGAGCTGATCGCGCTGGCCAGCCGATCCTCGCCGGTCGTGCCGGCGCCGGGCTGGTCGGTCGCGCCGGATTCCTCCGCGGCCGGGGTCATGGTGTCCCAGGGGGTGGCCGGGTCGAATTCCACGCCGGTGAGCGTGGTGGAGAACCCGGCGGTTTTGCTGAGCTGGTGGGTCACGCTCATCACGTACAGGGCGACCGCATTCGCGTCGTCAAAGGCCGAGATCGAATCGACCAGCCCGCCGGTCACGCTGCTGGCCACCGAGGACGCGATCTCCCCCAGCAGGCCCAGCTTGCCGGTCAGCGTGCGCTTGTCCTCGTGTTCCGGTGGCACAAGGCGCACCACCCCGCCGGGCTTGATGTCCGGGCGGCCCTTCAGCAGCACCTGGTACTGGCGCCGGGGGGATTCCTCCGAGTCGTTCTCAAAATCGGCCAGCTTGTTGATCTCGATCAGCCCGCCCTGAATCGTCAGCTTTTTGGTGTTATCGCTGACCAGGGGGAAGGGCCGGTCGCCCACGACCAGCTTGCCATCCCGGATCAGGAAGATGCCGCGGCCGAACTTGCGACTTTCCAGCCGGATGCGCTGGGCGATGCTGTTCAGCGTCTCAAGCACGGGCTTGCCCTGCGGCTGCCCGCCGACGATATGCGCCGCGCCCGCAAATTCGTGATCTTCCACCGTCAGGTGGCGGCGCTCCACCAGACTTTTGATGTATGGCACAAAGCGCTTGTTGGTTTCCGCCGGGTCAACATCCGCCTCACCAAGCTGCTGGCGGCTGAGATGATCATAGACCCACTCGCGCGCCTCGATCTCCACGTCGTAGGTCAGCGCGCCCTTTTTGCGGGCGATGGTCGTGATGCCCAGCACGGCCACCAGCGTGCTTTCGTCCGGGGTGTTGCTCACCCCGCTGAGCATATCCCCCACGCCGGCGACATTGGCCGCGTACCCGGCCAGGCTCTGGTTGTTATCCCGCCAGAAAAGGTAGAGGCGCACCACCGGGGCCTGCTTATCCGCGATTTTGGCGTAGTCGTCGTCGGTCATGTTCTCGATGACCAGCCGGTAGCGCCCGCCCGCCAGCTCATGCGGCAGGGTGGCCTCCACGCTGGCATAGTAGTCGTCCCGCCCGCGGGTGAGCACGCTGCCGCCAATCACCCCTTCCGCGCTAACGGTGCAGAATTCCGCGATCCAGGCGGCATCGTTCCCCACGACCACTTCATCCAGTAAGCTTGCAGGCGATTTGATCATGGATCAGCCTCCCATCTGCACGGCAACGGCGGAATACACGACGGTGTAGAACTGCACCGGCTGCACCACCAGCGGGATAAAGACCTGCGCCACCGCCAGGCGCGGCACAATGTTGGGGTTCACCGGGGGGATGGCGTAGTCGTCAACCCCCGCGCCGCGCGCGCGCCAGGCCAGCCTGATCCGGGAGCCATAATCGCCCAGGCCGCGGACCGTGCCCGCCGTGATCAGCCAGCTCAGGAAAACCAGTTCCAGCCTGACCCCCCGGTCGGGGCGGCCGCTGCGCGGGCTGGGGACGCGCCCGCCCGCCACCACCGCCACCGACTCCTGAAGGACACCATCCAGCTGGACCATCACCCGCAGCGGCGGGCGCGGCAGGTCAGCGCGGGCCGCGATCTGCGCGGCGGTCGCCGCCTGGCGCTCGTCGGCGCTGCGGCTCACAATGGCCTCCGGGTCGGCATCGCGCCATTCGTGGGCCAGCCCGTTTGGCAGGAGCAGCGTCAGCCCCAGGTGGTCAGTGAGTTTGATCGTGTGGGGCAGACCCTGCACGATCTGCTGGTCGATGACCGTAAAATCCGCCGGGGCAGTCGCCGCCGGTTCGGGTGTCAGGTAGTGTTCAACCGGTATCGGGCGCATCATGTTAACCCACTTCCCCAGTCCCCCAGGGCGGCCACGCCCAGCGCGGCGAGGTCGAGCAGCTTGCCCAGCCCGCCGGGCCGGGGCATGTGCTTCATCGATATCGTGACATCAATGACCTGGTTCTTGCTGGCGCTCATGTTGAAGGACAACTGCTGAATCTGCATATCGGTGCGGATCGTCAGGGCCGTGACCAGGATCAGGCCGGTCACCGCGCCGCTGGTCCACGATTCGATCGCGCTGCCGCGTTTGCTGGCTTCGGCCAACGTTTCCAGCAGGAATTTCCAGGTGAAGCGCTCCTCCCCCACCAGCACCCCCGACATCGAGATCGTGTCGTCATGCGTGGCAACGATGGCCCGCGACCCGGACGACCCGATCGGCGGCAGGCTGAAGGACTCGCTCAGGCTCAGCGAGGTCACCGACCACAACGGGATGGTGACCACCCCGTCGGAGATAATGGCGGCGGGGATGTTGTTGTACAGCAGAAAGCTATTGCGTCCCATTACCGTTTCCCTCACCTTCGTGTGCAGTCACTGGGGTCAGCCAGTCTTCGATCACATAGGGCAGCCAGCCCACCACGGCCGCCTGGGTGACGACCTGGCCGGGCTGCAGGCGCACCACAAAGCCCTCCCCCACCGGCTCCACCCCGGCCAGCGCGCGCCAGGCGTGCGTCGTCACGGCGAACTGAATGGCCTGCTGCCGGGCGAACAGGATCAGCGGCGGAGCTTCCATCCCGCTGAGGGGGATATCAAACCCGACGAACTCCCGCACACCCGCCACCGCCACGCCGCTGCGGGCGAAGATCAGGCCGTTGCTGCGCCGCATCAGCTCCTTCAGCGGGTAGGGCAGCATCACGCCGATCTGCTCCGCCGCGGTGTAAATGTCATCAACCGTGGCGGGCGGGGCAGGCAGCCAGGCGTCCGGGTGCGCGTCCAGCGCGGCCAGCATGTCGGCCGTACTCTGGCGAATCAGGTCGTCACGCTCCAGCCAGGGCGTTTCGCCCGCGTGAACCGCCAACAGGAACGCCGGCAGCGACTCGGCGCAGGGGATGCAGCGCCCCCAGCTCATGGACGCGCGGTCGCACCAGAAGATCGCGCCCTCCCCATGCCCCATGTCGTCCCCGGTATCGATGAAAAACCACCCGTCGCCGCCATCCCCGGCGAAGAAGATCGCCGAGGGGAAATCGCGGAAGTAGCGCCGTTCGTGGTTGACCTGCTCCAGCTCCAGCAGCACAAAAATCTCCACGTCGTTCAGGTAACCGCCCTCGCTGAACTCGTACAGCAGGCGCAGCTCCGGCGGCGGAGGCGTGGGCAGGCCGGCCAGGACGCGCGCGACCTCCGCGGCGTTAGGCTCCTGGTAGACCTCCCAGCCCTCGCGAATCTGAACCAGCGCGGCGCGCATTGCATCAAGCGTCGTCATTTAGGGAGCCTCACTTGCCAGGCTGGCATACGTGCCGACCAGGCGAGGACGATCGGCTTCAGGGATGTTCGGCACAATACTCTCTTCGAAATACTTGTCCATCCGGGCGACATAAGCGCGGATCGCGTCATCTGACGCGCCGATGGCTTTCAGGTCGGCGATGCCCCACTCACGAATCTGGGCGTAGGTGGGCGGCGGCGTGCCCGTGCGGCGCGCCCCTTCGTAGCCAACCTGGGTATCGGTGATGGTGCGGTGCGGGGAGCCGGTGGTGCTGTCCCGCAGCCACAGCGTTGGCGCGTCACGGCTCTTGTAGCCGTAGGGCGTGAACACATCCAGCATCAGCGCGTCCTGCAGGCCGTGGTGGGATTGCATCACGCGGGTGGAGCGCGGCTTGCTGCCATGCCGCGGCACGGGATCGAATTCGCGGAAGCTGGCGATCTCGTCCCCGCTGGAACGGCGCGTGACCGTGACCTCCACGCGGCCATCGCTCCCCACCACCAGACGTACCGTGTCCTGGCTGTAGCGCACGGTCACGCTGCCATCGGTATTGCTGAAATGCACGCTCTGCGCCCGGTGCTGCAGCTCAGACCGCGTGGCCGGGTGCGACATTGACGCAGCCAGGATCGGCGGCGTGTTGGGCGGCAGGGTCGTGGGCGAGATCGCGGCGATCGGATCGCGCGGGCCGCGACGCTCCTGGATGCCATCGAACAGCTCCCGCGTGCGCTGCTCGCTCAGCTCGCGGATGTAGCGCTCGGTTGATTTCAGCTCGGCCAGCACGGCTTCCATCTCCGCGAAGGAGCGCTGCAGGTCGGCGATGCTCATGCCCTCCAGCCGGCCATCGTTGCGCACCACCGCCTCGATCCCGGCGCTCACCCGGTCGCGCAGCTGCTGAATGTGATCGATGTGCGCGTGCAGCTGCTGGAGGTACACGTCGCCAATATGCTGCACGATCTGGGTCAGCCGGCCGTCCAGGAAGCCATCGATCACGTGCAGATCGTGGCCGGTGCGGCTCTGGAGGTTGGCCCGCATCTCGTGGAAGCCGGGCAGGCGGCGGGCCAGCAGAGCCGGGCTGGTGGGGACATGAATGGTCGCGCCGGAGCGCAGGCGAATCGCACCCATGCTCAGTCCTCCCCTTCCACATCAGCGCCCTGCTGCCGGAAGGTGATCGTCAGGGAGCCATCCGCGTGGCGCGTGATCGTGTTGCCCGCCGCGTCGGTGGTTTCCTGAGCGCCGCTGGCTGGCGGCTGGTCGCCCGCCGGTGCCTGATCACCGGCCACCGGGCTGACCAGCCCGCCTCCGCGCAGCCCTGGCCCGATGGTCATGTACTCCCGGTACAGGCCCTGCACGATCGGCTCGATCATCAGCTTGCCGACCAGCGCATCCATCACCCGGTCGGTGATGATCTCGCGGGCGAACGCGACCATGATGCCGTGCTTGAGCGATTCGGCGGCCTCCCGGCTGAGCCGGCCCACAATCGCCCGCCGGATGCCGCCCCGGCTGGCCCGCAGCCCCTGTTCCAGCCCTTCCTCGGCCAGCTCCGCCGCGGCCCGGCTCCCGGCGCGCGCGCCCACCCCCAGCCCGCGGGCCACGATGCCGCCTGCCTCCGGGATAAAGGAGAGGGCCAGCCCCAGCTGGGCGGCGAACATCTCGGCCTCCACCTGGGCGCGGGAGATAACCAGCTCCGGGTCAATCAGCGATTCGTACAGCTCCTCCTTTTCGGCGGCTTCCGCGTAGTGGTACAGGCTGAGGCCGATGCCCAGCGCCGTCCCCAGCGGCGGGCAGACCACCGAGAGCAGGATCACGGCCCCGAATTCCAGGAAATTACGCAGGCTGCGCATCCCGCTCACCACGTCGAAGATGTATTCCACGCCCATGGCATACCAGCGGTCGCCGCGGAAGAACTCCCCGATCATCTCATGGGCCATCAGGTGGATGCCCTGCAGGGCATACGTGGTATAGGGGATAGTGCGCTGCTCCAGGTTTTCCGTGATCTGCCCCATTTCAAAGGCGTGCATCGCATCGGAGCGGGTTTCCTCCTGCTGAGACTGGTTGTTGTTATCCATCTCGGTCAGGAGCATGAGCAGCTCCCACATGATATCAACGCTGTCGCCCTCAAAACGCGCCAGGCCGTCCTCCAGGTCGGCCAGCTGCTTCACCAGCGGGTCGGCGCCCTCCACAAAGCCGCGCTTCACCTGGATCGCCTGTTCCAGCCCCTGCAGCGTCCACAGCCGCCCACTGCCATCGAAGATCTTGACCTCGCCGTTCTCCACGACGATCTCACCGCGCTGGCCTGTCTCCCCCGGTTCAGCCGTATTGGACGCGACCAGGGTATCCAGCAGCATCCGGCTGGCGGCGGCCCAGTCCGTGGCGACCGGCGCCCCGGCCCTTTCCACGCGGCGCAGCGTCCCGCTGAGCGCCACCGCGCGCTGGTTGGTCTGCAGCGTGTCGCGCAGGTCGATCAGCTCCTGGACGCTGCGCAGCTGGGGCAGGATCACCTGCTCGAACACCTGCGAATAGCGGCCCAGGTTGCGCAGCCGGCCCTTGATCGACGCCTCCGAGGAGCGCAGCAGCTGCAGCAGCAGCACCTGGCACGTGCGCACAAAAATCCCGCCGACCGATTCCTCCATGTGGCCGTTCAGCGCGTAATGAAAGCGCAGGAACCAGGAGTTGACGTTGTTGGTGTAATGCCCGCCGAACTTGCCCGCGTGTTCCGGCTTGCTGTAAATCCCGTCCAGCATGGTCACGTAGATGTCCAGGTCGGGCACAACCGAGCTGAGATGGCGCAGGAACTGAATCGCGGGGGAAACCACCGGGCGGAAGTGGATCGATCCCAGGTTGCCGGAGTCGCCTTCGCCGGTCCCTGCCGGCTCGGTGAAGCCCTCCTCGTTCCCGGCGTAAATGCCCACCGCAGCGGCCCGCGCCCCCAGCACCAGCGCCGCGTTGATGGCGAAGCGCCCGGCGCAGTCCATCTCCTTGATCTGCAGCAGGTAGGCGATCTTCTGCATCTCCTCGCGCAGGCGCTGCCCGTCCTCGCCCAGCTCCTCGAGCTTCGGCTCATCTTCAAAGCACCCGGCGGAAAGCGCCAGCAGCCCGCCCCCCACAATGGGGTACATCATCGTGCCGCCTTCACCGCCCTCCTGGGTGAAGACAAAGCCGCTCTGCCCGCCATCATCCGCGCCGCCGCGGCCATCCCCCGTGCCGCGCCGCCCCCCGGAGCCATAACCGCCGCGCGTCCCGCCCTGCCGCCCGCGCCCGCTGCCAGAGGCTTCATCACCCTCCTCGCCTTCCTCCCCGGCGCCAAGCTGGATCAGGTTGACCAGGGTGATGGGGACGAGATGCACCGGCTCCGGCAGGTCAAAGCCGGCAGCGCTGGTGGCTGGCTCGATCACCAGGTGCGTATACTCGCCAATGCGCAGCAGGTAAATCACAAAATCCTCATTGGGAAGATCGTTGACACGGCGCTCAATCTCCGCGTCAATCATGGCCTGCACGGTCTGGCGATGCTCGTCGGCGCTGATCACGCGCGGGTTGGGGTTGGGGAATTCGCGCTCGAAGCGCTCGCGGATACCCTCCTGCATGTGCTCGCGGACGACCTCATGGCGCTGCGCGGCGCTGTATGGCCCCAGTTTGGTGAGCTGAGTCGGGCCAGGGTAGGGCAGCTGGATCACGCGTTCGTAGGGAGGCGTTTCATCCCGGCCCCGGAACACGTACTGCTTGAAGCTTTCCACCGGGATGGTGAGGAAGGTGAAGCTGCCGGGGGAATCACCGGTGGGGTTGTTGAAGTCCAGGATCAGGTTGCTGCCGTCGCGGAAGATAATCCCGCGCCACTCGCTGGCTGGCTCCCCAAAACGCTCAACGGCCTGCTCATAGAGGAAGTGGCCCCAGTCGGTCAGGCCGCCGCGTCCGCCGTCGGCGCGGATCTCACTGTGGCTGAGGTCATACCACTCCCACACGCCGATCCAGGCGCCGCGCACCGGCGTGCCTTCCTCAGACTCCTCGGCCGGCTCCACCTCAACCGCGGTCTCGTCACCGTCATCGTCATAGCGGGGGATTTCATACAGCCCGTAGGCGCTGTGCAGGCGGCGGCGGTCGGCCGGTTCGGCCGGGTCCGCGGGGAGGGGCAGCGGCGCGTCCGCCCCGATCTGGTCGTGGTCGGCGATGGCCGAGGCCCGGATCGCCTGCTGGATCAGGGCGTCCGCCCGAGCCTGGAACGCCGCCCGCCGATCCTCATCGATCAGGTCGGCGGCCGGGCCAGCCCAGCGAAAGGCTGGCGGGTGCAGCTGCAGATCCACATAGCCGCCCCGCGGCGCGACAGCCGTCTGGTAGGCATTATCCAGCGCCCGACCGAGCGCCCGACGCAGCGCCTGATCGACGTCATCCTGTCGATGCGCCACTGCGTCGGTGTCAACTACGATTCGGATCGGGATGTGCACATGCTTGGTCACGGCTTCATCTGTCGGCTGTCAGGCGTTATTTTCTACCAGGGCCGCGATGGTATGCAGCACCTGTTGGATGAGCGCTTCTGCGTCCGCGCCGGATTCGACATGGCGCACCTCGATCTCCACCGGAAAGTGGTAGTGAATGGTGTTGCGGCTGTCGCCGATCACCCGTTCCGCTTCGGCCTCGGAGCCAGCGGCCGGGAGGACCAGCTCGCCCGCGTGGACGAGCGCGATCCCCGTCCGGCGCACCCGCGCGGCGCGTGGCCGCCGCCGGTTGTTCTGGTCATCCATAGGCGATCACTAACCTTCCTGCGGCCACGGCGGCACCTGGACGCTGCTGGAGTGCTTGTCCTCCACGCTGGCCCCCAGGCTCATCCCGGAGAACGTGGCGGCCGGCGCGCCGCTGATCGTGGCGTTGCTGGGCGAGGCGCTGGTGATGATGCAGTCGCTCAGGACGATCTTGGCGAACGCCCAGTCATTGCCGTCAAACTCCTGCAGCGTAATGCGGAAGCGCTTGCCTTCCAGCGCCACGCTGGTGAGCTGGGCGGCCACGTCCCCGATGGCCTTGACGCTCATCGAGAAGGTCAGGCTTTGCGGGTTGTAGATCACGCCGATGTGCGTTTCCTGGATGGAGTGCAGCACCTCCGCGGAAAGCGAGAAAGTCGGCGTGAAGGAATCGATCGGCGAAATGACGATTTCATTGCCGTCCGCGTCGGCGTAAACGACGGCGAGTCGTGTTCTCCAGTCCATAAAGATTCACCCCTACTGGCTAGAACTTCAGAGCAAGATTGACTTTCAGGCGGTGGACGGCCGGGCCATAGGTCACGGAGACGTACACATCCACCACGCGGGTGGCGCGCGCTTCCGTCACGATGGTCTGGTCGGTGGTCGTCCAGGCGGATTCGGGCAGCTGCAGGATGTTCAGCACAGGGATATCCACCGCGAAATCCGCGATCACCTGGCGCCGCTTCAGCGGGCCGAGGATGCCCTCAATGCGGCCCTTGAGCGCCGTCATGCCGAATTTCGTGATGCGCGCGCTGCCGACACTGTTGATCAGCCCGGCCTGCAGGCGGAAGTCAATGTCGTCCAGCGTGCGCACGATATCGATGTAGAGCAGGCTGGCATCCGTGGTGAACAGGCGGCCCTCCGCGAAGTGCAGACTTTCGCCCACGATCAGCGCCGGGTCGATGATCGGGATCACGTTGCCCTCTGACAGCCCGATGATCTCTGAGGGGCTGTACTGCTTCTCGGTGGGCATGCTCACCCCCACCACCTTCTTCAGCACCACGGAGATATGCGGCTCGAACCCGGCGATGGCCGCCATAGACGCGGTGGCCACATCCTGCGTCGCGCCGCGGGCCGCCACCATGATCATCCGGCTGACGCTGCTCTTGAGATCATTGACGGCGTTCAGGGTGTCTTCCACATAGGAAGGGCTTTTATCCACGGTGGGATCGACCATCGCCACGCCGATGCGCTTCTGGCCCTGAGCGGACATCGCCTCCACGTGCGCCTTGAGCGCCAGCAGGTCGGTGGGCGGGTCGGCCGTGCCGACCGAGGTCTCGTTCGCCAGGGAAACGAAGGTCACATCATCGGCGGCTTCCAGCGCGCCCAGGGCGGCGGCGTAGTTGTCGCCATCCACGCGCACGCCGTAGATTTTGGCGGGCTTGGGGTTCTGCAGCATGGCCAGCCCCAGCGACCGGGACAGCGTGGTTTCGTTCACGGTGTCGCCGGTTTTGGAGGCAAACAGCGTGATCACGTCATCCAGGGTGTTGACCACATACGGCTTGTTCACTTCAGCCGTGCCGCCGGACGCGCCGGCCGGGGTTCTGCCCACCACGGCAATCACCCCCGGCGCGCGCTGCGCGACAGGCAGCAGCCCTGAAGTGTCAATATTCACCTCTACAAACGGGAAGGCTACGGGTATGGACATCAAAGGCTCCTCTTCATCTCTGGATCGGTGAAACGCAGAACGTTCACCCGGGCTGCACCCGGTGCTGTGATGGCGGGCGGGTCATTGGGAAACAATGCCGGTGGAGGGGCGCTACGCTTCTGGCAGCGCCACTAAGCCGATGCCTTCGCCCGCCAGCCATGTGCCAGCAGCCATCCGGCGGGCCTGTCGCTGTTGCTGGGGCGACATGCCAGCGTCGGCCCCGGTCCAATCGGTGTCGTCAAAGGCGCTTTCCGGCACGATCCAAACCGCAATCACGGAGTGCCGGACGGGGAGGCGCGCCTCCCGGGCAGGATCAAGCCCGGCTTTGCGCGTGATATCGAGCAGCGCCTTGGTTTCCATCAGCAGCGCTGAGACGGAGAAATCGGCGGGCCGGATGAAGATCGCGGCAGAAACCGGCAGGAACAGGGGCGAGGTCGGCCCCGGCTCCGGCTCGGAGTAGGCGATTTGCAGGGTGGTCGGGTACTGGCTCTGGGCGATATTCGTCAGCAGGTGGCTGACAGACCGGGCGTTGTTGCGGCGCAGCCAGCCATCCAGGGCGCGATCGGTGAGGGCCGCGGGCTGGTGCATGCTGCCCTGCAGCAGGGCGATCAGGCGCGTCCGGCGTTCGCCCTCCAGCGCGGCGGGGTCATCCGGCAGGGCGCCCAGGTCGTCAATAATCTGCGGGTCAATCAGGAGGAGATTCTGCCAGTTGGTGCTGACGCTGATCACGCGGCTGGTGGCGTGTGACACGCGGGCGACCACGCCGCCGTGCCAGTAGGCATGGGCCTGGATAGGGCTGGCCCCCAGGCCTGTGACACTGAGATGCGCTTCCTGCCCGGCGCCCGCCGCCTGCCAGCCGCCTTCCACGGTCGCGCCGGGGGTGACGGCGAAGCCAAGCGCAAGCTGCTCGAACACCACCGTGAACGGCGCTTCGATGGTCAGCAGGTCGGCGTTGTAGGTGGCCTGGACGATCTGCTCCAGGCTGGTCTGGTCAAAGAGCGCGGCGCGGGTTGAGTCATCCGCCAGCTGCACCAGCGTTGCATCAGTGAAATCCATATGAGCCTTCTGGCCGGATAGTGATATTCGGCCTGATGTGAGCCAGAAGGCCCAGCATCATGTAATTATGACAAAAATACTCTTGAATACAGCATACACCAGTTATCCGATTTGTCTGTTGATCTGGGATTGACGTTTCATAAACCCGCAGCGCGCAATTTATCATTTGAGGCGCAGGATACAGGCTGGCACGGCTGCCAGCCGGAGGGCGCGTTCGACTGGCGAAATCCCCGCTGGCGCAATATGCTTTCCGGGCAGGGTGCGCCTTCGGCCTGAACCGCGCGCCGTGCCACAGCGAAAGGGGCTGAAATCACCAGATGAAAGTCTTTATCTCCGCAGACCTGGAGGGCGTGGCCGGGGTGGCCCACTGGGACGAAACCGATAAATCACACCCCGACTATCCTGAGTTCCGCGAGCAGATGACGGCGGAGGTCGCCGCCGCGTGTGAGGGCGCGCTGGCTGCCGGGGCCACCGAGATCGTGGTCAAGGACGCCCACTGGACCGGGCGCAATCTGATCCCGGCGAAGCTGCCCCGCGAGGCGCGCGTGATCCGCGGCTGGACGCGCGACCCGTTCTCGATGATGGCCGGGCTGGACGGGAGCTTTCACGCCGCGCTGATGATCGGCTACCACTCCCGCGCCGGGTCGAACGCCTCCCCGCTGGCCCATACGCTCACCGGCCGCGTGACCCACGTGAAGATCAACGGCCGCTACGCCTCGGAATTCCTGATCAACACCTATACCGCCGGATGGCAGGGCGTGCCGGTGGTCTTTCTCTCCGGCGATGGGGGCATCTGCCAGGACGCGGCGAGCTTCCTGCCCGACCTGACCACGGTCGCCGTCCTGCAGGGCACGGGCGAGGCCACCGACAGCCTGCATCCCGCGCTGGCCGTGGCGCGCATCCGGGCGGGCGCGGAGGCGGCGCTCCGCGGAGATGTGACGCGCTGCCGGGTGAGCATGCCGGCCCATTTTGTCGCAGAGGTGCGCTACCGGGCGCACATCGTCGCCCGCCAGGTCAGCTTCTACCCCGGCGCGCGCCAGATCGAGGATCACACGGTACAGTTCGAGGCCGATGATTATTTCGACGTGCTGCGCTTCTTCATGTTCGGCATCTCGATGGCAGGCGAATAACCGCGCCGGATGGCGTGGCGGGCGTGATTGTTCTCTTGCCGCCCGCTACCCCTCCGCCTCCAGGTACTGGCGCACCGCCAGCACCGCGGATGAGACAAAGTGCGGCACAAGGCGGCGCAGGTTCGGCTGGGAGGGCGCGCGCCCGATCAGGTACTTCGTCACGATCAGGTCGCGGGCCACGATGAACGTCGCCAGGTGTGTGTCCATCCCGACCGGCAGCGGGCGCTCCGCGGCGTAGCCCTCCAGCAGCGCGGCGCGCAGGGCGGGATATTCCGCATGGCGGCGCAGCGCCCACAGCGTCACCGCCGGGTCATAGACATAGTGCTCAAAGCCGCAGTCATCGAAATCGATGGCGCGCGCCTCCCCGCCCTGAAACAGGTAATTGCCGTGATGCAGATCGGTGTGGATCAGGCCAAACCGATCGGGCGTGGTCCCCAGCGCCGTGATCCGGTCGCGGATCATCGCCGCTCCCCGGTCCAGCAGCGCGCGGTCATCCGGCGCGATGAAGTCCTTGTCCGGGTCCACGGCCCCGACCTCCAGCCAGGCCGCCACCCAGGGCAGCGTATCGAAGCGAGGACGCGAGAAGTCCGGCGGCGGTGTCCAACCCTGGGCATGGGCATGCAGCCGGGCCATGAAGCGCCCCACCCTCCGCAGGTGCGACGGCGCCAGCGCCTTATGGACAAAACGGCCCTCCAGCCAGCGAAAAAGCGTACACTGGCGCAGCGCGGGTATGCCGGGAGCGCTGGCATGGGTCAGGAAGCTGCCCGCGCGGTTAAGCACCGGCTCCGGCACGCCCAGGGGCGTTTCCGCGCGCAGGGCGTGCAGCCACATCGCCTCCGAGCGCAGCTCCGCATCGGAGCGGTAATCCGGCTGGCTGACGCGCAGGACATAACGCGCGCCATCCGGCCCGGTGACACGAAAGGTGGTGTTAGCCAGGTGCAGCTGCAGCTTAACGCGTGGCTCGCCGCCCAGGTCATACTGCGCCAGGGCGTTGGCGGCCAGCACACGCAGCCGCGCCACCTGGCCGCGGTGAGTCAGGTCGTCGAAGGGGAGGGGCATGCTGTCGATCTCCTTTCAGTGATAGGTACGACGCAGGCGCAGGAACGGGCGATTGGTGTATCGCCCCTGGCGGGGTGGGCATGCTCGCCCCTACGATTCCGCGGCCCAGCCCAGGCTGATGCGCTGACGGTCCAGGTCCACGCTGCGGATCTCCACCGTGATCACGTCCCCCACGCCGGGCGCTTCGTCCCGCGGAATCTGGCTGACATGCAGCAGGCCGTCCTGCTTGACGCCGATATCCACAAACGCGCCAAAATCCACCACATTGCGGACTGTCCCCTGCATGATCATCCCCGCTTTGAGTTCTTCCATCGTCAGCACGTCGCTGCGCAGGATCGGCGCGGGCAGGTCGGCGCGCGGGTCGCGCCCCGGCTGGATAAGCTGCTCGAAGATGTCCGTCAGGGTGAGGACACCCGTGCCCAGCGCCTCCGCCAGCGCGCCCAGCGGCTGCTGCTGGGTGAGCCGTTTCAGCGCGGACTCCTTGTCTCGGGCCGGCGTTCTGGCCGTGATGCCCGCCGCTTCCAGCACGGCTTTGGCCGCGTCGTAGCTCTCCGGGTGAATGGCGCTGGCGTCCAGCGGGTTGCGCCCGTCGCGGATGCGCAGGAAACCCGCCGCCTGCTGGAAGGCCTTCGGCCCCAGGCCCGGCACCTTCTTCAGCTCCGCGCGGGTTTTAAACGGGCCGTGCTCGTCCCGGTAAGCGACGATATTCGCCGCGATCTTCGGCCCGATCCCGGCCACGTAGCGCAGCAGCGCGGCGGAGGCCGTATTCACGTCCACCCCTACCCGGTTCACGACCTTCTCCACCTCCGCGTCCAGCGCCGCCGCCAGGCGCTTCTGGTTCACGTCGTGCTGGTACATGCCCACCCCGATCGATTTCGGGTCGATCTTCACCAGCTCCGCCAGCGGGTCCTGCACGCGCCGCGCAATCGAAACCGCCCCGCGCAGCGTCACGTCCAGCTCGGGCAGCTCCTCGCGGGCCAGCGCGCTGGCGCTGTAAACGCTCGCCCCGGCCTCGTTCACCATCAGGTAATGCACGCCCTCCAGCTCGCGGGTCAGCTCCGCGATGAGCTGCTCGGTTTCGCGGGAGGCCGTGCCGTTGCCGATGGCGATCAGCGTGACCCCATAACGTTTGATCAGGCCCAGCAGCTCGGTCAGCGCCTCTCGCCAGCGGCCCTGCGGCTTATGGGGGTAGATCGCGGTCGTGTCCAGCACCTTGCCGGTCGCGTCCACCACGGCCACCTTGCAGCCGGTGCGGTAGGCCGGGTCCACGCCCATCACCACGCGGTCGGCCAGCGGCGGCTGGGTCAGCAGGCTGCCCAGGTTAGTGGCAAAGACCTGGATTGCGTGTTCCTCCGCTTCCTCGGTCAGCAGGCGGCGCACGTCGCGTTCGATGGCCGGGATCAGGAGGCGTTTGGCCGCGTCATCGGCGGCGGTCAGCATCTGCTGGGCCAGCGGGGAGCGCCGGTCGGCCTTAAAGAGCAGGGCGATCGCCTCCTGCCAGTCCCGTTCGTCGATGCTGACATGCACGCGCAATACCTTCTCCTGCTCGCCGCGGTTGATGGCAAGCACCTGGTAGGGCCGCAGGCGACCAATGCGGTACTCGAATTCATAGTAGGTCTCGTAGGTGCGACGCTCGTCCTCCGCGCCCTCGATCTTCGCGGCCTGGGCGGAGCCGAATCGCTGGGCGCGGGCGCGCAGCTCACCGCGTACCTGAGCGCTCTCGCTGATTGCCTCCGCCACGATGTCCCGCGCCCCGGCCAGCGCCTCCTCCACCGTCGGCACCTCGTCATTCAGGAAGGCCGCGGCCAGCTCGTCGGGTGATTTGTCCGTGCGCGCCTGCTTCAGGATCAGGTCGGCCAGCCCTTCCAGGCCCTTTTCCTTCGCCATCGTGGCGCGGGTGCGGCGTTTGGGCTTGTAGGGCGTGTAGAGGTCTTCCAGCGCGGCCAGCGAGTCCGCCGCGTCGATCTCCCCCTTCAGCGCGGGCGTGAGCTTCTCCTGCTCCTCGATAGACTTGAGGATCGTGGCGCGGCGTTCGTCCAGCGCACGGAGCCGATCCAGCAGGTCGGTGAGCTTCTGGATCGTTTCGTCCGGCAGGCCGCCGGTCATTTCCTTGCGGTAGCGGGCGATGAACGGGACGGTATTGCCCTCATCGAGCAGGTTGATCGTGGCGGCCACCTGGCGCGGCTGGACGCCCAGCTGCTCGGCAATGGTGCGGTCATAGGGTCTGGGGGTCATGGGGTCGTCTTTCCTGTTACGGCAGCGAGTCAATCCGGAGGGCCATTATACATGACGGCCCGGCCCGCGCGCACGGGTGACCTGCGCTCCTGAAAAGCCAAAGGTAATTCAACACGGATCAGACTGATCTATCGAATCAACACGGATCTACAATTGATTTTTCGCTGGCGACTTTGCCGGGCGGTTCGCGAACCGCCCCTACCGCCGGGCGTGTTTTTCTCTGGCCTCTGGTCTCCTGTCTCTGCTGTCGCTGGCCGCCTGTCACCTGCCTCTGGCGGGGCCGGTGGAGTCGCGCACGATAAGCTGCACCGGGGCCTGCGTCACCTGGCGGGGCAGGTCAGGGGCCGCGAAACGCTGCAGGAGCAGGCGCACGGCCTCCCGCCCGCTGGCTTCCGCCATCCCGGAAACGGTGGTGAGGCGCGGCACGGTGTACGGCGAGAACAGGCTGTCATCAAACCCGGCGATCGAAAGGTCGCCGGGGATGGCCAGGCCCAGGTCGTGCGCGGCCCGGATCACGGCGATGGCGAGCATGTCGTTAATCACCAGCACGGCGGTTGGGCGCTCGGACTGGCTTAGCAGGGCGCGGGCCGCGCGGTAGGCCTCCTCCAGGCTTTCGCCACAATGCACCTCACGCGGGGGCAGGCCGGCCTCCGCCAGCATCTCCCGGTAGACATGCAGGCGGTCAAACCCCTGCTCCGCGTTGGAAGTGCCGTACACAAACCCGATCTCCCGGTGACCCAGCGCCAGCAGGTGGGCCATCAGTTCGCGCATCCCGGCTGAGTAGGTGTGTACCACGTGGTCGAATTCGGCAGCGGCGGCCGTGATCTCCACCACGGGCCGGCCAGACCGACGCAGGGTGTCGGTCAGGCGGGGTGGCAGGTAGCGGGCCGCCGCCAGGAGGATGAAGCCATCCACAGGCTGGCGGGTCAGCTGGCGGATGGTGTTGGCCTCCTGCTGCCAGTCCAGCGGGTGATGCGCCAGGTGCAGGCTGTAGCCGGCGGCCTGCAGTTCCTCCGAAATGCCAGAGATGATCTGCCAGAAGAACGGGTTCTGAATCACGGGGATGATCACGCCGACGATGTTCGTGCTGCCGCTGCGCAGGGACTGCGCGCGCGCGTCTGGCTCGTAGCCCAGCTCGGCAATCGCCGCCATCACGCGCTGCCGGGTTTCCTCCGAGATCGGGACCTTGCGCTCGGCCTGGTCATTCAGCACATAGGACACGGTGGAACGGGATACCCCGGCCCGCGCGGCAACATCCTTCTGGGTGGGGCGTCTCGGTTGAGATTTGTGGCGCTTTGTCATATCATTGTCTCGTGTCTATTGACACGTGTGAATTGAGTATAGGGCCGTTTTGCGAACAGCTCAAACCGCCGGGAAAACGCGTGACGGGGGGCAGCGCCTTCCGCCCTGTCAGCCGAGGCTGAGCGCCCCCGCGCTTTCCCGCAGCGGGACGAAGTACGGGCGCTCATCCGGCGTGGGATTGGGACGGTGATAGGCCAGGCGCAGCTCGCCCGCGAACGTGCGGAAGACCATGCAATGCCCGCCATCCCCGGCATACAGCGGCTCCGGGAGCTGCTGCCATGGCCCCAGAACGTCGCCCGATTCCGAACGGGCAATGCCGACGGTATAGCCGCCCGCCCCGAAGCTGGACCACAGCATCAGCAGCGGGCCGTCTGCCAGCCGGTGCAGCCAGGGGCCATCAGTCACGTAGCCGCGGCGGCCTTTGGAGTTGATCTCCTGCGCCCAGGGCGCTTCCGATGCGCGAAACAGCAGGCGCGGCTCCCCGACTGCCGCCGTCAGGTCAGCGCTCAGGCGCAGCGCGCAGATCTCGCCATCGCCGACCTGCACCCATTCGTGGCAGAACACCAGCCAGGGCTGGTCGGCGCGGTCGACGTAGAGCGTGCCATCCAGGCATTCCCAGTCGCGGGGTGTAACCGGCCCTTCGCTGATCGGCAGGAACGGCCCGCGCGGGCTTTCGGCGCGCAGGATCTGCGTGCCGCGGCGGGCGCCTTCGGCCTTGAAGCTGGCGAACATATAGTAATGCCCGCTGTACTCGTGCACTTCGGGCGCCCAGAAGTTACGGTCGGCCCAGAAGCCCTGTGGCGGGCGAAACGCCGGGAACGGGCCGTCCCAGTCCTGCAGGCTGGCGCTGGTGTAGCAGTCAATGCCCTGCGCCGAGTCAGTCCAGGCTTCAGGGCCGGTTGTGCCATACAGATAGTACAGCCCCTCCGCCAGGGCTGGCAGCACGAAAGGATCGCGGATATGAATGTCGGTGTTGTGCAGCATGCGTCGCTCCCTGGAACGGCCTGCGGTCAGGATAAAGGCAGCGCCCCGGGTGAAGCTGCTGCCCGGCCCGCCTGGGTATGTTATAACCGCACCGGCGGGCCAGGCCAAACGACGCCCGCGATGCAGGCCGCAGCGCTGCCCGAAGATCCGGCCGCGCCGTTTATCCTGAGCGTGTGGGTTTCGCGGGCAGCACGTATCCCCCTGGATTAAGGATGACACGATGAGTACCTCTCCTGATGAAAAGCACCTGCTTCAGGCGTATGACCTGGCGAAAGCCCGCTATGCCGCGCTCGGGGTGGATGTGGAGGCCGCGCTGGACACCCTCCGGACTATCCCGATCAGCCTGCATTGCTGGCAGGGCGATGACGTAGGCGGCTTCGAGGACCCCGACCGCGGCCTGAGCGGGGGCATCATGGCGACCGGCAACTACCCCGGCAAGGCGCGCACGGTGGCGGAGCTGCGGGCCGACCTGGACAAAGCCTACAGCCTGATCCCCGGCACGCACCGCCTGAACCTGCACACGATTTACCCTGACACCGATCAGAAAGTCCCCCGCAACGAGATCCGGCCGGAGCATTTCGCGGGCTGGGTGGACTGGGCCAGGGCCAACGGCCACGGGCTGGATTTCAACCCCACCTGCTTCTCCCATCCGCTGGCGGATGACGGCTTCACGCTGGCCCACCCCGACGCCGGCATCCGCGCGTTCTGGATCGAGCATTGCATCGCCAGCCGCGAGATCGGCGCGTATTTCGGGGAGGCGCTGGGCACGCCCTGCGTGACCAACATCTGGATCCCGGACGGCTACAAGGACACCCCCGCCGACCGGCTGGCCCCGCGTGAGCGACTGCGGGACTCGCTGGACAGGGTGCTGGAAAAGCCCCTGAACCCGGCCCACAACCTGGACTCGGTGGAATGCAAGCTGTTCGGGCTTGGCTCGGAAAGCTACGTCGTCGGCTCCCACGAGTTCTACCTGGGCTACGCCGTGCGCCACCAGACCCTGCTGTGCCTGGACGCCGGGCATTTCCACCCCACCGAGACAATCGCCGATAAAATCTCCGCCGTGCTGCTGTACCTGCCGGAAATCCTGCTGCACGTCAGCCGCGGCATCCGCTGGGACAGCGACCACGTGGTGACGCTTACGGATGACCTGCAGGCCATCACGCAGGAGATCGTGCGCGGCGATTTTCTGGATCGGGTGCATATCGGGCTGGATTACTTCGACGCCAGCATCAACCGCGTGGCGGCCTGGGCGATCGGGACGCGTAACACACTGAAGGGGCTGCTCCTGGCGCTGCTGGAGCCGCGCGACCTGCTGCGGGAATATGAGGCCAGCGGCAACTACACCGCGCGCCTGGCCCTGCTGGAAGAGCTGCGCAGCCTGCCCCACGGGGCGATATGGGACATGTACTGCCAGCAGGCAGGCGTCCCGGTGGGGCTGGCGGTCATGGATGAAATCGCCGCCTACGAGCGGGCGGTGCTGGCCGCACGGGGGTAAGAGCATCATGGCGCGAAAAACCGTGATCGCGGTGGATCTGGGGGCCGAATCCGGGCGGGTGATGGCCGTGCATTTTGACGGCCGGACGCTGGAGCTGGAGGAGCTGCACCGCTTCGCCAACCCGGTGACCAGCGTGCGCGATACCCTGTACTGGGACGTGCTGCACCTGTGGCGCGAGGTACAGGCCGGCATCGAGGAGGGCCGGACGCACCGACCGGCCAGCATCGGCGTGGATACGTGGGGCGTGGATTTCGCCCTGCTGGACCGGGCCGGCAACCTGCTGGCCAACCCGGTGATGTACCGCGACAGCCGCACCGACAGCATGCTGGAGGCCGCGTACAGCATCGTGCCGCAGCGCGCCATCTTCAACCAGACCGGCATCCAGTTTCTGCAGATCAACACGCTCTACCAGCTCCTGAGCATGGTGCGGGGCCAGTCCCCGCTGCTGGACACCGCCGCCACTTTCCTCACCATCCCCGATCTGCTGAATTACTGGCTGACCGGGGAGAAGGTCTGCGAATTCACCAACGCCACCACCACCCAGATGCTCGACCCGCGGGCGCGCCAGTGGGCCACCGGGCTGCTGGACGCGTTCGGGATTCCCACCCGCATCCTGCCGGAGATCGTGCCGCCGGGCACACGCCTGGGGAATTACGCGGGCATTCCGATCATCGCGCCCGCCACCCACGATACGGGCAGCGCGGTCGCGGCCGTCCCGGCAGGCAGCGCGGATTTCGCCTATATCAGCAGCGGCACGTGGAGCCTGGTCGGGCTGGAAGTGCCGCAAGCGATCGTGGACGACGCCGCGTTCGCGGCCAACGTGACCAACGAAGGCGGGATCGAAAACACCTACCGCCTGCTCAAGAACATCACGGGCATGTGGATCCTGCAGCAATGCCGCGCCACCTGGCGGGCGGAGGGCCACGCCTACAGCTACGCCGACCTGGTGCGGCTGGGCAGCGAGGCCGCCGACCCGCCCGCCGTGATCGACGTGGACGACCGGCGCTTCCTGCCCGCGGGTGACCATCCCGCGCTGATCCGCGACTACTGCCAGGCGCATGGCGAGCCGGTTCCCCGGACGCACGGCGCGATCGTGCGCTGCGTGCTGGCGAGCATGGCGCTGCGCTACCGGGCGGTGCTGGAAGACCTGGGGCGCATCGCGGGGCAGGCGATCGAGGTCGTGCATATCGTGGGCGGCGGCTCCCAGAACAGCCTGCTGAACCAGCTGGCGGCGGACATCACCGGCATCCCGGTCGCCGCCGGGCCGGTGGAAGCCACCGTCCTGGGCAACGCGGTCGTGCAGCTAATCGCGCTGGGCGAGCTGCGCGATATCCAGGAGGCGCGCCAGATCATCGCGGAGATGGGTGTGGTGTCACGCTTTGCGCCGCGCCCGCGGCCTGAATGGGACGCGGCCTATGCCCGGCTGCGCAGCCTGACCAAGTGACGACCCATGAACCCGCCGCGCCCCGTGCGCTCACCCTGCCTTTGAAAGGAACAGATTCTATGGCCCATCCAACCTGGCATTTACCGCATGACCGCTACCTCGGCCCGGACGCGGAGCAGCGCCGCATCGCGCTGGAACTCTTCGAGTCGGTGGCCGATCTGCCGATCATCAGCCCGCACGGGCATGTTGATCCGCGCCTGCTGGCCGATGAAAACGCCAGCTTTGGCACGCCGACGCAGATGCTGATCATCCCTGACCACTACGTGTTCCGCATGCTGTATTCGCAGGGCATCCCGCTGGAGGCGCTGGGCGTTCCGCGCCGGGATGGCGGCCCGGTGGAGCAGGATCACCGCAGAATCTGGCAGACCTTCGCGGAACACTTTTGCCTGTTCCGCGGCACGCCCACCGGCGCGTGGCTGGCGCACGAGCTGCACGAAGTCTTTGGCATCCGGGAGAAGCTGACCGCGGAAACCGCCCAGGCCATCTATGACCAGATCGCGGCCCGGCTGGAAACGCCGGAATTCCGCCCGCGCGCGCTGTTCGAACGCTTCAATATCGAAGTGCTGTGTACCACCGACGCCGCCTCTGATCCGCTGACCCACCACCAGGCCATCCGCGAGTCCGGCTGGGGCGGGAACGTGCGCCCCACCTTCCGCCCGGATGCCGTGGTGAACCTGCTGGGCGCGGACTGGGCGGCGCAGATCGACGCACTCAGCGCGATCAGCGGCATCACGGTGCAGTCGTACGCGACCTTCATCCAGGCCCTGGAGGATCGGCGGGCGTTCTTCAAGCAGATGGGCGCTACCGCCACCGATCACGCGGCGGTCACGGCCCAGACGGGCGCGCTCAGCCCGGCGGAGGCCGAGGCAATCTTCCAGCGCGCGCTGCGCGGGGAGGCCACCCCCGACGATGACCGGCGCTTCACAGCGCACATGCTGATGGAATTCGCACGCATGAGCCTTGAGGATGGGCTGGTGATGCAGCTGCACGTGGGGTCGGTGCGCAACCACAACGCCCTGATCTTTGAGCGCTTCGGGCTGGACAAGGGCGCGGATATCCCCGCGCGCACGGAATTCACGCACAGCCTGCGCCCGCTGCTCAACGCCTTCGGCAACGACCCGCGCCTGACGCTGATCCTTTTTACCCTGGACGAAACCGCCTACGCCCGCGAGCTGGCCCCGCTGGCCGGGCATTACCCGGCCCTCAGGCTCGGCCCGCCGTGGTGGTTCCACGACAGCATCAACGGCATGCAGCGCTACCGCGACCAGGTGATGGAAACGGCCGGGCTGTATAACACCGTGGGCTTTAACGACGACACCCGCGCCTTCCCCTCCATCCCCGCCCGGCATGACCTGGCGCGGCGGGTGGATGCCAACTGGATCGCCGGGCTGGTCGTGCGCGGCATTGTCGATCTGGACGATGCCCATGAGATGATACGGGACACCGCTTACCGCCTGGCCAAACGCGCCTACAAACTGGGAGATGCATCATGACCGACCTGCCAGACCTGCCCGGCCTGCAGCTTTACCCTGAATCCGTCGTGCAGCATGATGGCACGACGTACTTCCTGGCCCGCGCCCCGGAAGGCAAGCGCCTGGGCATCCAGGGGAACACCACCGGCTTTGAAGGGGAACAGGCTGCCGGCGCTGTCGTACTCTGCCCGCTGACGGCGCACAACGCGGCAGCGCTGCGGGCGCGCCTGCCGTGGCTCGCGCCCGTGCCGCTGGGCCTGCAGCCATCCTTCGGGGCGGGTGACCGCCTGGGGCTGGCTACACCGGGGCATATCCGGGCGCTGCGCGCCTGCCCGGGCCTGGCGCCGATCCTGGGCCAGCAGTCCATGCGGGAGAACGCGCGCACCGGCCGCACGCCGCAGGGCGTGATCGACGATGCGCTGTGGGGCGCGTTCCAGATGGGCTGGCGCGCGCCCTGGGGCGCGGATGCCGATCACCTCAAAACCACCGAGCATATCGACCTCTGCGTCGCGGCGGGTTACACGTTCTTCACGGTGGACCCCGGCGACCACGTGGACAACGCCGCTCACACCGCCCCGCTGGATGTCCTGCAGGACAAGCTGGCCGCCCTGCCCTGGGAGGCGCTGGAAGACAGCCCGGACGGGCTGCGCGGGCGTTACCTGGGCCGGGAGTTCGGCGCGGAAGACCTGACGCTGGCCTTTGACGAGGAAACGCTGCTGCGCGCCGCGGGCAAATACGGGGCGGCCATCGCCCACACCGCGCGCATGTACCGCCACCTGTGCGGCGCGGCGGCGGCCGGCGCCTTCGAGCTGGAAGTCTCGGTGGACGAAACGGAAACCCCCACCACGCCGCTGGAACACTTCTTTGTCGCCAGTGAGCTGAAGCGGCTGGGCGTGGAGTGGGTCAGCCTGGCCCCGCGCTACGGGGGCCGCTTCGAGAAGGGCGTGGACTTCATCGGCGACCTGGCCGCTTTTGAGGCCGAGATCAGGCAGCATGCCGCCATCGCGCGCGCGCTGGGGCCGTACAAGCTCAGCCTGCATTCCGGCTCGGACAAGTTCAGCATTTACCCGATCATCGCCCGCTACGCCGGATCGCTGCTGCACGTCAAGACGGCGGGGACGAGCTACCTGGAGGCGCTGCGGGCCATCGCCGGGGTGGACCCCGCCCTGTTCCGCGCGATCCTGGTGCTGGCCCATGAGCGTTACGCCACCGACCGGGCGACGTATCACGTTTCCGCAGACGCGGCGAAGGTCCCCGCGCCAGAGGCGCTGGCGGATGATGAACTGGCGAGCATGCTGGACAGCTTCGACGCGCGCCAGATGCTGCATGTGACGTTCGGCTCCGCGCTGGAACGCTACGGCGACGCGCTGAAGGCCGCGCTGAACCGGCATGAGGACGCGCATTACCGGACGCTTGAAACGCATTTCATCCGCCACCTGGCGCCGTTCTGCGGCCAGGCCGGGCCAGGGGAGTTCTCACGAAACATTTATCTGCCGGGCGCATCTAACAGGGGCCAGGAGCGTATATAATTACAGGAAACAACCTTTAGCGTTGATCACAAAGGAGTGGGTCTATGTCGATCTATAACTGGCAGGACGAAACACTTTCCGCGCCACCCGTGGCGCGTGCTGACGTGCAGGAGATCCTGCGCTGGGTATACCTGTGGATGGGCTTCGGGCTGCTGGTGACGGCGGGCGTGGCGGCCCTGACCGTCAACACCCCGGCGCTGCTGGGGCTGGTGGCCAGCCCGGTGCTGTGGATCGTGTTTATTGCGCAACTGGTACTGGTCGTCGTCCTCAGCGCCGCGCTGCAGCGCCTTTCGCCGGCGGCCGCGGCCGCGCTCTTCACCGGGTACGCCGCGCTGAACGGCTTCACGCTGTCGGGCATCGTGCTGGTGTTCTCCGGCGGGACAATCGCGGCGGCGTTTGTGGCGACCGCGGCCATGTTCATGGCGATGACGATCGTTGGCTTCACCACCAAGATGGACCTGAGTCGCTTTGGCTCGATCCTGATGATGGCCGTGATCGGGCTGGTGGTGGCGCTGGTGATCAATATCTTCCTGGCCAGCTCCGCGCTGAACTTCATCATCAGCGTCGTGGGCGTGGTGGTGTTCACCGCCCTGACGGCCTATGACACGCAGAAGATCAAGCACATGGCGGCCACAACCAGCATCCAGCAGGATGGCAGCGTGGCGATGAAGCTCAGCCTGATCGGGGCGCTGACGCTCTACCTGGACTTCATCAACCTGTTCCTGTTCCTGCTGCGCCTGCTGGGCGGGCGGGACTAGCGCTGATCCGATCAGGGCGATCACAAGCCGGTAACAGTAGGGTTTGCGAATCTTGACAAATCGCCCGAATCGATCTACAGTCTCGTCCTGTAGGACGCAGGCCAAGTGTATGCAGTTCAATGCATGTGATGCCCGGTCTTCCGGGCATTTTTTGTGTCGTGTGCCGCCCCTACGCAATACCCTTAAGCCATAAGATTCAAGGAGCAATAACAATGGCTGATCGTGTACAAGGTGTCGTGAAGTGGTTCAATACAACCAAGGGCTACGGGTTCCTGCAGCAGCCGGATGGCCCGGATGTGTTTGTCCACTACTCGGCGGTTGTCGGCGATGGTTTCCGCAACCTCGAAGAAGGTGACCAGGTCGAGTTCTCGGTTGTGGAAGGGCCGAAGGGCCTGCAGGCGGCCGACGTCATCAAGCTGTAGGCGCTGCACACCCCAGGTTACAAACGGACGCCCCCACCCCCCGGTGGGGGCGTTTGCATGTCTCCCCGCGCCGGGCAGGATGTGACAGACGGCGGGCGCGTGGTGGCGGATGGCGCGCCGGCGCAGGTCATGGGCGACGAGACGCTGATGCAGGCGCACGGGCTGGAAAAGCCGCATTCGCTCATCCCGCACACGCACCCGCATTAATTAAGGCAGAATGTAAATAAAGTGTGAAAAAATCACGTGCATTCATTATTCCGCTGTATAATAAGGGCGCAAGGGATACGAATAGCCTGTCCCCCCTGCACACCAGATAGAGGAGCCTCACCCCTCTGACAATCCAGCGGAAACGGGCAATTTCTGCGGTTTAGTGGTCAGGGTGTGGGGGCGGGAACAGGAAAGGTTTTCAGCGTTCTGGCATCAGCCTGGCTGGTGCGCCGCACAGATTGTTTTGGTACTCAACTTCGTGGGCGGGGTTTCCCGCCCTGCGCACAAGGTGACCGCTTCACAGCTTGACAGGGCTGCAGGCCGCACGCAGCCGCCGCAAACTATCTCCTAACGGGCCGGGGTGAGCATCATCGCCCCGGCTTTTTGTTTGCAGCGCTCAGGCCAGCCGCACTGGCTCAGGCCAGCCGCACCGGGATGCCCTGATCCGCCAGGTAGCGCTTGACCTCCCCCACGGAAAGCGTGCGGAAGTGGAACAGGCTGGCGGCCAGGGCAGCATCCGCGCCGCCCGCGGTCAGCGCCTCCGCAAAGTGAGGCAGCGCCCCCGCCCCGCCGGAGGCGATCACGGGGATGTTCACCGCCGCGCTGATCGCCGCCGTCATCTCGATATCGTAGCCGACCTGCGTGCCGTCGCGATCCATGCTGGTGAGCAGGATTTCGCCCGCGCCGCGATCCTCGACCTCCCGCGCCCAGGCGACGGCCTCATGCTCGGTCGGCACGCGCCCGCCGTTGATATGCACGATCCAGCGCCCGTCCACCCGCTTTGGGTCGATGGCGACGACAATACACTGGCTGCCGAACTGCTCCGCCCCGGCGGTGATGATCGCCGGGTCCTTCACCGCGGCGCTGTTGATCGAAACTTTATCGGCCCCGGCGCGCAGGGTGGCGCGGATGTCGTCAATCGTGCGGATGCCGCCGCCCACGCAAAACGGGATGAACACGTTTTCCGCCACGCGCCGCACCACGTCCAGCATGGTATTGCGCTCCTCATGGGAGGCGGTGATGTCGAGCAGGGTCAGCTCGTCGGCGCCTTCCCGGTCATAGACGGCAGCGTGCTCCACCGGGTCTCCGGCGTCGCGTAGGTCCACGAAGTTGACGCCCTTCACGACACGGCCGTCCTTAATGTCCAGGCAGGGAATGATGCGTTTGGCGAGCATGGCGATCCTCAGGTGGATGGTGGTACTCGGCTTTCCAGCGGCGGATTGTACCGACTGAGGGCGCACGGGGGCAAGCGGCAATTGCAGCGGCGAGCGGCAAACAGAGGCAGGAGGCCAGAGATGAGAGGCAAGAATAAGCGGCGAGCGTCCAGCGCCCAGCGACACTCAACCCAATCCTGCTTTCAGATTCCCCTTGATTCCCTTGATCCGCGCGATCCGTGTTGAATTGCCTTTAGCTGCTCCCACCGGCACGCCCGCGTTGGATGGCTCCGCAGCTGCTGTTCAACAGCCGTTTCAGGGCAAGAGCATGCCAGCCTGATCCGGGGAGAAATACTGGAGCAGGACGCAGTACTCCTGAAAGCCCAGCGCGCGGGCCATGCCCTGCTGCTGCCGCCCGGCCAGGATCACCCCCAGCGAACAGCCCGCCGCCCCGGCATGGCGCAGCGCGGCGGCGGCCAGCGCCGTGCCGATGCCCTGCCCCCGCTGGCCCGGCAGCACGGTGGTGTGAAATACCCCGGCCACATCCTCCGCCAGCACCAGCCAGGTGATGCCCACCGCGACATCCCCCCGCCAGGCAAGCAGGAGGCGTAACCGCTCCGGGATGCCCAGCGTCCCCTCTGCCAGCACCGCCAGCGCCTCCCGCAGGCCGGGCGACACCCCACCCAGCGCGGCGATTATGACGCCCAGCGCTGCCTGCACGTCGCCAGCCGTCGTCGCCACCGCAAAGCGCACATCCTCCGGCGCGAGGACACGTTCTGGCAGGCGCGCCAGGGGCAGCGCCATCCCGCCGATCACCTGCCCCGGCCGGAATCCGCGCGCCAGCAGGCGTTCGCCCAGGTCTGGCGGCTGGGTGGCAGGGCCAATCCACCACAGCATCGGCACCTGCCCCGCACCGGAAAGGACAGCTTCAATCCGGGTGTCGGCCTCGTTCCAGCGCCACTGAAAGGCGCTGGCGCTGTTCAGCATGTCAAGCGCGGTTTCATGCGCCAGGAACCAGAAAACGCCGGGGTCCGCGTGAATGGTGACCAGCCCTCTGGCCGCCAGCAGATCGGCCACCGTGCGGTGGTAAGTCAGCAGGCAGGCCTCAATGCTGGCTTGCAGGGCGGCGTGCGCGCCGCGCCGGGTGGGAGGAATGGTGGTGGGCATGGCGTTCGTCCGGCTCAGGGCCAGCAAAGCCACCGCTCAGGGCAGCGGCAGCAAGTCGGGTGGGGGCAGCGGCCGCGTTTCCCCCGCGCACAGGTCGCCCCAGGCCAGCAGCGGGGCCAGGCGGCCCTCCGGCACAACCTGAAAGACGTGCCAGGCCGCTTCATCCCGGTACAGGAGCGCCCAGAAACGAAACGGGCGGCCATCCTGCTGGCGGGCGCTGGCCCGGATCACGCTGCAGGTCGGGCTGTAGGCGCGCACCCGCTCGATGCGCGCGGCCTCCAGGCCGGGCAGGTTCCCGGCGGTGGCATAGGCTTCCAGTGCGGGGGCCAGCTCGGCGGCGTGCTGCCAGGTGAGAAAGGGCGGATCGAAGATCAGCCACAGGGCGATGCCCAGCGCGCCACCGAAGGCCAGCAGGCCGATCAGCAGCGCGCCAGGCCAGCGCAGGCGGTTAAACAACCGGCGGTTAAACAACCGGCGGTGTACGGGCCGGCGCTTCATGGGCGATTTACCAGGCGTAATGCTCCGGGGCCGTCTTGTAGCCCGGCCAGATCTCATCCAGCTTGTGCAGCGTGTCTTCATCCAGCTTCAGGTCAACGGCGCGCAGGCTGGCGCTGGTAAGCTGATCCATCGTGCGCGGGCCGATGATCGGCGCGGTGACGGCCGGCTGGTGCAGCAGCCAGGCCAGCGCCACAGCGGCGGGTTCCTCGCCCAGCTCGGCGCAGAAATCCTCATACGCCTGAATCTGCTCGCGCTTTTCCTCGATGCGCTTCTGAATGCCCTCAGAGGCGCGGCGGCCTTCCTCGATCTTCTTCAGGACGCCGCCCAGCAGCCCGCCGCCCAGCGGCGACCAGGGGATGATCCCCAGCCCGTATTCCACGCAGGCCGGGATCACTTCCATCTCGATCATGCGCGCCTCCAGGTTGTAGAGGCTCTGCTCTGAGACCAGGCCCAGGAAGTGGCGCTGGCGGGCGATCTCGTTGGCCTGGGCGATGTGCCAGCCGCCAAAGTTGCTGCTGCCCACGTACAGGATCTTGCCCTCCTGGACAAGCTGCTCCATCGCCTGCCAGATTTCCTCCCAGGGGGTGTTGCGGTCGATGTGGTGCATCTGGTAGAGGTCGATGGTCTCGATCTGCAGGCGGCGCAGGCTGGCTTCCACCGCGCGTTTGATGTGCAGCGCGGAAAGGCGGCGCTCGTTGGGCCAGTCGCCCATATCGCCGTAGACCTTGGTGGCGAGCACGACCTTCTCCCGCCGTCCGCCGCCCTGGGCAAACCAGCGGCCGACGATCTCCTCAGTGGCGCCCTTGCGGCTGGACTTGCCCCAGCCCCCGTAGACGTTGGCGGAGTCAAAGAAGTTAATGCCTTCATCCAGCGCGCGATCCATGATGGCGAAGGCGTCGGCTTCGTCCGTCACTGGGCCGAAGTTCATCGTGCCGAGGCACAGGCGGCTGACCTGGAGGCCGGTGCGGCCAAGATAGGTGTATTCCATGAGGGGTGTTCCTTTCAAAAATACTTTAGCGCAGGCATGCCATGGGGCGCATGCACCCTGATTATACCGCACGCGCCGCCGCCAGCGGCAAGCGCCGCGCGGCCCAGCGGCCAGCCCGCCCGGATACCCCCTTCCGGCATCGACGGCTATACTGGTATTATCCGCAACCGAGCTGCCGATCGCCTTGCACAGTGTGGTTCAGGTGAGGCATCATAGCGTGAGCAGTCCAGGTAAAAGGCAAACAACGATGGCAAACACGCCCTGTCTGGTCATCGCAGAGATCGCCCAGGCGCATGATGGCAGCCTGGGAACTGCGCATGCCTATATCGACGCGGTGGCCAACGCTGGCGCCAATGCGATCAAATTCCAGACGCATATCGCGGCCGCGGAAAGCACCCCGGATGAACCGTGGCGCGTGAAATTCAGCCCCCAGGACGAAACACGATATGACTACTGGCGGCGCATGGAATTCACCGAAGCACAGTGGCGCGGCCTCAAAGCGCACGCGGATGAACGCGACCTCAGGTTCCTGAGCACCCCCTTCTCGATGGAGGCTGTGGAATTGCTCAAGCGAGTGGGCGTGTTCGCCTGGAAAGTGGCTTCGGGCGAAGTAAGCAATGTGCCGATGTTTGAGGCGATGGCCGCTACCGGGCTGCCTTTCCTGCTCTCAACGGGGATGAGCACGCTGGCTGAGATTGATGCCGCTGTCGAGCAGATCAGGAAGGCGGGCAATCCGCTGACCGTGATGCAATGCACGTCCATGTACCCCACCCCGCCTGAAAAGATCGGGCTGAACCTTATCCCGATCTTTCAGGAGCGCTACGGCTGCGGGGTCGGGCTATCCGATCACTCTGGCACCATCTACAGCGGCCTGGCAGCCGCGGCGCTGGGGATTGAGGCCATCGAGGTGCATGTGACCTTCAGCCGCGAGACCTTTGGGCCGGATGTCCCCGCCTCGCTGACGACAGCGGAGCTGCGCCAGCTGGTGGAGGGCATCCGGTTTATTGAGCGCGCGAACGCCAACCCGGTCGATAAGGATGCCGCAGCCGGGGAGCTTCAGGGCATGCGCGACCTGTTCACCAGGAGCATTGTGGCGGCTTGCGATTTGCCCGCCGGAACGGTTCTGGAAGTCCAGCACCTGACCACCCGAAAGCCAGGCACCGGCATCCCGGCTGCGGACTGGCACGCCATACTCGGACGGCGCCTGATCCGCGAGGTGGCGGCAGGTGCAATGCTGCGTTATTCGGATATCGAGCAGGAGGCATGATGCCAGCGCCCCCCTGTACGGCGAAGGCCAGGGAGCGAATTGCCGGTTGGCTGGCAGCGTGTCCTCTCAGCATAAAAAAGAGGCTGGCGTACTGATGCGCGTCCTGGGAATCATTCCGGCCAGGGGCGGCTCCAAAGGGGTGCCCCGCAAGAATATCAGGCTGCTGGCGGGGAAGCCCCTGCTGTATTACACAGCGGAAGCGGCGCGGGCAGCCACGCGGCTGACGCGGGTTATCCTGACCACCGATGACCCGGAGATCGCGTCGGTCGGGCGCGACTGCGGGCTTGAAGTCCCGTTCATGCGGCCCGCTGCCCTGGCCCAGGATGACACGTCTTCCCTGGCTGTCGTCCAGCATGCCATCCGGTGGGCAGAAGACGATGACCAGGCCTACGATGCTGTTTGCCTGCTGCAACCCACGAACCCGCTGCGAACCGCGGCAGACATTGACGCCTGTATTGCCTTGCTGGCAGAGTCTGAGGCCGACAGCGTCGTCAGTGTCCTGCCCGTCCCGGATCACTACAACCCGCACTGGGTGTACTTCGCCGACAGCACTGGCTATCTGCATCTGAGCACGGGGGAACGTGAACCGATTCCCCGCCGGCAGGATCTCCCTCCGGCGTTTTTTCGCACAGGTTCCGTTTACGTGACCAGATGGGCCGTAGCCCGGGATCATCATCTGTATGGTGAGCGCGTTTTGGGGTGTCCTCTTGATCCCAGGCGGCACGTCAATATCAATACCGAAGCGGATTGGATCCTGGCTGAACAGCTCCTGGACTCCAGGGGGCAGGGTTAATGGCTAACGCCGAACAAGGCCGGGCAATTGCAGGCTCAGCCCCGGCTCAGGCTATCTGCCGCAGCGTGCCATCCGCAAAGCCGACCAGGCTTGCCTGCCCCGGCCCGCCGGCGGGCAGCAGCGCGGTGGCCTGCGCGCCGGCAGCAAAGGCAGATGCGCGGGCCGCCCAGGTGCGCCCGTTATCGCGGGAGACCTGCAGCCGATCTTCAAGCAGTAGCCAGAGTTCCGGGGGTTCATTCGGCGCCACAACAATCGCGTTTACAGCGCCGGTGAGGCGCTCCGGAGACAGGCGCTCCCAGGTGCTGCCAGCATCAGCGGAAACGTACACCCCCTGGGATTCTGTGCCCGCAAATATGCGGCCATCCCTGGCAGAATCCGGTGAAAAGCTCAGGGAAAGCACCGGCGCAGCGGACATGGGGAAGGGAACCGCCCGCCAGGCGCGCCCGCCGTTTGTGCTGCGGAAGATGCCGCTCTCCGTGCCGATATAGATGGCCTGGTCGGTGGCGAACTGCGGCGAAAAGACCACGGTGTACACATTGAGGTCGAGCAGCCCGAAGTTCCAGGGCATCCAGTGGCTGCCCCGATCGGTGGAGACAAACACGCCATCCTCCGCGGTGGCCGCCACCAGCACACCGTCCTCCGCAAAATCGGGGGACAGCGCCAGCGCGCTGATCAGCGGGGCCGGAGGGGGCAGCACAGCAGCGAACCAGTCCTCACCGCCGTTGCTGGAGCGCAAGACAGCGCCCTTCACCCCCGCAAACACCTGCTGGCCCTGTGCCGCCACCGCGGTGGTGGTCAGCGCGTCGGCCAGCGCCACATCCACGCGGTCGTAGGCAGGCCGCCAGCGCTGCCCATTGTCATCTGAGTAATACAGCCCGGAGGCGCGCGCCACAAAACAGCGTGTGCCACCACGCGCCAGGGCGTAGATGCTGTCCTGGGCCTGAAGCTGCTCGAATTGAAGGTTTGTGGTCATCGTGATTCGGCCTATTCCCTGGTGATTTCGGGGCGGCGCAGGTGGACAAGCGTGTCAATGGTCAGCGCCAGGGCTGCCGTGGAGACGGCGTTGCGCAGCGCCGCCTGCTGGGTGATCACGCTGTCCAGAATGCCGGCCTCCGCCACATCCGCGATCCGCCTTTGCAGCACATCGAAGCCCATGGCAGGTGCTTCATAAGCCAGCTGCGCCAGAATGTCACCGGGGTCAAAACCGGCGTTGGCCAGGATGCAGCGGGCCGGGGCCGCCAGTGCTGCGGAGAGTATGCGATAGGCCGCCCGCTCGTCAGCATCGGATGCAGACCGGGCGCACGCCTCCAGCCTGGCGCGGCAGCGCAGCAGCGCAACCCCGCCACCGGGGATCACGCCGCCCTGCACCGCGGTACGCAGGGCGCGCGCGGTACGGTCGGCCTGCGCCTTGCGCAGCTCGATTTCCGATTCGGTTGCGCCGCCAACCCACAGCGTAGCCGAGCCACTCATCAGCCGGCCCAGCCGCTCCTGCAGCCGCTTCCGCTGGTCGGGGTCCTGCGCGCGGCGATAGGCCTGCTCAAGCAGGGCGGCGTGCTCGCGCAGCTGGCGCGGGTTGCCGCGCCCGCCGATGATCCCAAAATGGCGGCGCTCCGCCCATACCCGGCGCGCCTGACCGAAATGCTGGAGGGTAGCGTTCTCAAGAGTTTCACCCGTTGCTTTGAGGATCGGGATCGCGCCGGTGAGCAGACTAAGATCCTGCAGCGCGGCCATACGATCCTCCGCATTCAGGCCCGGCAGCCTGACCGCCATCGCCCTAAACCGATCAATCCGCTTGTTGGCCAGGATTGCCGCCATCGCCTGCTCGCTCATGTTGCGCACGATGATGACCAGCGCGGGGATGTCCGCGTCGGCGGCCAGCTTCAGCACGGGGAACAGCGCGTGCGGATCGTCAAGCTCGAAATCGGAAAGGAAGATCGCCGGATTCTGGTATTCGGTGCGAACGGCCTCGCCCTCGCCCAGCATCTCGCGGGAGAACAGCCCGGTGTTATAGTAGATCCCTTCGATATACTCGCGTTTCAGCCCGCGCCCATGCCCCTTGCGGATGTCGATCTGGCCGTGCTCGCCCACCATCGCGAAGATCTCGCCAAACAGCGCGGCCATTGCCTCATCGCCACACAGGGCGAGCGCGGCCCTGGTCAGCCCTTCCTGGCCCTCAATCTGAAAGGCCATGCCGTCCAGCTCCTCCAGGGCAACGGCCAGGGCCTCCTCCAGGTAATGGCGCAGGCGCATGGCGTTGACGCCAGCCGTCAGGTAACGGACGCCAGCTTCATACAGCGCCTGGAACAGCACCGCTGCCGTCGCGGTGCCATCGCCGGCATCCTCATACTGGCGCAAGAGCATTGAGCGGGTGAGCATGGCCCCCATGTCCTCATCCCGCCCGCCGATCTCGATGATGCGCCGCGCGATAAGCCCGCCATCATCCAGCACTTCGGGCCGCGCATTGGAGGCGTTGATCGGATCGATGGCAACAACCCGGGCAACCGGGCCTAACGTGGGTTTGATCGCCTCTACGATCTGATTAATGCCGCGCTGCAGCGCAGCATGTACCCTGGGCTGAAAGACAACACCGGGGCGCTGAGTCGCTTTCATAAGCCGGTTTCTATCCTTTCAGGCCGCCCATCATCAGGCCCTCAATCAGGTACCGCTGGCCGATGATGTAGATGATCACCACCGGGATGGTGGACAGCACGATGCCCGCCAGGGTGACGGAAATGCTGCCCGTCGCCATATAGCCCTGCAGGTCCACAATGCCCAGCGTGATGGGGAAACGATCCTTCGTGTTCATGAAGATCAACGGGGTGAAGTAGTCGTTCCACTTGGCGTTAAAGGTGAGCACGGCCAGGATAGCCAGGCCGGGGGAGGCCAGCGGGAAATAGATCTTCTGGAAGATCTGCCACTGGTTGGCGCCATCGATCATGGCCGCTTCTTCAAAATCGCCCGGGATCTGCATGAAGTACTGCCGCAGCAGGAAGATGCCGAACGCCGTGGACAGACTGGGCAGGATCAGCGCCCACAGCGTATCGTTCAGGCCCAGCCCGCGCGAGATCAGGATGAACACCGGGATGATCGTGGCCTGCATCGGGATCATCAGGGTCGCCAGCACGATCCAGAACAGGATGTCACGCCCGGGGAAGCGCAGCCGCGCAAACGCGTAGCCGGCCAGGGACGCCGTAAGGAGCTGCCCCGCCACCACGGTCAGCGTGATGATGAAGCTGTTCGCCATCTGGTTCCAGAAGGGGATTTCCTCAAAGACCCGCGTGTAGTTGCTGAAATCCATATCGACCGGGATCCACTCCGGAGGGACGGTGAACGATTCCGCCGGGGTGCGCAGCGAGGTGGAGATGACCCAGACAAAGGGCATCAGCGTCAGCCCGGCAATGGCGAACAGGAACAGCATCCGCAGCCAGGCCCCGGGCGTGCGTGGCAGCCGCCGGGTCAGGGTGGATAGCGCGCTGGCGGATTGTGCATTGCTTCTGGTGCTTGTGGTTGAAGCCATGATGTTCCTCCTACCCGTAAAAGACCCAGCGGCGGCTGAGCACAAACTGGAGGCCGGTCACAATCAGGATGACCGCGAACAGCACCAGCGCGATTGATGACCCGTACCCAAACTGGAGATTGCCGAAGGCGTTTTCGTACATCATCATCACGACCGTCCGGCTGGCATCCCCCGGCCCGCCGCGGGTCATGATGAACGGCTCGTCAAAGAACTGGAGCATCTTGATGATGTCGGTCACCGTGGCAAACAGAATGGTGGGGCTGAGCAGGGGCAGCACCACGCTGCGCAGCCGCCGCCAGCCGCTCGCGCCATCCACCTGGGCGGCCTCCAGGACTTCCTGGGGCATGGCGCTGACCCCGCCGAGGTAAATGATGAAGGTGAACCCGAGGTTGCGCCACACGGTCGTCAGGGAGACAGCCCATAACACGACGCCGCTATCCACCAGCCAGGGGATTTTGCCAAACCCCAGCATATCAAGGTAGTAGTTGATCACGCCAAAATCGCGGTGGAACATGTAGCCGAGTGTTACGGCCACCGCCGCGCCGGAGAGCAGCACCGGCAGGAAATAAGCGGTGCGGAAGAAGTAGCCCAGCGCGCGGCTGGCCAGGCGGTGAACGGACAGCGCCAGGGCCATCGCCGTCACCTCCAGCATGGCCACCGTCATAACCACCAGCAGGAAAGTATTTCGAAACGCCGTAAACACACGCCCATCACTGAACAATCGATCAAAATTATCCAGGCCGATAAACTCCGGCGGTCGGAAGATATTCCATTTATAGAAGCTCAACCCAAACGACGCGATCATCGGCCCGACGATAAATAGCAGCAACCCGATCAGCGAGGGGGCAATAAACAGGAAGCCCATCAGCGCGCGCTGGCGTTTGATGCCCTGCATTGTGTCAGCCGCAAGCCACCGCGCAATCGGATTCCGTTTTGGCAGCAGTATCTCTGAAGCCATGCGGTTATCTCCTGTGAACATCTCCGGGGAACCGGTCTGGTTCCCCGGAGCATCGTGGTCCAACTGATTACTGGCGGGCGTACAGGGCTTCCAGCTCGGCCTGCATGCTGTCCAGCGCTGCCTGCGGGGTCATCTCACCGTTCATCGCCAGGCTGGTGAAGCGGGTGTAGATGTTGGTCATCTCGATTGAGAAGGGCGGGGCCGGGATGGGGCCGGTGTCCGGGCGCTCATCCAGCGTATCATAGAAAACGTGCCAGTTGGTCGGGCCAGAGACTTCGTAACGCTCCGCGTTGTTCATCGAGCGGCGCACCGGAGTCGTGACGGTGAGCGGGTTAAAGAGCCCGCACATCTCCATGATTTCCTTGCGCGTGCTGAACTTCACGAATTCCCAGGCTTCATCTTCATACCGGGTCCCGTTCAGGATCCAGGCCGCGCCCACGCCCAGCTGGTGGCGCTGGGAGGCCCAGGCCGGCCAGTACTGCACGTCAAACGAGCCTTTTTCCATACCGGTGTTGATCAGGCCGCCGGACCAGAAACCGCCCGCCGGGGTCATCCCCAGCTTGCCGCTGGTGAAGAAGCCCTGCAGCGTTTCGCCGGTGCCCATATCCACCGCCGGGGTAAGGCCTTCCTGCGTGAGCGAGACGACAAACTCCAGCGCCTCGACCATATCAGGGTTGTTCGCCTGCGGGGCCGGCCAGCGCCAGCCACCGCCACGGCCTTCGGCCTTGGGATCATCTGCATAGAAGTTATCCCACAGCCATTCGCCGCCGGGGGCGCGCTCTTCCGCCAGGAAGTTCGTGTTGTTTACGAAGAACCAGGGCGTCCAGCTGCCCCACAGGCGGTTCGTCCAGCCGTAGCCGAAGGAGCCATCAATGCCCGTCATGGCGCGGGCGTACTCAACGAAGTCGTCCCTCGTCCACTCCTCACCGGGCATTTCCAGACCGGCGGCTTCCAGCAGCTCCATGTTGAAGTACATGTTGGCCGCGTTGAAGTCACGCGGGAGCTGGTAGAGGTCGCCTTCGAACATCATCGTTTCGGTCAGCACCGGGCTGACATCGGCGAAGTACTCGGCCAGTTCTTCCTGGGAGTCCATCACGCGCTGGGTCAGCGGCAGCGCCAGGCCTTCACCCGCGTAGAGCTGGGTGGCTTCCGTGGCGGCATAACCCACATCGACCGGCTGCCCCGCCGCCAGCTGCGAGAGGATCTTGCTGGCCACTTCGGCATGGTCAATGCCGGTGACATTCACATATTCAATGCTGATGTTGGGGAATTCCTCATTGAAAGCGGCCACGACATCGGCATAGTACTGCTCATTTTCCTGGAACCGGATCGTGACGTTATCCTGGCCGGGCGGAGCGGCAAACAGCCGGGCGCCGGGAACCATATTGGCGCCAACAGCGGCGGCACCTGCAGCCGTGAGTTTCAGCATTTCACGGCGAGTCATTTTTCTCGACATAGTAATCTGCTCCTCATTGGACACCTACCGACAAAACGACCTTTTCAAAACAATCTTGGTTATGCACCTCCTTGCGCTAAACCGGTCTGAATGCCTAATCTGGCCAGATTGAAGCCATTTGCCACAGGTCCAGCGAACGCGCCCGGCCATCGCTCTGTTCCGCAAAAAGCTGAACGCCGGTGCTCTCCAGCCGGGTGGGGTACACGCGGCTGGTCACACTGGTCCGCTGGTTGGCGATCACCTCGATCACCGAACCATCCACAAGAATACGCAGCGCCAGCGGCTCGCCGGGTTGCAGCGGGTGCGGGGCTGCGTGTACGTATTCATCCGCCGTTGGGTCCAGGCTGGACCCCGCGCGGTCGATAATCAAACGCTGGGTGGGCGCGTCGTACACGATCTGAGTCTGCTCGGCGCCATCCGGGGAAACCAGCACGTTCAGGCCAAAGCGCCCGGTAGTGCCCGGGTCAAACTCGGCCACGATGTCCAGCGCCCGCCCTTCAGGGGTCAGGGTCAGGGGCGCGTTCAGCCCCGCCAGATCGATATCGGCGTAGCCCTGGTGCGCCCCGCGCAGGCCCTCAAGCTCCGGCGCGGGTTCCATGCCCAGGCGCTGATCGGGCAGCAGGCTCAGCACGCGCGGGATCGCCTGCACGCCCGACCATCCGGCGGCGGCCTGCGCTTCCACCGGGCGGCCCTCGCGCAGCCAGGCCCACAGCAGTCGCCGGCCCTGCTCGTCCTGCATGGTCAGGGGTGCATAGGCCACGCCATAATCGTAGATACCCTCGATCTCCGGGATAAAGCGGTGGTCTTTGTACTCGCCCACAAAATAGAAGACGGTCGCGACCCGGTTATAGTCAATGTGGGCGGAGAGGATCAGCACCCATTTATCCCCCAGGGGGAAGAAGTTCGGGCATTCCCACGTGCGACCGTTCTGCTCCATGCGCCCGGTCAGGAAGGGATGCATGTACTCCCAGTGATACAGGTCTGAGGAACGGTAGAGGAACAGCGTCCCGCCGATGCCATCCATGCGGGAAGCCAGCAGCATGTACCAGGTATCGCCCTCCTGCCACACAAAGGGATCGCGGAAGTCGCGGTTCTGGCGGGCTTCGGGCGGGATCCGGGCAATCACCGGGTTATCGGGGTATTTCTCCCAGGTGAGCAGGTTGTCGGCGCTGGTGGCGATCCCCTGGGTTTGCACCGCGCCCCTGTCACCGCGCACACCGGTGTAAAACAGGGTTGGCACGCCGTCATGATCCACCGCGCAGCCAGACCAGCAGCCGCCCTCATCCCAGCCGCCGGGGGTGGGTGCCAGGGCCAGCGGCAGGTGCTTCCAGTGAATCAGGTCGGGACTCACGGCGTGGCCCCAGTGCATATCGGCGTGCAGGGCGCTGTTGGGGTTGTGCTGGTAAAACAGGTGATACTCGCCCTGCCATTGGATCAGGCCGTTAGGATCATTCATCCAGTTCGCCGGGGGCAGAAAATGATACGCCGGACGCTGGAACTGCCACATGGGGTTACTGCTGGACGCTGTATCGGGAGTTGTCATGATCATCACCTGTCAGAAAATGAACGAGCGAGCAGCAGGGGAGGATCCTCCCTGCTCTACAAACCATTACTCAAGAGCGCAAACGCTGTAAATGCGATCGGCAGCGTGCCGCCGCAACGTCACCAGGTCGACTGGCGTTCAACGTAGGGGCATGGCAGCTTAACCTGAACCGGGTCCAGCGACTCTCCGGCGTCCTGCATCAGGTATTCGACTGCCCATTTCCCCATCTGGTAATGTGGGAGTGCCATGGTGGAAAGAGGCGGCAACAGCGCGGTTGCCACGTCAATGTGATCATCGAAGCCGATGATGGCGACATCATCCGGGATCGCCAGCTGCATCTCATACAGCGCCCGGTACACCTGCGCGGCGATACGATCCTGCGCGCAGAAGATCGCGGTCGGCGGGTCCGGCAGGCTCATGATCCGGCAGGCGTTTTCATAACCATGCAGGCCGGCGCCATCATCGCCGCCATCCATAATCAGCTCGGGGGCGTACAGGCCATGCGCCTGCATCGCCGCGGTGTACCCGGCCAGGCGGCCCTCAACAGCCGGGCGCGCTTCGCCGCCCAGGTTGATCAGCCCCACGCGGGAATGGCCTTTGCGAATGAGGATTTCAGTGGCTTCATAGGCCGCGCCGAATTCATCCGGCACGACCGAGGGGAGCGATTTGTCTGGCAGGAAACAGTCAACCAGGACAGAAGGCACTTCGTAAATGGAGTCGGGCAGGCTGGCCTGGCGGTGGAACATCGACGCGTAGATGATGGCATCCACCCCGCGCTGCAGCATACGCTCAATGGCTTCGTGCTCGATCTCGGGGTGGCGATCGCTGTTGACGACAAAGAGCAGCTTGCCGTACTCCCAGGCGGCCATCTGGGCGCCCTTGACGACATTCACCGCGAAGGGGGTCGAGGCGATTTCGTCGGTGATAAATCCGATGATCAGCGACTCACCGGTGCGCATCTGGCGGGCGGACAGGTTGGGCCGATAGTTCAGCTCTTCAATGGCCTTCAGCACGCGGGCGCGGGTCGCATCACTGACGTTGGGGTGGTCGTTGAGCACGCGTGACACCGTGCCGGCCCCGACGCCTGCCCGGGCCGCGATGTCCTGAATGGTGATGTTTCCCGATCTGTCAGCGCACATTGGAATCGATTCCAATCTGACTTAACGAAAAGGTCCACGGTGTTTGGAATGCATTCCAATGCTAGCACGGTTTTTGTTTCGGAGTCAAGACTTCCCGGCAAACAGAGTCACCTGCGCCGCAAAAAAGAGGGCCGCGACCGGACAGGCTGCCGGGGCAGCCCCCTGCCCGGCCCAGCGCGCCGCAGGCGACGGCTACCCCCGCACCGCCCGGATCGTCGCCAGCGCCGCCTGCGTCAGTTCGGCCAGCTCATCATACGCCCCGCGCGCGATCAGGTCGCCGCGCACCAGTTGGCTGCCCATCCCCACGCAGGCCACCCCCGCCGCGAACCAGGCCCGCAGGTTGGCCTCGTCCGGGGTCACGCCGCCGGTGGGCATGATGCGCGTCCAGGGCCGCGGGCCGCGCACGGCCTTCACGAAGTCCGGCCCCAGCGTGCTGCCCGGAAACGCCTTCACGATCTCCACCCCGGCTTCTTCCGCCAGCGCGATCTCCGTCACCGTGCCGCAGCCGGGCAGATACGCGATCTTGCGCCGGTTGCACAGCCGCGCCACCTCCGGGTTGAAGTTCGGCCCCACGATGAAGTTCGCCCCGTGGGCCAGGTACAGCGCGGCGGTCGGCGCGTCCTCCACCGATCCCACGCCCATGATCAGGCCGGGGTGGGCGGTCTGCGCCCACCGAATCACGGCGCTGAACACCTCCAGCGCGAAATCCCCCCGGTTGGTGAATTCCAGAATGCGCGCCCCGCCGCGCGCGATGGCGTCCACCACCTGCCGCGCGACCGCCGCATCACCGTGGTAAAACAGCGGCACCATCCCATCAGCCAGCATCGTGGTGTAAACCGTCAGGCGATCAAAGCGTGCCATGTTTTTCTCCTCTTGCTGTTAGCGGCTCACCCGCCCGGAAGCATCCCCGCCCATCAGCTTCGTCACCTCGTCCACGCTCACCAGGTTGAAATCCCCAAAGATCGAGTGCTTGAGGCACGAAGCCGCCACCGCAAAGCGCAGGGCGTCGCCCCGGTCGTCATACGTCTTAAGGCCGTAGATCAGCCCGCCCATGAAGCTGTCGCCGCCGCCCACCCGGTCCACAATCGGCGTGATCTCGTAGCCCGGCGCTGTGTACACCTGGCCGGCATGCCACAGCATGGCGCTCCAGCGGTTGTGGCTGGCGGAGACAGAGCCGCGCAGCGTGATGGCGACCGTGTGCAGGCATGGGAAGCGGGCGTGCAGCTGCTCGCAGACATAGGCATAGGCCGCGCCTTCCACCTTGCCCGCGGTCACATCTGCCCCCGGCGCCCTGATGCCGAATACCTTATCCGCATCTTCCTCGTTGCCGATTGCCACATCGCAGTAACTCACCAGCTCGGCCATCACCTCGCCCGGCGTCCGGCCCCACTTCCACAGCTTCTTGCGGTAGTTCAGGTCACAGGAAACGGTCAGCCCCCTGCGCTGCGCGATCTGCACCGCTTCCAGCACGGCTTCCGCCGCGCCCTGGGAGATAGCCGGCGTGATGCCCGTCCAGTGGAACCAGTCGGCCTCCGCGAAGGCCGCGTCCCAGTCGATCATGCCCGGCTGGATCGTCGCCAGGGACGACCCGGCCCGGTCATAGACCACTTTAGAGCCGCGCTGGGCCGCGCCCATCTCCAGGAAGTAGATGCCCAGCCGGTCGCCGCCGCGGGCGATATGCTGCGTGCCGATGCCGTACTGGCGCAGGTATTGCAGGCAGGCGTCGCCCAGGTCGTTGGCGGGCAGGCGCGTGACGAACTCCGCCGGCAGGCCGTAATTGCTGAGCGAGGCCGCCACGTTTGATTCGCCGCCGCCATACACCACGTCAAAGCTGCGCGCCTGGGTGAAGCGCTGAAAACCGGGCGGCGACAGGCGCAGCATGATTTCGCCAAAGGTCACTGTCTTTTTCATATCGTGTGTATATTCCTTGTCTCTGAAGGCACCCGGCGCGGGCAGGCTGGCGGGCGTTTTCCCGCCGTCAGACAGCCGCGGCCTGGCCCCCATCATCCCATAGCTGGCAGGTAAACGTAAACGTGTCGGTGCGGGTGACTTCCGCCTGCAGGCCGCGCAGCCGGAGGCGGTACGCCGTAACCGGCTCATGGTGGTGGGTCTGCGTGGCAGCAGCCTCAACCACCGGCTCAAACCGGGCGCGGTCAAAGTCCAGGCGGATCACCCCCTGGCGCCCCTGCCAGCGCACCGCCCCCGCCTCCACGACGGGCGGGAACGTGGAAATGAAGCATTCCTCCACGGCGGCAGGCAGCGCCGCGAAGCGGAAGGCATCCACCAGGCGCAGGACTGCCACCCTGCCCGACGCCGCCACCGACCACTCAAAGCGGCGCACAAACGAATCCAGGGCCGGGTCAGCATACGCGGCTGTGAGGTCCAGGGTGAAGTCCACCCCGTCCGGGCGCGGCTGGTAATCGACCACGGCGGCGCGACAGGCTGCGCCGGCGCGCTGGCCCTGGCCGTTAATGACCGGCACAGAATGCCCCTGCGACCCGGTGTGCAGGCATTCATAACGTTCCGCGCTGAAGTACTGGCGCGTGTAGACCCCGGCCCCCAGGTCGGCCAGCAGGCTCTCCCCGCCCAGATGCAGGATAAAATGCCCCAGGTCGTTATGGTTATGCGGCTCGTCGTTATGCCCGCCTTTGGCGGAGAACGCCAGCGTGACTCCCTCCATCACGCGCCGGTCAATCACCCACGCCAGATCGGGCAGGAAGTACGCCTGATCGGCGGCGGGTCGGCCCAGCGCGGCGGCATCCGTCCACAGCAGGTCACGCGTGACATGCCCCCAGCGGTGGATATGGTCGCCGTGGAAACCGGGCGGCTGCAAATCCGGCAGGGGCTGGCCCAGCATCCCCCCCAGGCAGGAGCCAAGCCCGGGATGAATCACCGCCCGTTCGGGAGAATCGGAATAGTTGATGAACCGCCCCTCCCCCAGGCTGACCGCGTGCGGGAAGGCGGCGATGGCGCGGAACCGTTCGCCCTGCAGCAGGTCGAGCTTCCCGCCGGTATAGTCGCGCAGCATCGCGGCGAAATAGGTGAAGAACCCCACCCCGTAGACCCAGTACGCGATGCCCTCAGCGCAGCCGCCATCCGCGCCAAAGCCTTCCAGGAAGCACGCCAGCGCGCGCAGCACACGATCGAGCATGCCCGCCAGTCGCTCGCGATCTTCCTCCAGGATCAGCGCGGCCATGCCCACACACCCGCCGCAGACCGCGGCCCAGTTTGTCGGCTCGGATTCCCACGCGAATGGGCGCGGGTCGTGAAACAGCGGCTGGAAGATGCGCCGTTCGACTTCGCTGCGAATCCGGTAACCCAACCAGGGGTCAAGCTGCTCGCCCAGCAGCGCGGCGACCTCCGCCAGCATGTGCGCCGTATGCGCGGCGAACAGGTCAACCACCTGCTCCGGGGGCAGCCGGTTCGCCTGCACCGCGTCGATGCCGACCGGCAGGTGCGCGGGCAGCGCCCAGGTGTACTCCTCGCAGATCGCCCACAGCAGGTCGTGCAGCGCGGGCAGGTAAGCCTCGGTTTCGTCTATGACGGCGGTCAGGGCCAGGCCCAGCACCCGGCGGCGGCGATCGAAATAGACGCGCTCATAGGCCGTCCGGTCGCCGGTCGCCTCAAACAGGCGAAACAGGCTGAACGACAGCGGGGCCGGCGGGTCAGACACGGCCCGCGCCGCCTCCGCCCGCATCTCGCTGAGGAAGGGCTGCAGATGCGGCGCAGCGCGCATAGCCCGCCGGGACACGGGATCGCGCAGCGCCTCCAGCGGAAATCCCGGCGGGGGGGGCGGGGCGTCCAGCAGGGCAGACCGGAGTGCGCGCAGGGTGGGTACAGTGATAGGCTCGCCAGCCGGCATGGTTTTCCTCGGCCTGTTATCAGGAGTCGATCCGGGTGCGGATAAACTCCGGCAGCGTTGGCACCTGCGCCCAGGCCTCCTGCCAGCGCGCGCCGTCCGGGTCAGCGATCACGGCGCAGGCGAGCCAGTGCTCCCCCGGCTGGTGCTGAGCGCAGAGGGTCGGTAAGACCGTGCGGGGGGCCAGCAGGTTGGCATTGGGATCAAGCCGCACGACGCGCCCCTCCCGCGGGGCGGCCAGGTCGCGCAGGCCGCTGCCCCCCGCCGGATAGCGGGCCAGGGCGAAGCCCGCGCCGCTTTCCTCCTGCCCGGCGCGCGCGATCGGATCGTCCCCGCTGCGGTCCAGGGCGAAGCCGCCCTCAGCGCTCCACAGCGGTCGGTCGGTGCGCAGCCGGTGCACGCGGATATGCCAGGGCGGGGCGGGGATCAGCCAGGTTTCCACCTCCACGCCGGGCAGCGGCTGCCAGTGCGAGCGTAAGGCGCCTTGCTCATACCCCGCCTCAAGCGTGCGCTCCCGCACGCGGTAGCACTCCCCGTCATCGCTCAGGGCCAGCACGCTGTCGGCGGCGGCCTGGGTCAGCCCGCGCCGCCCCAGCGGCACGCTGAAGCCGAACGCGGTCGAATAGGCGAACTTGGCATACTTCTCCCCGGCATGGCGAATCCAGGGCTCGCTTTGCCCGCTGGTGAGGGCGACCACGTGGCGGCGCGCCCCGTCTCCGCACAGGATCATGCCGGGACGCGGCTGGTGCTGGGTCGGGGCCAGCTCCGGCAGGGGCAGCGCCTCCGCCTGCCAGAAGGGGTGATCCTCCGGCAGGGCCAGCGGAAGGAAGAACTTCAGCGCCCAGTAGGGCGATCCCGGCGCGTTGTACTGCTCGGCCATGTTGAGGTTGGGGTAGGCATAACCAATGGACAGCAGGCCATCGCCGGTGAAGATCGGCCGCTGGCTCCACCAGCGCAGATGGCGCAGCGCCAGCCCCTTGATCACGCCCCAGGGCAGCGCCTCAACATCCGCAAAGGCCAGCGCGCCCCAGAACGCCCCCTGCGCAAAACGGTATGTCAGGCTGCGCCCGAAGGGCAGCGCCGCGCCATCCGCGGCGAACCAGTGGAGGAAATCCCCCGCAAACAGGGCCGCGCGCTCACGGTAGCGCTGCGCCCGCTGCGGGTCGCGGGCCTCCGCCAGCTTCGCATATAACAGACCGTAGTAGTGCATGGCGAAGGGGATGTAATAATCGTGCTGGGTGGTCGGCCCGTCGGCGTACCAGCCCTCGCCCTCGTAGAATTCATCCAGGCGATCCAGGGCGCGCCGCAGCGCCGCCGCGTCGTGTTCCGCGCCCACATGCGCCAGCCCCAGGTTAACGAGCGCCTGGAACCATAGCCAGTTGCTATCCACCACTTTGACCGTGTTGATCGCGTTCAGCCAGCGGGCGAGGTTATCCTGCGCGGCGGGCGCGAGCGGCTCCCAGACCTTATCCGGGGCCATCCAGAGCGCCAAGCCGATGACGGCCATCTCCACCAGGCGCTGGTCATAATCGCGCGGCGCGCCCCAGTACTCCGGGTGAGCCGGATCGACCCCGTGGGTCAGCCCGCGCCGGTAAAGCGCCCAGTCGTCAAAACGCCCGCCGCCCGCCGCCAGCGGGACCAAGCCCCACAGCGGGCGCGCGAACGCCTCCAGCTCCGCTGCGTGGGTGTCATAATGCGCGGCGCTGACGCCCAGGCGCAGGCGCGCCGCCCCCGGGCTGAAATGCGGCCGCAGCGGCTGGAAGAGATCGCGCACCGCCTGCTGCAGGTCAGCGCGGGTGAGCAGCGGGTTATCAGCAAGTGGGTTGAGCATGGTGGTTCCTGTCCATATAGCACGGCGGCAGGCTGAGGACGGCCGATCCGCGACCTAGCCCTTCACCCCCGTCGTGCTGATGCCCTCCACAAAGAAGCGCTGGAAGCTCAGGAAAAGCACGATGACCGGAACGAGCGAGACCAGCGCCGCCGCCATGATCAACCCGTAGTCCGCCGAATACTGCTGGATGAACATGCGCAGGCCGAGCTGAATGGTCTTGACCTGCTCCGAGTGCAGGTAGATCAGCGGCCCCATGAAGTCATTCCAGACGAACACCGCGGTGAAGATGGTGAGGGTGGCCAGCGCGGGCTTGGAAAGCGGCAGCATGATCCTGAAGTAGATGCCATATTCGCTCATGCCATCAATCCGCGCCGCGTCCAGCAGATCATCCGGGATGCTGATGAAGAACTGGCGCAGCATGAATACCCCGAAGGCCGAGAACGCCTGCAGCAGGATCAGCGCCATGTGCTTGTTCACCAGATCCAGCTGCCGCATCATGATGAACTGCGGCACCATGTACACCTGCCAGGGCACGGAGATGCTGGCGATATAGGCGAGGAAAAGCACGTCCCGCCCTTTGAACTCAAGCTTGGCGAAGGCATAGGCGGCGAAGCTGCTGGTCGCAAGCTGGAGCAGCGTGATGATCACCGTCAGCTTGGTCGTGTTGGCAAAAAACGTCAGGAAGGGAATCCGGGTCCAGATCGTCTGGTAGTTGCTCCACTGTGGATCCACAGGAATCCACTGGATTGGGAATACAAAGACATCCTTTTCCATTTTAAGTGAAGACGACACCATCCACAGAAAAGGCAGGAGCGTAAAGAGCGCCAGCACGATCAGCAGCGCGTAGGTCAGCGCCCGGCCCAGCGTGATGCGCCGGGGGGCAACATGCCTGCTCAGGGAAGCAGTCTGGGGCGTATGCGCGGAAGGCGGTGTTAGGCTGTCCATCCTCGGCCTCTCCTCTACCTGAATTAGTACCTGACCCAGCGTCTTTCCATATAAAACTGGGCGATGGTAATGGCCAGCACGAGCACAAAGAGCACCATGGCAATGGCGCTGGAGTAACCGAAGCGGAATTCACGAAACGCGGTGTTATAGGTATGGATCACCAGGACATTGGTGGCGCGCCCTGGGCCGCCGCCCGTCATCACCATGATCAGGTCAAAAACCTTAAAGGACGAGATGGTGAGCATGATGCTGATGAAAAACGTGGCTGGCGTGAGCATTGGCAGGGTGACATAGCGGAATTTCTGCCAGGCATTGGCGCCGTCGATCGCCGCCGCTTCATACAGCCTGGCAGGGATGCCCTGCAGCGCGGCCAGATAGATGATCATGTAATAGCCCATCCCGCGCCAGATGCTGGCCAGGATCACGGTCGGCATCGCCCAATCGACCGAGGCCGCCCAGCGCGGCGGGTTCTGAACGCCCAGCGACCGCAGCGCTTCGTTGACCGGCCCGGCGGAGGGGAAGAAAAGCAGGTTCCACACCACCGCCACGGCGACCAGGGAGGCCACATAGGGGAAGAAGTAGGTTGTGCGGAAGAAGTTTCTGCCGCGCAGCGGCTGGTTCAGCACCATGGCCAGCCCCAGAGAGGCGAGCATCGTCGTTGGCACCGTCCCCGCAACGTAGTAGAGGGTGTTCTTCAGGGCGATATTAAACGTTTCGTCCCGCAGCAGGCGCTGGAAATTCGCCAGCCCGGCCCAGCTGACCTGGTTGGCCCCATCCCAGTGCATGAAGGCCAGCAGCAGCGAAAAAACCATGGGGATCAGGGTGAAAATCGCAAAGCCCAGCAGATTGGGAAGAATAAAGGAGTAGGCAACCAGGTGCTTGCTGACCTGCCTTCTCCTGGTGCTGGGGCCGGCATTATGGCGCGATGTTGTGACAGCCATACGGTTCCTCATCTGCTATCGAGCATGACAATGTGGCCTGGCTGGGCCGGGGGCCGCCGCCTGGCTCGGCCGCGCGGCGCGTGGCACCCGGCACAGGGACTCCTTGCAGGAAAAGCCAAAGTCCAGGAGAAGCCCCACCTGGGGGCTTCTCCCATTACAGGCGCGAGCCGGGTTTACTGGTCGGCCAGGGCCTCACTCACGCGGCGGCTCATTTCGGCGATACCCTGCTCCACAGAGGTGGAGCTGGTCATAATCAGATCGTGCTCCTCGTTCAGGATCTGCTCGACAACCGCGACAGCAGGATGCATCGGCAGCTCCAGACGCACGGTCGTCGTTTGCAGCGCCTCGGAAGCCTCAGGCGGCATCCCATCGACTTCCACGAACGCGGCGAGTGTTTCGGGGGTACGAACCGCCGGCAGGGTGGTCGCGGCCAGCACTTCGGCGCCCTCAGGGCTCGTCACGAACTTCAGGAAGTCCCAGGCGGCATCTTGCTGGGTGGAGTTGGCGTTGATCGCGAGGGAGGTCAGCGTCCCGGCGGTGGTTCCGGCGTCCACGCCTTCAGGATGCGGGAATGCAGCCACACCCCAGTCGAAGTCAAACTCGCCGGCGTCCTTCGCCTGGATCAGGGTGCCTATGAACCACGACCCCATCGGCAGCATGGCTACCTGGCCGTTCTTGAAGGGGCCGGAGTAGTGGATGCTGGCCGTGCGCAGCTCGCCATAATCCATCACGATGCCGTCTTGCTGCATCGCGGTGACCATCTCGTACATGGGGGCCATGAAGCTGTAGTCGTCAGTGATGATGTCGCTGCCATCCTGCACGGTCGCCAGCTGGACGCAGGAGCGCCAGGTGTGGAAGTGCGCGCCATAGATACGCTCGGCGCCGCTGCCGCTGGCGAGCTGACGGGCCAGCGCATCGAACTCGGCCCACGTCATGTCATTGGTCGGGTAGTCCAGCCCGGCGGCATCGAAGATGTCCTTGTTGTAGTACAGAATCCAGATGTCGCTGCGGAAAGGCAGGGCGTAGATCGCGCCTTCCCAGGTCAGTTCTTCGGCCGCGCCGCTGTACATGCTCAGGTCAATCTCGTCCGCTGCGATGTAGTCATTGAGGGGGAGGATCTGCCCGCGGGAGAGCATGGCGTTGTAGCCGGGGATGTCCTTGACGGTGATGATGTCCGACTGGTCGCCGCCCGACAGCATGATATTCACCACATCCTGATACTCGGCGGAGGAGATATCCGTCAGCTCCACCGAAACATTCGGGTTCAGGGCCTCATAGGCATCGATCACGTCCTGCCAGTAGGGGATGGTGGCGATATCCCAGGCCGTCATCCTGAGCGTAATCTGTTCGTCCTGCGCCGTCACAAACACGCCATTCACCAGCATCACCACGATCAAGAGGGCAATGGCGAAAGTGCGCTGCCGTCCTTGGGAGAACTTACTCATTGCTGTTGCTCCTTCTCATAACCTCTGAAATAGCGTCATATGCATATTGGAAGAATAGTCAGGAAATCAGCTGCCTGCCGGGGCGGGCGGCCCGCAGTAAGGCTACCCCACCCCTCTGGCCCTCCTGAGCCGGTTGCTGCCCATATCGCTGCCGATAATCGCACTCCTTTCACTTCGCCTTAACGCGGCGTCAGGCGCATCCAAATCGTTATACAGCTGGCATTTACCAGTACGTCTGCCAATCTGGATGGTGGAATCGGGTCAGCGCCTCCAGGTAGAAGTAATCTCCCCAGAGCGTGCCTTCATCCACCCCAATACCCTTGGGTTTGTCGTATACCCCGTGCAGCAGGAGCGCATTCGATCCCGGCTGGTGGCAGGCGGCGCAGCGGGTCACCAGGGAGTCCAGCATCGCCTGCGCCGCCGACGCATAGCGCCGGGCCTGCTCCCCATGGGGCAGATAGCGCAGCATCTCGTGCAGCCCACACACGGCAATCGCGGCAGCCGAGCTGTCACGCGGCTCGCCGCTGTCGTCGCCAAAAGCCAGGTCCCAGTACGGGATGTGATCATCGGGCAGGTGGTCAAGGAAATAGTCCGCGCAGCGCCCCGCCGTCTGGAGCAGCGTTTCATCGCCGGTATAGCGGTAGTTCAGCGTGAAGCCATAGATCGCCCAGGCCTGCCCGCGCGCCCAGCACGAGTCCCCGGCATGCCCCTGGGCAGTCCCCCCCCGCCGCGGCTCACCCGTTTCGACATCCCAGTAGAACGTATGAAAGGTGGTGCTGTCAGGGCGCACCATGTGGTCGCGCAGCCGGGCGGCATGCCGGTACGCGGCCTGAGCAAAGCGAGCATCACCGGTTTCCGCGCTGGCCCAGTGCAGCAGCGGCATGTTCATCAGGCTGTCGATAATGGTGTGGCCGCGCATGGAAGGGTCATCGACCTGACCCCAGGCCTGGAAGATGCCAATCGGCGCCAGGTAGCGGGTCATCAGGTAGTCGGCCGCCTGAAGGGCGATCTCATGCCCGCAGGTATCGCCGGTCAGCCGCCAGGGCGCCACGCCGGAGAGCGTGTACAGAAAGCCGAGGTCATGCGTGTCCACATCGATCTTTTCCGCGATGCGCCGGGCATAACTCGCGATGTGCAGTTCTGCCCCCTGCCGGTAGGTGTCATTGCCGCTGAGCTCATAGGCCAGCCAGAGCATGCCGGGCCAGAAACCGGTCGTCCAGCCAAAGTTGTCGCCTTCCGCAAAACCATTGCGCGCCTGGCGCAAGCGGTAGACATTGCCATGCGTGGTGTCATCGGGATAGCGGGTGGCAAATGCGGCGATATTGGCAGCGACGGTATCTAAGGCACAGTCAATAGCGTGCTGGATGCTGAGAGAGCGCATAATCATTCAGTCTTTGTCGGCTCGCAAACAGCGAGAGGATAGTTCAATCTTTGCAAATAATTGTGCAAATAAAAGATTGATTTCACAGTTCTTTGCACAGCTTAGCATGATTTTTTCGCCGCTGTCAAGCCGGACGCAGGCGCAAAACTGGTCACTATAGCAGCGTGCTGTTGGGCATTATCGCCAGAGCACCCGCCTGTCTGCGGGAAAAAAGCGGCGGATCGACCACTTTTCAGGCAGTCGGGCGATCCTGAGGGCGCACATCACCAGCGCAAATCATAGATGAATTTGCATTAGATTTGCACGAATCTCTTGTGTTTTGCAAACTTGTCACTATACTTAGTTGTAGGATTGCCACAGCAAAAGGAGTGTGCATTGGGAGTCAACACCCCCAGGAACCCGAACACGACCCGTGTTTACCAGCGTGATATTGCACAACGAGCTGGCGTATCCATCAGCACGGTCTCCCGCGTCCTCAGCGATGCGGGCGGCATCAGCGCAAGCGTCCAGGAACGCGTGCTGGCAGCGGCCGCCGAGCTTGGCTACGAGCGCAAAGCGGAGAAGCCGGCGAAGGCCGTTCAAAGCGTCAGCCTGCTCACGAGCCTGCCCCTGCCCCCCGGCCTCGACCCCTTCCATGTTGACGTGTTACACGGGGTGGAACAGGCCTGCACTGACGCCGGTGTGCAGCTGAGCTATGCCACCTTCAACGGCAATTCGGCTGACGACAAGAAGGTGTTGAATCGCCTGCGCCAGAATCCGATCGACGGCCTGGTGCTGCTGTCGCTGGATGATCTTGATCTGATCGAGCAGATTCGCAGCATGAATATCCCGCTCGTCATGATCAACATTGATGAGCCTGACGTGCCCGAAGACGCCTTCCTGCCCGACAATTGCCAGGGCGCGCGCCTCGCCATGCATTACCTGCTGGAGAACGGGCATGAACGCATCCTCCATATCACGCAATCCAAACGACGCACCATCCGCAGTCGTGCCGAGGTGTATCACACTGTCCTGGCCGAAGCGGGCATCCGGCCCGACCCGACCCTGGTTGTCGAATCAGAGATCAATGCTGAGGAAACCTACCGCGTGATGGCGCAGCGCCTCGCCCAGAAAACGCCTGACTTCACGGCCGCCTTCTGTGCCAACGATATTTCAGCGATGGGCTTCATGCGGGCTGCGCAGGAAGTCGGGCTGCGGATCCCCCAGGATGTTTCGGTGATCGGCTTCGATGATATTCCGGCGGCCGCTTTCCTGTCGCCACCGCTAACCACCATCAGGGTCGAGACGAACGAGCTGGCGGGCATGGCCCTGCACCGCCTGATTGAGCGGGTATCCAACCCCGACCTGACCCCGATCCGGGTCTCGCTTGCCTGCCGCCTGATAGAACGCCAGTCGGTCGCGCCCCTGCAGCCGTGACCTGACCGCCCAGTGAGTCATACCCAAGGAGAGTTCAGCATGGAAATGCGTTATCCATCCAGCCCGGAAGCCGTCCAGCGCTTCACGACGGCAGAACTGCGCGACGAATTCCTGATCGAGACCCTGTTCACCCCTGGCGCGGTCAACATGGTCTACAGCCACATTGACCGCGTGATTGTCGGCGGCGCGGCCCCGACAAACGCGCCGCTGGCCCTGGCGGGCGACCCCAGGGAACTGGGCGCGGACTTTTTCCTGCAGCGGCGCGAGATGGGAATCGTGTGCGTCAGCGGCGGGGGTGGCACGGTCACGGTGGACGGCGCGGACTTTTCCATGAACAAGCTGGACGGCCTGTACGTCGGCATGGGCGCCCGGCATGTGTCGTTTGCCAGCGCTGACGCGGCCAACCCCGCGCACTTCTATTTCGCCAGCACGCCCGCCCACCAGACCTACCCCACCATCCACATCCCGATCAATGACGCGCAGCCGCAGCACCTCGGCGACCTGACCAACTCCAACCAGCGCACGATCTACAAGTACATTCACCCGGATGGCGTGCAGAGCTGCCAGCTTGTGCTGGGCGTGACGCTGCTGGAACCGAACAACATGTGGAACACCATGCCCGCGCACACCCACGCGCGCCGGATGGAGGTCTACTTCTACTTTGACCTCGCCGGGGACAATGTGGTCTTCCACCTGATGGGCCAGCCGGATGAAACGCGCCACCTGGTCATTCGCAACGAGCAGGCAGCCATCTCGCCCAGCTGGTCGATCCACGCCGGGATGGGTACAGGCAACTATTCCTTCGTGTGGGCGATGGCCGGGGAAAACCAGACCTTCAGCGACATGGACGCGGTCGTCATGCCGGCCCTGCGCTGAGCAGCCCGTTCTGAGCTGCAACCATCACGGTCGCTGGCCGGGGGCAGGTATCGCCCCCGGCTGACGGCCTGAACAGGGGGATCACATGGGCATTCTTGATTCATTCCGGCTGGAGGGCAAAGTGGCGCTCGTCACGGGCGCGAGCCGCGGGCTGGGGCAGGCCATGGCGGTCGGGCTGGCCGAAGCCGGGGCGGACATCGCCGGGCTGGACCGGCTGCCCGACTGCGCCGAGACCTGCGCCCGCGTTGAAGCGACGGGCCGCCGCTACCTGAATATCGAATACGACCTGCGCCAGGCCACGGCCGAGCAGCTGGGCGCGCACGTCACGCTGGTGACAGGCGCGCTTGGCCGGCTGGACATCCTCGTTAACAACGCGGGGATCATCCGCCGCAGCCCGGCGCTTGAGTATACCGAGCAGGATTGGGACGACGTGCTGGATATCAACCTGCGGGCGCTGTTTTTTCTCTCGCAGGCCGCGGCGCGCGTGATGCAGGCCCAGGGCGGCGGCAAGATCATCAACATCGCCTCGATGCTCTCGTTCCAGGGCGGCATCCTGGTGCCGTCATATACGGCGGCAAAAAGCGCCGTCGCCGGGCTGACCCGCGCCCTCGCCAATGAGTGGGCGGCGCTGAATATCAACGTGAACGCCATCGCGCCCGGCTACATGGCAACCGATAACACCGCCCCAATCCGGGCCGATGCGGCGCGCAACGAGTCGATCCTGGCGCGCATCCCGGCGGGCCGCTGGGGGACACCGGATGACCTGCAGGGGATCACTGTGTTCCTCGCTTCCGCGGCCTCGGATTACATGCACGGCGCGATCGTCCCCGTGGACGGCGCGTGGCTGGCGCGCTGACCGCCGGGCAAGGCGTTTTTCGCCCTGGATTGAAGGTAGATCCTGACGCCCGCCCCGCCCTGCCGGAAGCGTTCCGGGCCGGGCAGATACAGGATCGGATAAGCGGCGCGGGCAGGCACGACCGCCTGCCTCGCCCCGCCAGCATGCTGCGCGCCCCTATGAACGGGTGTGGTTCTGTTTGCGCTCCGCGATGATCCTCCGGTAGAAGGCGAGCAGGTCTGTGTCCTGCGCCGCCCCCCAGGGCATCACCGCGCGGCTGACCTCCAGCCCCAGCCCGTGCTTACTGCTGGACTGGCTCAGCCCGACCTCCGTGCCGTAGTAGATCACAGGCGGCGCGGGCAGGCGCATCTGCGCGGCGGCGGCGCGTTTGAGCGCTTCCTTGTCCCCCCCGGCCACATACAGAAAACGGTCGGTATCGTGGTTGTCCAGGAAAGTCGGCATCACGAACGACTCCGGGAAGTAGGCCAGGTGGCGTGCCACAAAGCGCTCAAACTGCGCCTCGCTCCAGGTGCCATAGGCATACGTCCGGCGCAGCGCCGTTTCGATATGAAAGTCCAGGTTGCCATCCAGCCGCCCGATGTAGGCCTGGATCGCCTTCGGGCTGTCCACGATCTCCCCGAACAGGAAGCAGTCCGGCTTGACCTGCTTGCACGCGTAGGTGAACTCCGACCAGAAATCCGGCCCCGGCCCCAGCGCGTAATCCAGCCGGTAGCCGTCCACGTCGAATGCTTCCAGCCAGTAGCGGGCATTACCGATCATCCACGCGGCGGCAGGCTCGTGCTGCATGTTGAGCTGCGGCATCTGCTGCACGCCGAAGAATGACCGGTAGCCGACCTCCGAATCGTTGAAGGTGAACCAGTCGCGGTACGGGCTGGCGGGGTCGGCCAGCGCCTCCACAAAGATCGGGTGCTCATGCGAGATGTGGTTGGCCACCAGGTCCAGGATGATGCGCATGCCGCGCGCATGGGCCTCCTCCACCAGCAGGCGCAGCCCGGCATCCCCGCCCATGCGCTGCTCCACCCGGTGGTAATCGGTGGCGTCGTAGCCATGGTGGGTGGGGCTGGGGAAGATCGGCGTCAGCCAGATGGCGGTTGCGCCCAGCGCCTCGATGTAATCCAGCTTCTGGGCCACGCCCTGCAGCGTGCCGCCGCAAAAGCCGCTGACATCCTCCGTCTGGAGCCAGTCGCGGCCATCGCCGGGGTAAAAACGATCCGGGAACACCTCGTAGATCACGGCGTCATGCGCCCACTGTGGTGGATGGAAACGATCGACCGTGTAGCGGAAGTGCGTGCCGCGCGCGGGGTCGCCGGGGTCAACCGCCGGCATAGGCTTTTCATGGAAGAACGCCTCGGCCGCCTTTTCCACCAGCAGGTTGGCATCCGGCCAGTCGGCAAAGACCTCCGGCCCATCCCCGGCCCAGGCGCCGATCCGGTAGCGCACGGTCGTGCCATCCGGCTGGGCGGGCAGCACCGCCTCCCAGATTTCCAGGTAATCAAACACCAGCGTGTCCCAGGCGACCTCAGCCCGCGCCCCGCGCACCACCTGCGCGCCGGCCGATTCCCCGCGTGATCCGGCCGGCAGGCTGCCATCGGTGGTGAAATACACGGCCATGTCGGTCACGGTCAGTTCCGGCCCCACCCGCACGCTGAGGCGTACCGGCTCCCCCGGCGCGGGATCGCGCGGGGTGAGCTGGTTCCAGTGCTGGATGCCGCGCCGCATGGCCCGGTGGTGAACGAGCTTCAGATCATCGGTGGCATACGTGCCAAAAATGTGTTCTTCCATGTGCAGAGTCCCCTCAGGTGAGTCACAGGCGCGCCCCCTCTTATGATCATCAGGAAGCGGTGCGACCATCAGCGCAAAAAAACGGCCTGTGCGCGCGCGCCGTGATTACGGCGGTCACACGCAACAGGCCGCTAACAGGCAGGGCTGGCAAGCGCCCCCTATCCCTTGACTGCGCCCGCCGTCAGACCGCCAACGATCTGATCCTGCAGGGCGATGTAAAGGATCACGATCGGCGTGGCGCTGATCAGAGCGCCCGCCGCAAACTTGCCCCAGTCGCGGGCGAAGTTGTCGCTCACGTAGTTGTAGAGGCCCACCATCAGCGTCCACTGTTCCTTGTCGCGCAGCATGACGCGGGCCAGCACAAACTCGTTCACCGTGCCGACAAACGACAGGATGGCGACCACGGCCAGGATGGGCCGCACCAGCGGGAAGATCAGCTGCCAGAACGTCTGCCAGTGGCTGGCGCCGTCCACCGCCGCCGATTCGTCGATGTCACGCGGGATCGAGTCAAAGAAGCCCTTCATCAGCCACACGTTGATGCCCATCGACCCGCCCAGGTAGATCAGGATCAGGCCGCCCAGGCTGTTCAGGCCGAACATCTGGAACGCGCTCCAGTTGATCCCGGCCAGGAAGGGCAGCGCCTGCGGGATGTATTCCGCCAGCTTGCCGATCTGCTGCAGGATGAGGAACAGGGCCACCATCGCCAGCATATTCGGGAAAGCCTGGATCAGCAGCACCAGCACGAGCAGGTTCTTGCGGCCGGCGAAGCGGAACCGGGAGAACGCGTACGCGCTGAGCGCCGCGATCAGGACGGTGAGGATTGACGTGACCGTGGCGATAAACAGCGTGTTGCGCAGCCAGCTCCAGAACGGGTGGATGTGCAGGTCCTCCACCAGCAGCCCGCGAAAGTTCGTGAGCAGCCTTTCCACAGAGTCGACATTCTGCGGGATCAGGGTCTGGTTGGCCAGGTTGCCGGTCGGGTTGAAGGCGGCCGAGATGATCCACACCACCGGGAACAGCGCAAACAGCAGCGCCGCGATGATGACCGCCCAGCGGAAGATCAGGTTCAGAATCCGTTCACGGGTGCCAAGCACTTCATGGCGTTCCATCATGCTAGACATTTTCTGAAACCTCCTCCCACTGACCGGTGAGGCGGAAGTTAAAGAGCGTTACCGCGGCCACAATCGCGAAGATCACGATGGTGATGGCGGAAGCCAGCCCGTAATCTGCCCCGCGCCCGGTCCCAAAGGCCAGCCGGTAGGTGTAGCTGATCAGGATGTCCGTGTAGCCTGCCGGGGTCAGCGTGCCGGGGATGGGCGGGCCACCCTTATTGAAAGCCTCGATGATGACGTAGTTGTTGAAGTTGTAAGTAAACGACCCGATCAGCAGCGGGCCGACGGCCACCAGCAGCAGCGGCAGGGTGATGTTCCAGAAACGCTGCCAGCCATTGGCCCCATCGACTGAGGCCGCCTCGTAGATATCCGAGGGGATCGATTGCAGCGCGCCGCTGGTGATCAGCATCATGTAGGGGTAGCCCAGCCACAGGTTGATGATCAGGATGCCGATCTTGGCCGCGGTTGGGTCTGAGAACCAGTTGACATTAATGCCCAGCGTGGCAAAAATGCCCAGGTTGGGGTTCATCATGCCGCGCCAGACCAGGATGCTGATCACGCCAGGAATGGCGTAGGGGATGATCAGCAGCGAACGGATGATCTTGCGGCCGGGGATGCCGGGGCCGTTCAGCACCAGTGCCATGAACAGGCCCGCCACAAACGTGGAGATCACGGAGGTCAGCGCGAAGATCACCGTCCACACAAAAACCTGCACCAGCGGGCCGCGCAGGGCCGGGCTTTCGACGAAGCGGGCGAAATTATCCAGGCCCACATTCACCCAGTAGCCGGGCTGGAGCGTGGTTTCCGCCTGGGAGCCTTTGCCCGCCACAAAGTTGCCGTTCTCGTCGTCTGCGGCGTAGAACTGGCCGGTCTGGCGATCTTCCAGGCCGTTCAGCTCCGCGTCCCACACGTAGCGCTGCAGGGAGCGGGCCGCCGTGCCGCGAGACGCCGAAATGATCGAGACGGTTTCTGGCTCTTCACCGAAGACAGACACCTGCAGCGCAGGCAGCGCGCCGATCAGCTCCCGCCGTTCGATCGGGCGGTAGCCCTCATATTCTTCGGGTGGCTCCGGCTCCAGGCCGGGCATGATCTCCAGCGGCTCGCCTTCCTTGGCGAAGATCACCTCAGAACCGTCGGGGCCTTCACGGGTCAGCCAGAGTGCAAAATCAGTGTCGTCAGCTTTGTTGACAAATGCCACAAAAGTATAGGTTGGGGCGTCCTCCGGGATGAAAGTCGCCCGACCGTGCAGCGCGATGGCCTCGTCCTTGCTGTAGAGATGGCCGTCGCTGTAGTTGGTGAATGCTACGGAGATGGTGTACAGCAGCGGGTAGATCACCAGCAGGATCATCATGGCGATACCGGGCGACATCCAGCGGAGTGGGTACAGGCCCGGCACAAAGGCCACAATGTTGATGCCGATCGTGATCACGGCGATCACGATGGCCAGCGCGGTTTGCCCGCCAAAAAAGAACGAGTAGAAGATCAGGAGGCCGAACGCATCAATGATCGCCAGCCCCAGGATCTTGAGGATCTGCCCGGATAGAAGGGCGGGGAGCCCTTTCGGGCCCCCCGCGCTCGTGCTGGACGCACTCATGGTGTGTTATTCCCCAACTGCCGCCGTCGTTACATGGGATGCCATGTCGTAAACGAAGGTTACGGTCGAGTCAGCTTCAAGGCTCAGTGGAATGTTGTCTCCACCCAGCGCGCCATCGGCGCCAAAGTTAACGATCCAATCGCCATCGATGGCAACCTTGAACTCGTACTCACCAGCGGGCAGATCAAACGTGCCAGACCAGGTGCCGCTGGCTTCATCATAGGTCAAGAAGGTCACCTCACAGGTCGGATCCCAGTCGCCCGCGCAGCCTGCAGCAGCCTGGAGGCTGCCAACCAGCGTCACGGTCTCAGGCATCGCCTCAGGATCAGCAGGCGGGGCAGCAAGCAGCTCGCGGACCTGGGCAGCGGCGTTGGTCATCGCCTCTTCGGCAGTGGAGGTCTGGCGGATGATCAGTTCCTGCGCGTTGCCCCAGGCCGTCCACACGGAGGCCATTTCGGGGATGGCGGGCATGGCCGCGCCGTTGGTGCCGGCATCGGCAAACCCGGCGATGAACGGATCGTCAATCGCGTCGCGGACTTCCAGGTAAGCGGAAGGACGCGGGTCGGTGTCGTAGATCTGCTGCATCACGTCGGCCACAGCCACGTAGTCCAGCAGGAAGATTTCAGCCAGCAGCGGGTTCTCGCTGAACGCGCTGACCATAAAGCCCTGCACGCCCAGGAACGGGCTGGCTTCCTGCTCGGCCGCGGGGATCATGGTGATCTCGAACGGCACGCCGGAGTCCTTGATGCGCGGCAGCGCCCACGGGCCGGTGACGATCATGGCCGCCTGGCCGGTTTCGAACATCGTGTGCATCACATCGTAGTCCACGTCCGCGGGGACGAGGCCGGATTCAACCAGTTCCTGCAGGAAGGTCGCGCCCGCCACGGAACCAGCGCTGTCCAGGCCGACATCGGCGGGGTTGTAGGCGCCCACGTCGTCACGGCCAAAGACGTAGCCACCGAAGGCGCTCAGCATGGGCATCCAGTGATACGGGTCGTTGGTCTGGATGATGTAGCCGTACTGGGACGCGCCGGATTCCTGGAGGTCGGCGGAGAGCTGCAGTACCTCTTCCCAGGTCGTGGGCGGGGTGTCGATCAGCTCGGTGTTGTAGGCGAAGGCCACGTTTTCCATGGCGTAGGGCATCCCGTAGAGCACGCCGTCATAGGTGAAGGCATCCACGGCCGGGCCGAAGAATTCTTCTACCTTGTCGCCGAGATCGATCGGGGCCAGCAGGCCGTTGATCACCAGCTCGCCCAGCCAGTCATGCGCGCCGATGATGATGTCCGGGCCTTCACCCGCGGGGCCGGCAACCTTCAGGCCGTCGCGGATATCGCCAAAGCCCATTTCCTGCACGATCACGTCTACGCCGAATTCTTCGCTGAACGCGGCGCCAACTTCCGCCAGGATCGGGGCGCGGGTGTCGTCCGCCCAGATCACGAGCGACTGCGCATCCTGCGCCAGGGCCAGCGGGGCAAAACTGCCGAGAATCAGGGCGACCACGGCAAGCAGCATAAAGTGTTTCTTCATCCTTCAATCCTCCGTAATGGTTTTGAACTCAGGCATTGCTAGCTGAAAATGGGTTTTCCAGCGCGGGCAGAATCTGTTTGCCACCTCCTTCCCGGTTGCAAACATCAGCAGTTAATTATTGGAGCCTGTAAAAAAATCTACCTAATCACTTACCATTATAATGCTGGCAGCGAAAACGAGCAGCTATCCCAGGGCCGGCAGCGTCTCCACCAGGGAGTCGTGCAGCCGGGTCAGCAGCGCGCAGAATGCCGCCTGCTCGGCCTCATCCAGCGCCGCCGTAAAGCGGTAAATCAGGGCTTCCTCGTGGGCGGCACGGGCGCTGTGCAGCAGCTCAACCCCCTCCGGGGTGAGGACCACCCGCTGGGCGCGGCGGTCGTCATCATCCGACGTGCGCGCGACCAGCCCGTCGCGTTCCAGCTGATCGATGATGCGCGTGATCGTGCTTTTGGCGCGCAGCAGGCGCTCGCTGAGGGTGGTCAGGCGCTGGCCATCGGTTTCATCCAGGCTTTGAAGGACGCGGTATTGGGGGATGGTGAGGCCAAACGGGCGCAGCACGCGCCGGTCGCCATCATCCAGCATGACGTAAATGTCGTGGATCATCTTGTACTGGTGCAGGATTTCGGTGCTCGCCCGGGGAGGCAGGATGTCCACGGACCGGCTCCTTAAAAGGACAGGTGCAGACTCTAAAAAAAATTGTTCGAGACGCAACGATTGCAGTTGAAAATATTTTATGCCGAACTGATTCGGCGTGTCAAGCAGCCCCCGCCAATTTTTGTGCAGGATGTCCAAACGGCGACCGCCCGCCTAGTTCAGCCGGTGATTATCCAGCCGGCGCGAGCGGCCCGGTTGTTCCAGCAGCGTGCGGAGCAGCGCCACTTCCCGGCGGTACAGCCCGCGCAGGTCGTGCACGAACGCCCCGGCGGAGGCCGCGGCCAGCAGCGGTTGTTTCTGCGCCGGGGGAATCTGGAGCAGCGTGGCGGCCAGGTACGCGAACGTCAGCGCATCCTGCGGCATGCGGTCCATATCGATGGTGGTCTGCCCGGCGGATTCGAGCATTTTGAGGTAGCGGGCCACCCAGCGGCGCAGGCGGGCATCCGGCTCCTGCAGCGCTTCCGGGGCATCGTTCTTCAGCGGGTAGAGGGCGATTCTGCCCATCAGGTAGGGCTGGCTGTCATCCAGCGTCTCGATCCGAAAGCGGTTCTTGCCCACGGCCACAATGTTCAGACGCCCGCCGGCCAGCTTCTCCACCTGCGTGATCTGGGCCGTGCAGCCGATGGCATGCGGGGTGGCCAGCGCACCATGCGCCTCCGCCCCCTCCGCGATGAGGACCACGCCGAAGGTCAGGCTTTCCGCCAGGCAGCGCTCGACCATGAGCTTGTAGCGTTCCTCAAAAATATGCAGGGTGATGGGCATGCCGGGGAACAGCACGGTGTTCAGCGGGAAAAGCGGCATCTCTAGCATGGGGCACCGTAATTGATTGCAAAGCGCTGCACGGACGGACTACCAAATGCCTGACTTGATTATACCCGGATTCCTGAGGGCAGGATCCGCCGGGCCGCCCGGCAGCGTAATACGCCGCGCATGCCCCCGCCCCGCTACCCCCATCCCCCTGCTCGCCAGTACAATGGAAGGGCTTTATTTCGCCACCGCACGCGAAAGGATCGTTCACGGTGAAACTGGACTGGCGCAAGACCTTTTTGATCGGCCTGGGCTTCCTGGGCATCAGCGTGATCTGGCAGGTTTATAACCTGCTGGTGCCGATCATGCTCCAGGCGGGCAGCCCGGAATTTGATGCGCAGAATGCCGCGCAAACCTACGAGGTGCAGCCGGGGGATACGCTGGCCAGCATCGCGGCGCAGTACGACGGCATAGATGCTGAATGGCTGGCGACGCAAAATGCCACGCTGCTGGACGACGCGGGCAATCCGGTCCCCGGCAGCGCGCTGGCCGTGCAAGTGTACAAGGGCTTCGGCCTCAGCGCGTTTCTGACCGGCACCATCATGACGCTGGATAACATCGCGGCGCTGGTCATCCTGCCCCTGATCGGCGTGTGGAGCGACCGCACGCGCACCCGCATCGGACGGCGCTACCCCTACATCCTGGGAGCCGCCCCGGTGGCGGCGGTGGCCTTCATCCTGATCCCGCTGGGCGCGGACATGATCACGCTCAACGGCCAGATGGCGGGCAATGAGGGCGCGTTCGCCCTGTTCATCATCGGCGCGGCTGTGATGCTGCTGGCGATGGCGATCCTGCGCACGCCGATCATCGCCCTGATGCCAGACCTGATCCCCTCCCCGCTGCGCAGCAAGGCCAACGGCGTGATCAACTTCATGGGCGGGGTCGGGGGTATCCTGGCCGCGCTGGGGCTGGTGGGGCTGTTCGACGTGAACCCCGTGCTGCCGTTCGCCATCGGTTCCGTGCTGATGATCGGCGCGCTGCTGCTGCTGTTCTGGCGGGTGAAGGAGCCGGACGCCGCCAGCCTGCCGCACCCGGAGAGTGACGAGGAAGAGGCGCGCGGCGCGCTGAAGAATGTCCGCGCCATCCCGCCCGCCTACCGGCGCAGCCTGTTCTTCCTGCTGGGGGCGATCTTCTGCTGGTTCGTGGGCTATAACGCGGTGGAGACGTTCTTCTCCTCCTACGCGGTGACCACACTCGGCGTGACGGCTGGCTCCGCGGGCATGCTGTTTTCGGTGGCGCTGGTGACGTTCATCATCTTCGCCATCCCCGCGGGCTATATCGGCACGCGCCTGGGCCGCCGCCGCACGATCAGCATCGGGCTGGTGATCTTCGGCGTGCTGCTGGTGGTGGCCTACCTCATGCCCTCGCAGGGCGTGATCGCGGCGGTGCTGGGCCTGGGCGGGCTGGCCTGGGCGCTGGTGAACATCAATTCGCTGCCGATGGTGGTGGATGTCACCGACGACGCGCGCCTGCTGGGGACGTACACGGGGCTATACTACCTGGCGTCGCAGTCAGCGGCGATCTTCGGGCCGATTCTCAACGGCTGGATCATCGACCTGGCCGGGCGGGATTACAGCGTGATCTTCCTGGTGTGCCCCGCGTTCTTCGCCGCGGCGGTGATCTGCATGATGTTCGTCACGCGCGGGGAGGCGCACACCGCGCCGGTCCCTGCCGCGGCCGACTGACAGGCTTCTTTCTTAAGGCGTATCGCCCGGCCCAGCCTGCCGGGCGTTTTGTGTTACAATTACAGGATATTATTCATCCGAAAAAGTCATTTCAGGAAGCCAGATAATGACGTTCTTTGATCCGGAAAATCCCCGTGAAGGTCGCCTGCAGGACGAGGTCAACAACTACGGCTATGGGCCTGAAGGCCCCGGCCCGCTGAGTACGGGTGGGCTGCTGGGCTGGCTGGGGCGCTCCGCCCGACGCAACACGGAACACCGCGCTCGACGCTGGATATACTGGAATGTGCCGTTTTTCCAATCATGGCAGCGCTACTGTCAACACCGCGTGAAGGTGTC
>NPIE01004543.1_pt1 | contig 74106 bp, 70 predicted proteins | sample 8637661 | NCBI WGS metagenome assembly NPIE01 (sample SAMN07420842, study PRJNA396082) | bioreactor metagenome | isolation source: sample BA12 brine-fed electro-methanogenic bioreactor BA | place: Japan: Kochi | collected 2016-12-09 | reverse complement strand
CAACCAAGTCTGACCAATACGATCTTCTCTCAAAACCATGAAAAACACAACCAAGAAACTATAAAAAACTAAATAAAAATATACCACTACTAGAATATAAAACTAACCCTTAAAAACACTAATATAAAATAAATAGAAAAAAATAATAAAAAATTAATTATGAGACAGCCTCTAATAGCTAAAAAAAAAAGAAAAAAGAAAAAAAATATTTTTTATTTTCCAAATAGACCAAATCCACCTCTGAGGAATCCAAAAGCAGCCAATCCACCAATAGCCAATATACCAATAATAATAGCATATACTGGTACATCTGACTGGTTTTCAGTAGATGGTTGTGTTTTACTTACCTCGTAGGCTTTTTCTTCACCACTTAACTCTTCCCCTGCTTCTAATTCAGGAGCAGCATGGGAGTGAGTTTGAGCAGCAGCATGGGTATGGGAGTGTCCCACCGTTCCGGAGTGTACATGACCACCTGGTCCATGGGTATGTCCTCCAGTACCATCGTGGGTGTGTCCACCAGTACCGTCGTGGGTGTGTCCACCATCACCATGTTGATGATCTCCGCCAGGAACCTGAATCAGATCAGATAGTGTTCTGAAGGGTAGACTTCTCAAAAAGTCGTGGGAATTGAAATCAGCTCCACCACCCTGCTTAATTAAATCAAATTCAGCAGCAGTGATATATTTTGGATCTGTGGTTTCAATTTTTACAGGAGAAATCATTCTTGCAAATTCCTCATTTTTGTATAAAGCTACAAAACCAGCAATCTGAGCTTCCCTTCGGGCTTCATTGGTAGTAAGACCGGTCATGTCAAACCTAGCCCATTCAAAGGTTACTATAACTGCTCTTCCAACCTTATTTACTGGATCCCATATCACCAGCAATCCCTCATCAGTTCCTGAAGGTAACTCTGCATTGTTATCCAGTAAATCCTCATTCAGGAGTCTTTGGCTCATGTAGGTTCCGCTTCCAGGAGATATGCCCATCAAATAGATTAGGCTGTCGTCTTTACAGTAGATACTGGATGCAATCCAGAAGTAGTTCTCCTGTCCACTTAAAGGGAAATCAGTTAAAACTTTATCAACTATGAAGAATCCAGGCTGTACACCCGGACAGGCATGGTCGTGGTAGAGGAAAGTCACCAGCTGATCAAATGGTGGATCATTTCTCCAGGCATTGGCAATGGATTGAATATTAAACCAGTTACCTTCCTTGAAAACATTACGGGATAGATCATTTACTCTAGCCTGAACATTTAATGCATTAGGACCAATATCATTTACCTGTTTACCATCCTCAGAGGTTCCCACCCAGAATTTAAGGGTTTCAGGGTCGTAACTCATGTAAATTGAGTCCATGGTTACTCCATCAGCACCTCTTAAGGTAAAGGTAAAGTACAGTGGTTTCCAGGGTGCATTGTGCATTGGAAGTAGAGTATAGCGGCTTAATCTGGATCCCAGAACTTCGAAGATTCCATCCATAGTCATGTCAGTTAACTGACCATTAAATCGAACGTATCCAGCAGAAGTCTGCACCAGAAGATCCCGGTCATCTTTTTCCAGGATTATTCCTTTTTCATTGAAGAATATCTCTTTAGCCAGGTTAGCTGCGTCAATTCCGATTTGTTTCATTTGTTCTGGAGTTAAAGTTCCCACGGGATTATTTGCAGGTACTGCTCTTACAGCATCTGGTAATCCCAGGCCTGCAATATAAGCCAGGTCTAATCCAGCAGCTTCTGTTGCTTCAATACGGACGGTTCCATCAGGATTTTTAATCTCACTGGCAGATCCTAGAAGGTAGTAGTATGCTTCCTCAGTTAATCCATCTTTATCCAGAAGTATGTCGATGTATTGTTCCGGGAACTGGTTTAATTTACCCAGTAGCCAGGTGGTTAACTTCAGAGGATACATGTTGGTATGTACATGATCCTGGGTTACATCATCGTGGCTGTGGTCATGCTGGGCCTGGTTAGGACTTAGTCCAGTTGCAGCAAAGAAGTCCTCTTGGAACTTGGCACGGTTAAAGCTCAGTACGATAATGGTACCAGTTTTAAGTACCTCATTCCAACGAATGAAAGCTGCCATTTGCTGGGTTGCACCAGTTTCACTGGTATCAAATCCAGATAGAGCTCCTCCACTACCGGGTCTAATATTGAGGATGGTTAAAAATGCATCGTCTTTAGAATCACCGGGAATGGTTATTACTCGGTAGGCAGTCTTATCAGCAGGAGCACCAGCGTGAGTTAAAGTTTCCTGTTCTGGGGGGAAGTACTTTAAGAGCACTTCAGTCATGGCATATCCACTGATGGTACCATCACACATGTGTCCGTGGAATGCTGCAGCCTTTAATAGGTCGGTGGGGGTTCCCACTGCCCAGGCATTGGCCAGGCTGGCCACCGGATAAGTGTCCTTACCAATTTTATTCATGGCATTGGTCCACTGGGCATCGGTCATGCTTGCAGATATGGTTCCCACATAGGAGGGGGTTAAAGTCCCATTGTAGAAGTAGGCCAGTAGTAACTGGTTTCCTCTTTTTACCACAAAGGCAAAGTCCACAGGATCAACCGGGGTTTTCTTTAAAAGTAAAAGGTTACCCTTTCCATCGGTGATTAAACCATTGGCCTGATTTATAATACCTTCTATGGCATCCTCAGATGTGGTTCCATTTCTTTTAGGTACACCGGCGGTGGTTATGCATAGTACTTCATCGGCAGTGGCGAAGTTCAATAATTCATTGGCTTTTTTGGTAACTTCCCGTCCTAAACGGTAGTTATCAGTGGCCACCATATTGAAAACTACATTGGCATATAAATTAGGATCAGCTAAATCAGTTGGATGTTTACCTACAGTGACTTCCTGTTCCTGGGTCTTATAACCTGGAGCAGTCAATGTTACTTTGAATTTACTTCCTTCTGATGCACCAGGATATAAAAATTCCAGTTTATAGCCCTGGAAAGCAGCATCATAAGTCTTAGTAAAATCAACAGCCTCGCCATTAGCATCCTTTAAACTGATACCCGGATTAATAACATCATTAGCATACTCATAATTCACCTTAACCCCAATAATAGGACCAGTAAGCTCATTAACTTCTGCATTAGTTGTTTCAAAACCGGATAAAGGCTGATCCACAGGCAATCCGCCTTCACCACCTGTAGTTTCTTCAGTAGCTGCAACCGCACCACACATAGCCAGCGCGAAAATCATAGTAATTATTAGAAATGTTGCTTGTTTTTTTATCTTTTCACCTCCTTTAACTATTAATTTAAAGTATCTTGCACCATTGTGCAGTCCTACATAAGCATTAATACCCTTAATAACTTTTATTATTACAAAAATGTCTAAATTTTAAGTTAAATTAATACGAAATATGGAAATTTATTAATAATCTGTTAATTTTAAGGAAAAAAGTAATAATTTTATTGATGGTTGCCAGAGTATAATGTTGTCCTGAATGGCAAAAGGAGATATTATTAATACTTTAAATCAAAAATAATGAGCAAAAATTAACAATTGTAATATAACCATAGTTATAAGTATTACTTATAGGGAGTATCAGCAGGGATCAAAACCAGTTCCCTGCTGAAAAAAGAGGAGGTACTCCAATGGTATTGTTTGAAGGATAACTAATTTAATAATACTTAAAAAGGATTAGTTATCAACAGATACTTTAGGTGAAACGCTATTTAAGACTTTCTATTTAAATTTTATTAATAATATGATACCAAAATCAAAGAAATAGTAATAATATCAGATTAAAAGAAAATATAGCTTCCCGGTATATACCCTGAAACTACAAGAAAACCATGCAAAATTAAAGAGGTTTAATCCATCCTAAATAAATAAAATAAACAAAAAAAAGGAGAAAATTAAAAAAATTACTCCCGATAATTGTCATCTAAAAAAGATTCTAAAGCTTTAAAAGTAAAATCAAGAGCCTTATTAACAATATCCTCATCATAGACACATAATTCATCCACCTTAAGATCAATGGATAAATCAACATCCAGTTCTTGATTATAGGAAACTTCTGATTTAATATCCAGATCATCGATCTCTTTAGATGATATCTGATTTAAAATAAAATCTTGAGCAGTTGAGGATAAAAAATCAGAGATTTCATTTAAATCCTCGGGGCTCAATTTTTTAAGCTTTCCTGGCAATTAATTTCCCATTCCCGGGTTCATTCCAGCTCCCTGCATGGCTTCCTGTAAAGAGGCCTGCATTTCCTGGAGCTTTTTCATTACCCTTTCCTCCTGACGAGTGATAGTTTTCTCTCGAAGCTGGAGGGTTTCTGCTTTTTCTTCCAATTCACTGTTTATTTCATCTTTTTTAACTTTAATGAGTAAATTTCCTGCTGTTTTGAATACTTCAGCCTCATCATCAGTTTTTTTTAATTCGTCCAGAGCTTTTTGAGTTTCCTGGATTTGCATTTCCACGGTTTGTTTTTGCATGGAGATGGCCTGGGCCTGTTGCTGCAGTTGTTGAAACTGGGCTAATTGATGCTGAATATTTTTAGGGAGTTCCATCATATCACCTCAAATTTTATGATTTAATTAAATTATCCTAAATGAATTAAGATTTTAATAAATTTAACATCTCTAAAGAGAGAATAATCCATCTAATAGATGAATTAAGGGAAGCTCTAAAAGAAGGAGCATCCAGGGCATGTATTTTTAAATATAAAGTGCTGCCTTCCCTATCCATTTTCATGGTAGCGCGGGAAGAAGGTGAGCTTTCCAATTCAGGGGAAATTGAATCAAATATTACACGGGATTCATATTCTGAATCCATTTTAATTTCCACAGTAGCCTCTAGCGAATTTAAAGGATTGAAAGCATCAATATCAATGTGATTTAACATATTAACCATTATAATTCATTTAATATAAATTTTTAAGCCAGTACAATCACCATTTTTATCAATAAAATCCATAACGGCCTTATATTTTTTATCTGTATTTTTTATCCAGACCAGATTAGAATAATTATGCTCATTATCAGATTTAACTGGTAAAATATTTTTTAAAAGGGATAAATCATGGATCTCACACTTAAAGCCTAAATCATCAGGTTTAATATGTAATCGGCTGTCGGGTAATGCTATATTCACATCTAAAGATACAATTTCCTGTCCCTGGTTTCCATAGAATGTGATTTTAGAGGGATTGCCCTGGGAGTCGTTGATTATCAGGGTGGTTTCATATCCTTTGCTTGATGTTTTAAGAAAAACATCGCGCATGCTCATTTTACCCCGGTTTATACACTCCGCGGAAAAAACCCGGCTTAAAGCTTTGCATAATTGGCGGGTTTTAGTAGATGGCTTTCTAGAGGTGGTTATAAGCATTAGAACAGCCTATTCTCAAGATATAGTAAAATAACCCGTATAATTATCGGGCTTTAATGGTTCTTTTAACCACAGGGACTTCTTTAAATAAAATTCGATACCGGCAGCGTGGGCACTTATTTTCCATGCTGGCCCGGGGATCAATTATAAAGCCACACTCAGCACATTTATACAATTACAAGCCTCCAACAATCCTCTTAATGTTTCTGGTAGCAGTTTTACCCATAGGTGTAGAGGGGACATAGGCCCCGCCAGTGAAAACTGCGTCACATTTTTTGCATTCCCATATGCCTCTACTTACTCTTTTAACATAAGGTCTATCACATTTAGGGCAAACATGCTTCTTTTTCATGTTTTCTTCGATTTGCTTTACGGTTCTTTTGGCTTTCCTACCGTACCTTGCACCAAATCTTCCAGTAATACCTACTTTTTTGGTTCTTGCCATTTATATCACTCCAGGTAAATTTTAATTTTTAATAATATCCCCCACCAATCCCGCTATCTTTATTATGGGCCGGTGAGGATCTATAAATCCATCATACATTACTTGAATGATGATTTATTAAATTTAATATAACCACCAATTACTAATGGTTCTTTTAAAAATGTAACTCCCCTGAAAATATCTTTAGATAAAGAATCTTCATTAAAAAAGTCACTAAATTAAATATCAGCTTCTTAATATTTCTAATTAAAACTATTAAATCCATGCCATATGAACATAATTAGATATCTAAAATATAATTAAAGGAATATTTAAAGGTAAGGTTTTTGGAATGATATTCATTCCAAATATTTCATGAGTTCTTTTGATTTACCTTCCGTAATTTTAACTGCATTCATAATCTCCTCTTTAGTCAAAGGAGAATCTCCACCTTTTTGCATGGCGCAGATTTTATCAGATGCAGTTATTCCAATAGATAACCGTGCAGATAGAATTTCTTCTTCATCAAGTGAAGGGTCAATTACCAGCTGCTCTCCAATCTTAGCAAATGTGCACATCACTACCTCTTCCCGGATAGGTAATGGTTTCATATTTTCATGGTCAATAATTATTTCATTATCCACCACTTTTACCTCAGGAATCATGGTGTTCTTCAAAGCAGCCACTGCACCTAAAACAGCCGCATCCATCAGATTACCATCATAATCCAGTATATGCAGGTCAATAAATACCATCCATACTTTTTTGCCAGGAATAATACATAGTTCTTTTAGATCAACCATTTCACTTTCCCGAATACATCTATCGGCTACCCGGGATAGCTCTACCGATCTTTCATCTGGTGGTCCTGGTTCAAAACTGGGGGAGGCCATAGGGAGTAGTTCAGAATTGGTCATTAAAACCCCCACATCAGGAGTATCCGGGAATGGTTCCCCAATTTGCGGTTTGGTACCTACCATTATCTGAGTATTGCCTATTTTGACACGTGCAGAACCTTCAGCTTTGGAAATAACACCGGTTTCCAGGGATATCTCACGATATTCATCCAGGGCCCTACCATCAACCCGTTCTTGGTTATTAATCAGATGAGTTATACTTTTACGAGTAATTTCTGGAACGATATTCATTTTATTCACCATACCTCTTTTTCAGGGCTTCCTTTTGTACTTCGCTAATCTGATTGCATCCTTTAATGGCCAAATCCAGTGCTTTTTCAAATTCAGCTGTAGTTAAATTACCATCGCTTTGTAACAATGTAATTTCGCCACTGCGAGGTAAAATGGCCACCGGCACATCTGCCTGTCCATCTTTATCTTCCACTTCTGAAAGGTCCAGTACCACCTGTCCATCCACTTTCCCTGCAGCACAGGCCACCACCATATCCTTCATAGGGATACCGGCATCAGCCAGAGCTACAGATGCTGCAGTAATCCCAGCACAACGGGTGCCTCCCTCTGCTTCAAGTACTTCAATAAAAATCTCAATCACAGAACGGGGATATTTTTCCAGTATCACTGCTGGCTGGAGTGCTTCAGCAGTTATCTTAGATATCTCAATTGATCTCCTATCCGGGCCCGGTCTTTTACGGTCATCCACCGAGAAAGGTGCCATGTTATACCGGCAGCGTATATATGCCCGGTCTGGTCGCTGAAATCTTCTTATGAATGATTCTTTAGGGCCATAAACTGCCACCAGTACTTTATTCCCTCCAAATTCCAGGTAAGCTGAACCATCCGCCCTTTCTAATACACCTGCTTCGATTTTTAAATTTCTTAATTCATCAAAAGCTCTTCCATCTTCTCTTGATTTTGCCCCAATATTGGTACCTAATGTGATGATAGTAATCACCTCTTCAGATTTAAATTCAGTTTAGATTCTATAATTTCTTGAGGTAGGTTTTTATCCTCTTGGCTAGACGAATCCTCATCTTTTTCATCAGGGGACTGATCATTATTTTCTTCAGTTTCTCCTGGTAATTCTTCAGCTTCGTCTAAATCTTCAGATACTTCTTCAGATTCTTCAATTTCTTCACCAGTTAGTTCAGCAAGCATTTCCCGGACACGGTCCGTTAATCCAGAAGTATGGGCCTGGTTTTGGATCATTTTTATGACCTTTTCAGCAATTCTTTCCATATCAGTTTGCCCTTTAACCCATACTACTCCGTTTTGACCAACCACAATATCACAGTGGGTCTTGTCTTTAATCATGTTGATCATGGAGCCTTTTTTGCCTATTAAACGGGGAACTTTAGTAGGGGTGATATGAATCAAAATCCCACCTCTGAATTTACCTAAACCACGGCCTTTTAATCCCAGTTTAACTTTTTTTACTTCATCCACATCAATTACCCGCAGAAAAAGAACATCTCCCACTTTGAAAACCTTTTCCAGTTCTCTTTTTTCTTTTCCAAAAACTTCTGAAGCAGGTAAAAGACCAGAATAAGGAGAATTAATATCTAATCCCCACATAGAGAATCTGATATCGTTTATTTCTCCAATTACCACATCCCCTCTTTTAGGGATGTATTTGCTTTGTAGGGGAATTACACTAATTTTTTTGTTTCTGATGGCCACCAGTCCCACCACTGATGAGCAAATCTTATTTTCTTCCTTGAAAGTACCTCTTCCAGGATGAAAGTCTTCATCTGCTAGAATTTCACCAGGAACAACCAGATCTTTATCATTTACAAATATCACATTATGCCTCCTTTTATTGGAAGGCCACCTAGAATAGGTAAAAGGAGAGTTATTTGATAACCCTGGCCTCGAGTTCGCCGCCTGTAAGTTGACTCATTTTCTGATAAAACTTATCTTGCAGGCCTCCAGGTATCTCCACCACGGCTATCCATGAGCCATCCTGTTGCCATTCTTCCTTTAATATTTTCCCAAATTTAGAAATATCGCTGTAAGAACTCCCTGCTACTTCTCCAGGAAGTTTAATGGCCATTTTAACTTTTTCAAATCTAATGGGAATTTTTACTCGAATGGCTTTTAAAACCAGCTGAACTTGTTCATCAACGGGTTTGAATGGATCAATATGAACTTTTGCCTCTTCCATGGCCTTTTCTATACGCCTTGTTGGGTGAGGTAGCCCATTTTGAGGATTGATAGATTCTCTAGCTATCTTATTTACAATTTTTTTGTACTTTTCCTCTAGCATTTCCCGCCGCTGCTGGGCAGTAAGCTGTATTTGTCCTTTCTGGATAATGGCAGATGCCACTTCCAGAGAATCTACGGTTTCAAATACTTTAAGCATGGCTTCTTCTGATGCTTTGTCTCCCTTTTTAGCGTCTTTAAATATTTCCTGTACTGCCAGAACTTCTTCCAGGTCCATTGATGGATCTTTTTTAAATTCAGCAGATAAATCAGGATCAACAAGTATTTCAAAACGTTCACCGAAAGATTCTAAACGGGCGATAACAGCATCATCAAGGTTAACCATATCCTATTCCTCTTCTTCCTTTTCTTTTCTTAAAAGAAGTTCTTCTACGTGATCCTTTATTTCATCTTCAGATAATTTACGGTATTTTTTATCTTTAGAATCAATAACTGCGATTTCGACACTTTCTGGAGTGGTTTTACCTTCAGTGGCCTCGTAAACTGCATCTAAAGCCAGTTCAATAGCTTCTTCCAGAGTCATGTCCTCTTTATATTTTTTTTCAAATTCTTCCATAGCTATTGGTCTTCCAGCACCTATGGCCGTAGCTTTATATTCTATTAATGCTCCACTAGGATCGGTTTCAAATAAATGGCATCCCTTGCTATTTACTCCCCCAATTATTAAAGCGGATCCAAAAGGACGTACCCCTCCATGCTGAGTATACATCTGTTTCATGTCACATATTTTTTTGGCCAGGGATTCGACCCGGATAGGTTCATTGAAGGTTATTCTATTAACCTGAGCTTCTATTCTGGCTTTTTCAATAATTGCCCGGGCATCTGCCACTAAACCTGAGGTAGCAGTTCCAATATGCTCATCAATTTGGAATATCTTTTCTATAGATTTAGGTTCTACCAATTTACTGGTTGGTCTCTTGTCCACCACAAGGACTACTCCTTCAGCAGATTTTACACCTAAAGACGTAGTACCTCTTTTTACGGCTTCTCTTGCATATTCCACCTGAAATAGTCTTCCATCTGGACTAAAAACAGTAATGGCCCTATCATATCCTGCACTTTGAAGTGGTTGCATAAGTATACCTCTCTAATTTATTCAATTTTTCTTATGAAAGTAAATTATATTCTAAAAAAATTCTCTTATTCAAAATTCAATTGATTTAATTTGTTAATTCTAATATTTATGTTAGGGACGGGGTTTAATAAACTTTTGTGTTGCAGATTTAATAGTACCTGCTAAACCCAGAGTATGGAAAACCAGTTGTTTTCCTTTATAGTTATTTATAAGACATAAGGCCCCTCTAACCTTTTCTTCATCCCCTCGATTACATTGTAAAATGCCTTTTAAATAAAAATGACCCTTATTAGAACTATTAGAATTTAAATCCCAGGAACGGGTAACCCACAGCCGGAATTTGCTGGTTTCACACTCACCATGAAACTTCAGACAGCTTTCCCAAATTATATATATCAAATCATCTCTAGGAAGTGGTACTTGTGAAATTACCTCAAATGCCAGGTATCGCTTATCCCCTCGCAGGGTGGGAGGAAGTATTTTAAGTTTCATGATTATACCAGAATTTTATAAATAAATTAAGGTTATTTTTTATAAATAAAAGCTTAGGTAAAAAATCAATTTATTGATTATAAAATATTAACCAGAATAAATAATCCTGATTAATATCCTTAAATAAATCCCCTCTTAAGAGAAATTAAAGTGAGGATTTTATTCTTAAAATAGTTTCAAAAAACTACCATTATAATTCTATTTTTCATTAATTATTTTTACCCCATTCACCACCATGTTCTTTCTTTGCTGATTATAATCCAGAATAAAAGATGGTGAATCAGATATAGCCCTTAAAATCTCTTCTTTTTTTAGTCCCAGGCAGCTATACAAAGCCATTATGTCCCGGGGAGTTCTCAAATCATATACTGTTCTGGCCCCACTGGTAATTAAAAGCAGAAATTGGAACTTGCGTTGTAATTTTATAATATCCCTGAAATGAGCCATTATTTTAGACCTTAAACTGTTTCTGGATTTTAAAAGGTCGCTAAAACATAATTCAATAGCCACATTATTTTTAGCAGCTTCCCGGGATAGAACATGGTTTATACCGCAATCTCTACGCTTATAATATGGCCTGGATAAAATATCAACCTTTACATTCTCACATGCTGCCCGATTAATCTTCAAATCTCCCCCATCAACCATTAAAATGTTGGTTTTATTTCTAAGACTTCTTATCTGTTTTTGAAGGTGTTGGGGGTTTTTGCCCTGAATTATAATACCAGGATTTATAGAAAATTCATCAATTTTAAAAGATTTGGGGTGAGGGGGCGCGGTTTCATCATTTATAATTTTATTAAAATTCTCCAGAGCGGATTTATAATGTTCATTAGAGTAAAATATTGATATCCCCTGATACCCTAATCTTTTAGCTTCATTAATTAGAGCTAAATCAGTATCCGGGTTTTTACCATTGAGATGAAAATCAAAGTACTTCACATTAATCAAACAGTTCCCGGGCTAGTTTTAAGGCCCCTTCTTTTTTCGCAGGATAGGCAGCAAATTTAATCCGGGTATGGATCGAGTCACCATGTTCTACTACCTTCCATTTATGGGAAAATGCATCCTGTTTACTGAATCTAAGGAATAAATTTCCATGATCATCCATCTTTTTATCCAGGTTATCTATAATATCATTCCGGCAATCAGAATCTATTTTCTTTAAATTCTTTAGAAAAATTTTAATTTCTTTCTTTTTACTGAACTTTTGATGGAATATTATAACCTTATTTTTATAGTAACCTTCAGTTAACTCTCTTTCAGGTGAAGCATAGGGAAAAATGGTATTCAATGCTTCTAATACCTTTTCTTCGTTTTCTGTTCCATGGACAAATACCCGGTAGGAAATATTATGGATCATAGAAACCAGTTAAAATAAATCGTTTAAATAAAAAAATAAAATAAAAAAGATAGGAAATCTATTTAGATTTTCTTACCTTTTCTGCACCTTTTCCTTTGTTTCGCAGTCCACGGGTCTTTTTACCCTGACTGGTCAATCCTCGGAAGGCTCTTCCACGGTGCTGTTTTTCACAAATCCAGTTAATCTTAGGATCACTCTTAATGGTGGGATGGTTTGGATCTACCAGTATAACTTCGTAGAATTTGAATTTACCATCTTGCCATACCCAGTAAGAATTTAAAACTTCCATATTAGGGAATTTTCTGGCAACTCTCTCTTCGGCTATTCGCTGAATGGATTTTTTAGGAGTTATCTTAACAACACCCATTCTTTTAGGTCGTCGACCTGCTTTGAATCGAGTTTTTCTCCTTCCACCACGACGAACACGAGTTCTAACAACTACGTATCCTTTTTTAGCTTTATATCCTAAAGATCTAGCTCGGTCAATACGAGTAGGTCTATCTATTCTTTCAATTATACTTTCCCGTCTCCATTGTGGAGCTCTCTCCCACATAAGTTCCCTTACATAGGATTTATCTGGATTTTTCCATGCATCTCTTATATATTTATACATTAAAACACCTCTTTTGTTCAGCTTACGCCACATCCAGGGGAATATTTCCCCGAAAAAAAGTTGCTTGTTTCGCCTATTTGGCGATGGTAAATATTGAACCCGGCCCCTTAAAAAGGTTGTGCTAAAAAGTTATTCTCACTTTATTAAGGGCATTCTTAAAGGGGAACAATGGGTTTTTCCTGGAAAATAATGTATATTTTTGTCCCTTTGCCTTTTTCAATTAATACTTCAGCATCAATCTGCCGGGATAGCCCTTTAATTAGTTTAAAACCTAATGAATCAGATTTATTTATATCAAAATCATCTGGTAATCCTGCTCCATTATCAGAGACCATTAATATATATTGGGAATTTTTAAGTGAAAATTCCACTGTTATGTTACCTTCTTTATCCGGTAAAAAGGCGTATTTTAAACTGTTGGATAATAATTCATTGAGGATAAGGCCTAGAGGAATAGCAGTATTTACATCCAGCATCAATGATTCAACATTTAAATTTAAATCAATTTTGTCTGAAGAGGTAATATAATTATTAAAAAGATCCCGGGATAGTGAACGGCAATATTCACCAAAATCAATCCTCTTTAAGTCCTGGGACTGGTATAGTTTTTGGTGGATTAGTGCCATGGATTTAGCACGATTTTGGCTTTCTTTAAAAATATTTAAAACTGCCGGATCTTGTATATAACTGGATTGTAGATTCAAAAGACTCTGAATTACCATTAAATTATTTTTAACCCGATGATGAATCTCCTTCATCATTAAATCTTTTTCTTCCAGGGATTTATTAAGTTCTTTCTCCAGTTTTTTCCTATCAGTAATATCCCTGATTACCATTTGAACTGCAGGTTGGTTATCATATATTATAGGAACATCACCAATCTCAATATCTTTATTCTGGTTATCCAGGGTTATTATTTTTTCTTCCAGAAAAGCTAAAGATTTTCGATTAACATAAACCTGATGCAGTCTTTTTTTAGAAATTTCCCTGAAATCCGGGTGTAAGAAATCCAGTATATTTTTTCCAATTAATTCTGAAGAATTACTGGCCCCTAAAAGATTACAGGAAGATTTATTGGCAAATACTATTTTTTCATCTATTAAAACCAGGACTGCATCTGGAGAAAGGTCAGTTAACATTTTATATCGTTCTTCACTATCAGTGAGTTGGTTTTGGATCAATTTTCGATAAGTTATATCCTTTATTATGATTATTTTCCCCAGGTTATGTCCATTATCAGTTATGGGGCTTTTTTCTATTTCTACCCATATGTTCCAGGTCCCCCCTATAAAAATTTCCGATTCTAAAAACTGGTTTTCATAAAAAGCCGTAATAGAAGGTAAATTCTCAAAGACATGAGGGTAATGATTACCTACAATTTCTTCACCCAGTCCCAGTAGTTTAGAATGATTATTAATTTCTATTAAATTATCTTTATCATCAAATACCATAAGACAGTTTTTCATGCTTTTTATAAGTACCTGGTTCATTATGGGACGTATGGCTAAAAAATCATACTTAAAAATGGCAATAGCAATAATAAATCCAGAAAATACAATTCCCAGAGGGGTTACATCCAGGCCGGGTATGGGAATAGTACGGGTGGTGTAAATCAAACTAAAAATCAGAGGAATTAATCCACTTAATATTAAAGCAGATATCTGGGGGCGGTATAACCTGGAAGAACTATTAAAAATTTGCAAAAGGATGATTATTCCCATTAAGGTCATTATAAAACTGTATATTATATTAACCCAGAAAAAAGGTCCAGGAACATAAACTAAAAGTGCTCCGGGAAGATTTGATACAGGGATTATTCTAATCCAGAGTAAGGGATATAAAGGGTAGGATAAAGCTAGAAATATAATTATTAAAGGTATAATTAAAATGGCTGTCTTAAAGTAAGGTTTTAGATATTTATCATAACCACCATAACTTAATATGAACATGAACCATAAAGGAGGAACTAAAGCAACCCCTAAGTACCCTAATTGAACCCAGAATATTTTGTAAACTGCTTGAAGACTAAAATATTCTCCTGCAGATGTAAAACACCATATAAAGGCAAAAAACATTAATGCACTGAAATATTTATGTAAATTTTCAGAACGATTTTTATAGCTATAATATGATAAAAACAATAAAATAATTGAGCTTATCAGTAATAGGACACCAAATGAAGAATACTGGTAGTTCATATATTCTGCTCCCGGTTGCAAGGGTTTGAGATTAAAATAGTATATGAATACATAAAAAGTTTGGTTTTCAGGAATATATCGCCCATTATGGTTTTAGAGATATGGTAATTTTTTAGTTAAGGAAAACTTAGAATTTTATAAACACCAGAACCATTTTTTTAATACTTAAGTCCCGGATAATAGGACTAAAAAAAATAGTAAAAATATAGGTTTTTATTCTGTTAATTCATAGAGTATACGCATGGCCTTCGTAAAAGGAGGCATACCAGAAGTTAAAAGAACCACCCGCAGTACATCCACTATTTCATCCCGGGTGGCATCAAATTCTCGCATGGCACTCATCATCTGCTTTTTCATAGCCCTATCATCTGAATTAGCAGCAGTAATAGCCAGGGCAATTAATTTTTGAGTTTTATAATCAAGAGCCTTTCCGGTGTAGGCTGCTTTATTTAATTCCACCACTGATTCATAGATATCTGGATAGTCCTTTTTAACATGGGCCATTCCTTTACCATAAAATACATCTTCTTTCACAAAATCCCTCCATACTTATGTTAAGTATGTAGATAATATGTCATCTTTGTTATATATCATTTTTTTTTAATTATTTCAACTGCAATTTAATTAAAGGGTGTAATAATTAATTATTATCATGATTAATCAATATTAAATCTTTTAAGCCAGTTTTTAAAAGTAACTACCTTAATCATAAATCCAATTTAGCATTATTAATCATAATTAATCCCCGGTGTTGAAACTACACTTTAAAAATCCCTATTTTGGGATTTGGTGCCTTTAAAAAAACATTTAAATAGTATTAATTACCATTAGAAAACCATGTCATTTTTTTCACTCATAATTAAAAACCCTTTTAGAAATAAAACCAGGAGTGCGCTGGCTATTGTAGGGATAGCCATAGGAATTGCCACCATTGTGGCCCTGGGTATAATAACCGATGGATTGAAAGCCTCCACCGAAGAAACATTGAAGGCTGGAGGCGCGGATTTTAGTATAGCTGAATCTAATGTATCTGATTTATTCTTTAGTAAAATAGATGAAGAATATATAACCCTAATAAAGGAGGTGGATGGTGTAAATGATGTGGTGGGAATCTTGATGGCCATCCAGAGGGTGGAAGATAATCCCTATTTTGTTTTAATAGGGATAGATCCTGCAAAATTATCTATAAGTAATATAAAAGTTACAGAAGGTCAAGCATTTGCTTCAGGAGATGCCAAAGAAGTAATTATAGGAAAAGTAGCATCTGAAAAGTTAAATAAAACTGTAGGAGATACTATAACCTTAAATAGAGAAGAATATGAAATAACCGGTATTTTCCAGACCGGTGATCTGCAACAGGATGGAGGAGCATTTTTATCCCTGGAAAATGTGCAGGCTATTGAAAATAAAAATGACACCGTCACCATGCTCTATGTGAAAATTGATAATGATGCTCAGGTAGAAGAAGTCACCGCTGCCATAGAAGAGGAATATGGAGATGATTTAACCACCATTGCCTCCTTAGAAGATCTGGCCAGTATTGACCAGGGACTGCAAACCATTGACACTGCCTCCTGGGCCATATCCCTGTTGGCAATAGTTATTGGAGGTATTGGTGTAATCAATACCATGATCATGTCCGTTTATGAAAGGACCAGAGAAATAGGGGTTCTTAAGGCTGTAGGATGGAAAGATAGGAGAATTTTATCCATGATTCTAGGAGAATCCATAGTACTCACCCTGGTTGCAGGACTGGTAGGAGCTATTATGGGAATCATGGCCATACAGTTACTATTGGCTTTGGGGATGGATAGTTTCATTGCACCTGTTTATTCTGCAGACGTTTTCCTGCGGGCATTTGCAGTGGCATTAACTGTGGGTCTTTTAGGAGGATTTTATCCTGCTTATCGGGCCAGTAGATTACCACCAACCGAGGCGCTGCGCTATGAATAAGGAAAATATTGTGGAGATTCATAACCTCCAGAAGAGTTTTGATAATGGTAAAATAACCGCTTTAAATGGAATAAATCTGGAAATAAAAAGGGGAGAGTTCGTATCCATAATCGGGCCTTCTGGTTCTGGTAAATCCACTCTCCTTAATATGATCGGGGCCCTGGATAAAGCAGACACCGGGAGTATAGTGGTGTCTGGAAATGATCTAATCCAGAAAAAGGACCTGAGTGAATTCCGATCCCGTGAAATCGGTTTTATATTCCAGTTACATAACCTCATACCCAATTTATCTGTTCTGGAAAATGTGGAAATACCCATGTATGAAAAGAATATGTCTTCTTCCCAGATGAGAAAAAGAGCACTGGAATTACTGGAATATGTGGGTTTATCTGATAAATTGAAAAGAAAACCCACGGAATTATCTGGTGGGGAAAGACAAAGAGTGGCCATTGCCAGGGCCCTAGCTAATGAACCATCTATAATCCTGGCTGATGAACCTACCGGTTCTCTGGACTCTAAAACCGGGGCGATGATACTCAATCGGCTAAAAGATTTGCATGAAAAAGAAAATGTTACTCTGATTATGGTAACCCATGACCTGGATGTGGCTTCCCTGGCTGATCGAACCATAAGAGTTCTGGATGGTAAAATCCAGAACTAATTATTTTTTTAAAAATCTGATAAAAAACCCTTCTTAATGATTTTTTAATAGGGAACCATTTTAATTATTTTTAAGTTACAAACTTTACTACTTTTTATTAGAAAAATAAATTAAGTAAGAATTATATAAACAATTCTATGACTGGTGCTAAAAAAAGAATTGCCTGGGGAATTACCGGGGCCGGTGAAAAACTACCGGAAACCTTTGCCATAATGAAGGATATACAGGAAAAGTACAGGGACTCTCTGGAAATAAGGGTTTATATTTCTAAATCCGGGGATCAGGTAGTTAAGTACTACGGAATCTTCCGGCAATTAGAAAAATATTTCGATAATGCCTGGGTGGAAATAAATGCTAATTCTCCCTTTCTGGCAGGCCAAATACAGATGGGAAAATTTGATTTGTTGATTATTTCTCCCTGTACCTCCAACACCGTGGCCAAGATATCACTAAGAATCGCAGATACCCTCCTTACCAATGCTGCTATTATGGGTCAAAAAGCAGGTGTACCATTGTATATCATGCCCTCTGACTTTCGAGAAGGAACTATCACCACCAAACTACCTAATGGAAAAGACCTGGAATTGAATATAACCCGGGAAGATGTGGAGCATGTGGAAAAATTATCCAGAATGAAGAATACCCAGGTATTTGAACATCCAGAGTATATTTATAAAATATGCGAAGAACACTCCCTAAAATAGAAATCCATTAGGGTCTAATTATCCCTAAAAAAGTTGATATTAATCTTTAATATGATTAAGGAGATCCTAAATAATTTAAAAGGAGTAAATAAAAAAAATAAAATATATTTTTTTTTAAGTTATTTCCTGAATGGTGACTCCAAAGGTGTAGTATGTTTCCCCTTCTGGAGATATTTCTTCCTTAAAGGGAGAAACTCCTTTGAAATAGGATTTAATATCACCACTATCAGCTATATTCATGGTGATAGGTTCCATATCAGTAATATTTTCAAAGAAATCCTTTATTTTAGAAATTTCTTCTTTTTTGCCATTAAATTCCACCGTAATTGTACCGGTCTGGCGTATTTTTAATTTAACAATGTCTTGAATTACTTTTAGTTGATTTTCCCCTTTTTTGGAATTTCCACTGCTTTTTGTAAAAACCACTTTATCATCTAATTCACCCATTTTATTTCCCCCTTTTAATCAAGATTACCTGATTTAAATTATGTTTCTAAAAATATATAAAAATATTATAAATACTGCTAAAACCAGACTTATTTCATAGTTTATAGCCTATATCCCGTAAAAACTTCTTACGGTACAAGATATCATCTTTTGATTCTACTTTTTCCGGGCTAAAACCATCAATAACTCCAATTATACCTCGACCCTGACTGCTTTCTACAATTAATACTTCCACCGGATTGGCAGTGGCACAAAATAAGTTCACCACCTCCGGGACATTTTTTATACGCTGGGTGACATTTATAGGAAAAGCGTTTTTCATATAAATTAAAAAAGAATGCCCCGCCCCTATTTCTCTCATCTTCTCGGTGGCTAATTTTTCCAGCTGAGGATCATTACCCGAGTAGCGAATGTAACAATCACCAGATGCTTCTGCAAAGGCCAAACCAAACTTAATACCTGGAACAGTGTTTACCAGGGCTTCATGCAGGTCCTCAACAGTTTTTATAAAATGGCTTTGACCTAAAACAATATTGCAGTTTTCTGGCGGTACTATCTTAATGGTACTAATATCCAAAATAAATCCCTCCTGTATTATTTATCTTTAAAACGGGGTTTATGAATAAAAATTATTCAATCCCGGGATTAGTATCACATTTAAATGCTGTAATTATAAAAATGGATAATAATTATATTGTAAATCACAACTAATAAAATATAGTATTAAAATTAGAGCACTTTTATATTAAATATTTTCATATCTAAATTATAAAATAATAATTCATCATTAAAACCAATTATTTAAAATATGAAAAAATAGTTAAACCATTATATCTATTAATATTGATTAATCATTTAAGATATTTGAATTAAAAAATCATTATGGCTTATATTTAATTATAAAAAGTTGCAAGGTAAGTATTATATCATTTTTTTAGATATTTAATTTTATTTAAACTATTCTTAAGCCCAAAGGTGTCCAGATGAAAGAAAAAATAAAAAAAATAGCAGCACGTATTTCTGAGTTTAGGGAAAGTTCTGATATTAATCCCCAGGAAATGAGTGAATATTTACAAATATCTGTGGAAGATTATCTTGAATATGAATCTGGTGAAAAGGACATACCCGCCAGCGTGCTTTATGAAATTGCCCATAAGTTTAAGGTTGATTTGGGGCTGCTACTTACTGGAGAAGAAACCAGGATGCATATCTTCAGTGTAACTCGTAAAAATAAAGGAGTGGCGGTGGAAAGACAGAAGCAGTATAAATACGAAAATTTAGCTGAAAAATTCATTCATAAAAAAGCAGAACCATTTATTGTTACGGTAGAACCCCAAAGTAAGTCTAAAAAACCCTCCACCAATTCCCATCCCGGACAGGAATTTAACTATGTTTTAGAGGGTAGTATGAAAATTTATATCCATAACCATGAAATAGTGCTAAATGAAGGAGATTCCATTTTCTTTGATTCATCCTATCAACATGCTATGGAGGCTTTAAATGGAAAGCCAGCCAGGTTTTTAGCCATGGTAATGTAAATAATATTGATTATAGAGGTGTTTTAAATGTCTTCTTTGCTTAAAGAATTTGTTAATAAGGTTGATTTTGATTCCTATAACGATTTCAATGATAATTTCAGGATAGTGGTCCCTGAAACATTTAATTTTGCCTATGATGTGGTGGATCGCTATGCAGAAGAAAAACCGGACAAGGTGGCCCTGGTGTGGTGTGATGATCATGGCCAGGAAAAAATATTCACCTTCCAGGATATGCAGTCCTATTCTAATAAAGCTGCTAATTTCTTTAAAAAATGTGGAATTAAAAAGGGAGATCGGGTGATGCTCACCCTTAAAAGCAGATATGAATTCTGGTTTTCCATTCTGGGACTGCACAAGATTGGAGCTATTACTATCCCTGCCACCCACATGTTAAAGGCTAAAGATATTGTGTACCGCATAGAAAAAGCTAAAATAAAGATGGTGGTATGTATTGGTGAAGACGGAGTCCCGGAAAACTTTGATAAAGCTCAAGAAAAACTTGAAACCCCGGTAATTAAATCTATGGTAGGGGATGAAGATCGGGACGGCTATTTGAACTTCCGAAAGGAAATAGAAGAAGCTTCCCCTATTTTTATTCCTGGTGAAGATGAAAAATCCATAAAAAACAGCGATGTCTCCCTGGTTTATTTTTCTTCCGGGACTACAGGGATGCCTAAAATGATACAACATGATTTCACATATCCTTTAGGCCATATCATAACTGCCAAATACTGGCAAAATGTTAAAGAAGGTGGTGTGCATTACACCGTAGCAGATACTGGCTGGGCCAAGGCCATGTGGGGGCAAATCTATGGACAATGGATTGCTGGAAGTGCAGTATTTGTCTATGATTATGATCGTTTTGATGCAGTTAAAATGCTGGAAAAGTCAAGTCAATATGGAGTAACCACTTTTTGTGCTCCCCCCACCATTTACCGATTTTTGATTAAAGAAGATCTCAGAGAGTATGATTTATCCAGCATAGAATACGCAGTAACGGCAGGAGAGCCCTTGAACCCGGAGGTATACAATAAGTTCTATGAGTTTACTGGATTGAAATTAAGGGAGGGTTTTGGTCAAACCGAATGTGTGGTTTGTATTGCCAACTTCCCCTGGCTGGAACCCCGCCCGGGATCCATGGGTAAGCCGTCTCCCGGTTATAAGATTGAACTTTTAGATAAGAATCTCCATCAGGTGGATGTAGGTGAAGAAGGAGAAATAGTAATGAATACCAGTGCAGGTAAACCACTGGGTTTATTTGGTGGTTACTATCGTGATGAGGAAAAAACCAGCCAGGTATGGTATGATGATTATTACCATACCGGTGATACGGCCTGGATGGATGAAGATGATTATCTGTGGTTTGTAGGTAGAACTGATGATATGATAAAAAGTTCTGGTTACCGGATAGGGCCCTTCGAAGTCGAAAGTGCGGTTATTTCCCACCCCTCAGTACTGGAGTGTGCTATTACTGGATATCCTGATCCAGTTAGAGGTCAGGTAGTTAAAGCTACTGTGGTTCTCTCCCGGGGTTATGAACCCTCGGATGAATTAAAAAAAGAAATTCAGGATCATGTGAAAAAAGTAACGGCCCCCTATAAATATCCCCGGGTAGTGGAATTCGTGGAGGAACTACCTAAAACCATAAGTGGAAAAATTAGAAGGGTGGAAATTAGAAGCGAAGATCAGATAGAATAGTAAAATCATTTATCTGGATTCTATAAACCACTTAATTATAAAAAAATTCTAAATTGATTAAGGTTGTGAGTATGCTCACCTACCGGATTCATTTATCCTTAGATAAATACTAAATTATATTCAGAGAAAATAAATTTTGAGAAGGATTATATATGAAAGCTTCTAAAAAATCAGGTGCTTGCCCTGTTATCAATATTGATGAGTGTAAAGCCTGCGATAGATGTATTTTAGCCTGCCCTCGTGATGTACTTGAAATGAGTATGGATTTGAATAAGAGGGGTTACCACTACGTGGTCTATAAGGGGGAAGGATGTAATGGATGTGGAAACTGTTACTATACCTGTCCTGAACCCCTGGCCATTGAAGTGCATATTCCCCGAAAAGTTAAACCTCAGGAGGATGAATAAATGGCCACCCAGATGGTAAAAGGAAATACTGCAGTTATTATTGGAGCGATGTATGGTGGTTGTGATTGTTATTTTGGATATCCTATTACACCAGCCAGTGAAATATTGCATGAGGCTTCAAAATATTTCCCCATGGTGGGAAGAAAAGTTGTGCAGGCTGAATCAGAAGAAGCGGCTATTAATATGGTTTATGGTGGGGCTGCCGCCGGTCACCGGGTAATGACTGCCTCTTCTGGCCCAGGAATCAGTCTAAAGCAGGAGGGAATTTCATTTTTGGCAGGGGCAGAGTTACCTGCAGTTATAGTTAATATCATGCGGGCAGGGCCGGGTTTAGGAAACATTGGTCCCGAACAATCTGATTACAACCAGATTGTTAAAGGGGGCGGCCATGGAAATTATAAAAATATCGTACTGGCCCCTAATAATGTGCAGGAAATGTGCGATCTCACCATCAAGGCCTTTGAACTGGCAGATAAATACAAGAACCCGGTGGTAGTACTGGCTGATGGAGTACTGGGGCAGATGGCCGAGCCATTAAGTTTCCCCGCAGAAGCTATTGAACCTCAAATAGATACCTCCTGGGCAGTAAGTGGTAATAAAAAGACCATGAAAAACCTGGTAACATCCATTTTCCTGGACTTTAATTTGCTAGAAGAATTTAATTTCCAATTACAGGAAAAATATGAAATTATAAAAGAAAATGAAGTTGCCTACCAGGAATATAAAGTGGAGGATGCTTCCATCATACTGGTATCCTATGGTATCAGCAGCCGTATCTGTCGCAGTGCAGTAGATCTAGCCCGTTTAGAAGGAATAAAAGCCGGTTTACTCCGGCCCATAACCCTCTATCCTTTCCCGGAAGAACGATTATCCCGGCTGGCCCGGGAAAATAATTGTAAATTCATATCAGTGGAAATGAGTAATGGACAAATGAGGGAAGATATTAAAATGGCTATCAGTTGCCAGGATGTAGAGCTGGTAAATCGTATGGGTGGTAACCTCATTGGACTGGATGATGTGATGAAAAAGATAAGGTCCCTGGCAGGAGCTGATTAAAAATGGCATCAAATGTAAACTCATCCCCTGAAGGGGATATGAAAGTAATTAAAAAACCCCGTTCCATGCCGGATGTATTTGAAAGGAAAGGGGGTAGCGCCCCTACGGCTACTCATTACTGTGCCGGTTGTGGTCATGGTATAATACATAAATTAATGGCAGAAGCAATGGATGAACTGGAGATACAGGAAAGATCTGTGATGATTAGTCCGGTGGGATGTGCCGTTTTTGCCTACTACTACTTCGACTGTGGTAATGTCCAGGTAGCCCATGGTAGGGCCCCGGCAGTGGGTACTGGTATTTCCCGGGCAGAAGATGATTCTGTGGTTATTTTATACCAGGGTGATGGTGACCTGGCCTCTATTGGATTGAATGAAACTATTCAGGCAGCTAATCGTGGGGAAAAAATGGCAGTTTTCTTTGTAAATAACACCGTGTATGGTATGACCGGGGGGCAGATGGCTCCCACTACCCTCTTAGGAGAGGTAACTGTCACCTGTCCCGAAGGAAGAGACCCTCGTTTTGCAGGATACCCTTTGCACATGTGTGAACTTTTAGATAACCTGCAGGCTCCCGTATTTATTGAGAGAGTATCTGTATCCGATATTAACCATATACGCAAAGCAAAAATAGCCATAAAAAAAGCCCTGAAAATTCAAAAAGAAGGTAAAGGGTATGTTTTTGTAGAGATTCTCTCCCCCTGTCCCACCAATTTAAGGCAAGATGCTGAAGCAGCAGAAAAATTCATTAACGAGGAAATGGAAAAGGAATTTCCACTTAAACGGTTCCGTGATGAGTCTTCCCAGGTAGAATCCCTCTACCGGGGGGAAAGTGATTTTTCAAAGGATTCCCTGGATGAAATATTTAATATCAATACTGATAGCGCTCCTGAAGCAGTTAATGACCCTGATTTTAAAGAAAAACACCTTAAAATTGCCGGTTTTGGTGGTCAAGGAGTATTGAGTATGGGGCTTACACTGGCCCAGGCTGCCTGTATGGAAAAGCGGCATGTTTCCTGGTATCCTTCCTATGGTCCGGAACAACGAGGAGGAACCTCCAGTTGTGCAGTAGTTCTCTCAGGTGAAACCATCGGTTCACCAGCTGTTGCCAGACCAGAAGTATTAATAGCATTTAATAAACCTTCTCTGGATGAATTTGCAGGAAATGTAATTCCCGGAGGATTAATTATCTATGATTCTACTTCTACTGAATTTAATCCTCCAGAGGGCATTAAAACCATTCCTGTACCTGCTATGAAAATTGCAAAAAGTATGGGAGTAAAAAGAGCCGCCAATACTGTGGTTTTAGGCGTTTTAATGGAACTGGGTTACACCCAGCTTAATGATACCGCATTTGCCCAGGCAGTTAAACATACCTTTGCCCTTAAACCGGAACTGGTAGATATGAACCTGAAAATATTAGAAGCAGGGGCTAAGTGGGCCCGGGAAAATATTAAGGTATGATTAACATCTTATTCATGTTAATTTGAATATCTTTAAGAAGTACCGAAAAAATTCCCCTGTTTTTTTCTTTTTATTATAGAATTTCATTAAAAAGAGATTTCTTAATTTATTTGAATTATAGCCTGACTTATTTTTTAAAATTTATTAGTAATTAAAATTAATAGTAACATTGTATTCCCATAAATAAGAATTAAAACTTCTGTGATTATAATAATTAAAAGTGATTTTTATGAATTATCGAGGATCTGCCAAAAAATTACTGGAATCATCAGGTATCTCTATAGGAGACCTTATACTAATTGAAAAAGACGATGTTAATTATCAGGGTATGGTTTTAGATCGATCAGCGGATGCTGATGATCAACATATAGTTTTAAAAATGGATAGCGGATATAATATTGGTGTCAATATATCTAATTCTAATTTAAAGCTTCTAGAAAAAGGTGAAAAACCTAAGTTGGATCTTAAGCCCCTTGTTATTAAAGAAGATCCTGCTAAAAAAGATATCTCTATTATCTCCACCGGAGGTACGGTGGCTTCTATTATTGATTATAAAACCGGTGCGGTTCACCCGGCATTCACTGCAGAAGACCTTTTAATAACTAATCCTGAACTTCTGGATATGGCCAATATCAAGGGTAAAGCCATATGCAACATATTAAGTGAAAATATGAAACCGGAATACTGGGTTAAATCTGCACGCTCCATATATGATGAAATAAATGAGGGAGCCTATGGAGTGGTAGTGGCTCATGGAACTGATACCATGCACTACACTGCAGCAGCTTTGAGTTTCATGCTGGAAACTCCAGTTCCCATAGTAATTACCGGCGCCCAACGTAGTTCCGATAGACCCTCATCAGATGCCTTTCTAAACCTTCTTAATTCAGTAGGTGCAGCTAAATCAGATTTAGCAGAAGTAACAGTGTGCATGCATGCGGGTAGTGATGATACTTACTGTTACCTCCATCGAGGTACCAAGGTGCGTAAGATGCATACCTCCCGTCGGGATACCTTCCGCAGCATCAACACCACACCCCTGGCCCGTATGAAGGAAGGAGAAATAGAAATCATCACCAGCGGGAAAGGGTATAAATCCAGAGGAACGGTTGAATTAAAATTAAATGACTATTTAGAACCAGATGTAGCATTTATTAAAAGTTTCCCTGGTATAACTGGAGAGATAATTGATTATCATCTGGACAAAGGTTATAAAGGGATTGTATTAGAAGGTACCGGTCTGGGTCATTGCCCTGATCAACTGATTCCTTCCCTGGAAAGGGCGGCAGACTATCAGGTGCCGGTGGTTATGACCTCCCAGTGTATGTATGGAAAGGTTAATATGAATGTTTACAGTACCGGTCGGAGGCTCATTAAAGCCGGAGTTATATCGGGAGGGGACATGCTGGGAGAAACAGCTTATGTAAAGCTCTCCTGGGCTTTAGGTCACAGTGAAAAATTGGAAGAAGTAAAAAAGATAATGGAAACTAATATAGCAGGAGAAATAGAAGAAAAGTCTTCACTGGATTACTTTTTACAATAAATTGGTTTAAAAATATGATTTTAATTATTACGGTGATTTCATGGACTGGGAAAAATTAGGACTCAAAATGGGGCTGGAAATCCACCAGCAACTGGATACTAAAAGCAAATTATTTTGCCCCTGCAGCAGTAATTTAACTGATAAAAAAGCAGATTATAAAATATTAAGGAACCTGCGCCCTACACAAAGTGAATTAGGGAAAATTGACCGGGCAGCATTTCAGGAAGCCCGGAGAAAATTACGTTTTTTATATGAAGCTTACTCCCAGGAAACATGTCTGGTAGAAGCAGATGAAGAACCACCTCACCCCCTTAATCTGGAAGCAGTGGATTTAGCCATTGTAGTTGCTTCTCAATTGAATATGACAGTGGTAGATGAGTTCCATACCATGCGAAAGCAGGTTATTGATGGTAGTAATACAGGAGGTTTTCAAAGAACCGGCCTGGTGGCCACCCATGGTTTCCTGGAAACCAGTCAGGGAAAGGTAGTTATTGAAAACCTTTGTTTAGAAGAAGACGCCGCAAGGAGAATAGAAACAAGGAGTGATGGTGTCAAATTCCGTCTGGATAGGTTGGGTATTCCTCTTTTGGAGATAACCACCGATCCTTCTATTCACCACCCGGAACAGGTGAAAGAAGTAGCTTATCAGTTAGGGCAGGTTTTAAGAAGCACAAAAGTTAAAAGAGGTCTGGGAACTATCAGGCAGGATTTAAATATATCCATCCGTGATGGTGCCCGGGTAGAAGTTAAAGGAGTTCAGGACCTGGATCTAATGCCTACCATGGTGCAACGAGAAGTGGAACGTCAAATAAAATTAATAGAAATAAGGGATACCTTAATAAAAAGGAAAGCAAGTGTGGAAGATGAAATATTAGATGTTAAATCTGTTTTTGAAGATACAGATTCTAAGATAATAGCCACTGCCCCGGCAGTAAAAGGCTTGAAGCTTACCGGCTTTGCAGGGTTAGTAGGTATGGAAATACAGCCCGGTCGTCGTCTGGGTACTGAATTTTCCAGTTATGCTAAAAAATTAGGAGTATCTGGAATATTCCACACAGATGAGCTACCCGCCTATGGCATAAGTTCCCCGGAAGTAGATAGATTAAAAGAATTTGCCGATGCCGGTGCCGAAGATGCAGTTATTATTGTAGCACATCAAGAAGAAATAGCCCTGGGGGCCCTGGAAGAAGTAAAAAGAAGAGCTATAATGTGTTTTGATGGAGTGGTGGAAGAAACCCGTAAAGCCCTTCCTGAGGGGAATACCGAATACATGCGCCCTCTTCCCACATCCAGCCGAATGTATTTAGAAACCGATATCCCTACTTTCACCATTACCCGCCAAAAGGTGCAAAAAATAAAAAATAATCTTCCTGAGCTTCCCCAGGAAAAAAAAGAAAGAATAGAATCAAAGTATAATTTAAGTGAGGATCTATCCAGCCAGCTACTTAAAAGAGATAAAGTAGATGACTTTGAAAAGATAATGAACAATTTAAAGGTGGATCCCACTGTAGTTGCTTCTTTACTGGCTTATTCTTTAAGAGAGCTTAAAAGAGAAGGGCACAGTCTGGATAGATTGGACCTGAAGACCCTGATAAATACTTTGAAATTATTAGAAGAAGATAAAATATCTAAAGATGCTATAAACCCCATATTAACTCATGTTTCACAGGAAAATACATCTCCTCTAGAAGCTGCCGAAGCACTGGATTTGTTGATGTTAAAAGAATCTGATGTAGAAGACATAATCCAAAAAATAATTTCCCAAAAAGAGGATATGATAAAACAAAGAGGTATGGGTAGTATGGGGCCTCTAATGGGGATAGTGATGAAAGAGTTAAAAGGTAAAGCTGACGGAAAACTTGTAAATAAAGTATTAAAAGAGACCATACAGCAATTTTTATAAATATTAGTCCGATTAATAAAATTTTCCTATTTAAAAATTTGAGGTGAATAATATGGAAGTACCCTGGATAAGAATAATAACTGGAGTGGGGATTGGTAAAACACTGGATGTTACTGAAGACCCTGATTTAGAATCAATAAATTTAAAAGAAGACCGGGTGGAGTTAACTTATAAACAACTAAGGCCAGCCGGCCCGGGAAAGGTAGTATATTTTTACAGTGGGATAATTGGAATTGAGCACGGTCTTTATGAAGATAAATAAGAAAATATTCCAATTATTTTAAATCCAGGAAGATTTAATTTAATTATTTAAGTTAATAGCAAAGGAAAGGGTAGAATGGAATCATATGATATAATAATTATTGGAGCAGGGCCTGCAGGATTAGCAGCAGGTATTTATGCCGGTAGGCAGGGTACAAGTACTTTAATCTTAGAAAAAGGTCCGGCTGGTGGTCTGGGATTAGAAGTACCCATGATGGAGAACTATCCTGGCTATGAGATGATTGCCGGGATGAGTCTTATTAATGAAACAAAAAAACAGGTATTAAAAACCACTCCCCTGCATGAAAGGGAAGAAGTAGAGTCTGTAAAATCAGATAACGGTTCTTTTATTATTAAAACCATTAATGATCAGTATCATGCCCGGGCCTTAATTTTCAGTACCGGTAGTAAACACAGAACTTTAGATGTTCCGGGAGAAATAAAGTTGCTGGGTCGGGGAGTATGTTACTGCGCCACCTGTGATGGGCCATTATTTGCCGGGAAAAAAGTTTATATGGTGGGGGGAGGAAACAGTGCTGCTCAGGAAGCCATATTTCTTAAAAATATTGGGTGTGATGTTACCCTCATCCACCGAAGAGATGAGTTAAGAGCAGAAAAATACCTGCAGGAAATGCTCAAGGAAAAAAAGATTGAAATTATTTGGGACACAGTGGTGGAAGAGGTTAAGGGTGATCAGTTTGTGGAATTTTTAGTACTTAAAAATCTTAAGACCTCTATTGTAACTGAAGTTCCAGCCCAGGGGATTTTCATTTCAGTGGGGGATACTCCCATAAATCAACTGGCTAAAAAACTGGGAGTCAAACTGGATAAGCAGGGGTACATTATAACAGATAAATCTCAGAGAACCAATATACCCCAGGTATATGCTGCCGGAGATATAACCGGAGGATATAAACAGTGGATAGTGGCCTGCAGTGAAGGAGCAATAGCAGCTATGGCCGCCTATGAAGATCTACAAAAATAGAATTTTATTTAATATTTTTTTATTTGATTTAGAAAATATTTACTTGAATCAGATAAAATATAATTATTTAGTTTAAGGGATAATTAATGGTTAATTGATTTTTCCCTTTTGCTGGGATCCATCCTTTAAAAAGATATATATAACATAGGCTATTATTAATACTACAATAAAAGGGAGTAACCAGAAGAATACGGTGACAATGGCCACTGCCACTAAAAGGGCCACTATAATATAAATTAAGTCTCTTGTTTCCATATTATAAAAATTTTGTAAAGGGACTATAAATATATTTCTAATTATAATAAAAAAATCCACTTAAAAATTTTATTTTCACAAATATAACTTGAGGAGATATTAAAATATGAAAATCCTGGTTGTAAATAATCATGGGCAATACAATCATCGCATACACCGCACCCTGACCTACCTTAAAATCCCATCAGAATTAATAGCAAACACCCTTTCGGTGGAAGAAATACTGCAAAAAGATCCAGCAGGGCTGGTTTTAGGAGGGGGTCCCTCCCTGGATAGATCCGGAAACTGTGGGGAGTACCTAAAAAAAGTAGATGTTCCTATTTTAGGGATATGTCTGGGACATCAATTAATTGCCCGGGCCTTTGGGGGGGAAGTCTCAACAGCCGATGCCCAGAGTTATGCACAGATACAACTGAATATTTTGGATGAAGATGATATATTCCAGGGTTTAGGACCTGAAATGAAGGTATGGGCTTCCCATAAAGATGAGGTTAAAAAAATGCCTGAAAATTTTGATGTGCTGGCCAGTTCCACCATATGTGATGTGGAGGCCATGAAACACCACCAGAAACCAGTATATGGTATTCAGTTCCATCCGGAAGTGTACCATACTGAGAATGGTTCCCGAGTTTTTGAAAACTTTTATGAAGTTTGTAAAAATTATAAAAAATAATTAAGCTAGTATTGCAACTGAATTAGGCTCCTTAAAAGCCGTTCACTCATAAATTATATTTAAAATGAAGTACTAAATTTTTATTAATTAAATTGTAGGGAATCTTTTAATTTGTATTCCTATTATTCTTAACTTATTCAAAGGTGAAAAAATGTTGAATCCATCTGATTTTATAAAAGAATCCATTAAAGATATAAAAAAGACTGTAGGGGACGGTACTGCAGTAATTGCTCTTTCAGGAGGAGTTGATAGTTCAGTAACATCAGTTCTTACTAAAGAAGCGCTGGGAGATAATCTAATAGCTGTTTTTGTAGATCATGGTCTCTTAAGAGAAGGAGAAGCAGAATACGTTAAAAATACATTTGAACCTCGCTTGAACTTTCGTTATGTGGATGCTTCCTCTGAATTCTTAAATGCTCTGGAAGGGGTTAGTGACCCGGAAGAAAAAAGAAAGATCATTGGAAAGATCTTCATTGATGTGTTTGAAAGGGTGGCTGAAGAAGTGGGTGCCCGGTTTCTGGTGCAGGGAACCATTGCCCCGGACTGGATTGAAAGTGAGGGTAATATCAAGTCCCATCACAACCTGGCCTTACCCCATGGACTGGTTTTAGAAATTGTAGAGCCTGTAAGGGAACTCTATAAGGATGAGGTGAGAATAATTGGCAGCGAGCTGGGCCTTCCTGAAGATATGGTGCAGCGCCAGCCCTATCCTGGACCGGGATTAGCTGTAAGAGTGGTGGGAAGTTTAAGTCCAGAGAAAATAGAGATTTGTAGAAAGGCCAATGCCATTGTAGAAGAAGAAGTGCATAAAGAAGGGTTGGAAGAATCCCTATGGCAGTACTTTGCCGTTTTAACTGATACCAAAGTCACTGGAGTAAAGGGAGATATTAGGGACTATGGTTACCTGGTGGTACTCCGGATGGTGGAATCACTGGATGCCATGACTGCTGATGTACCGGAATTACCCTGGAATATGATAAAAACGATATCCCGTCGGATAACTGCAGAAATTCCTGAAGTAACCCATGTGGCACTGTCAGTTAGTGATAAACCACCCAGTACCATTGAATTTGCTTAAAAAAAAAATAATAATTTTTTTAAAAAAATCTTTTTATTTTTTCCATCGCTCTAACTGGGGTATGCCCCGGGTAAATACCCGGGCAATTGGTCGGGGCATCCCCTGTTCTTTCATTTTTTCAATACAAAACTTCTGCATTTTCTGGGGAGTGTCTATTTCTGGACTGGTAAATTCACCATCAACCAGACAATAAGAGCAGTATTTTAGACTTTTTGACCCATCTTTATTGGTCCCTCCAGTTTGAGGGTCTTTTTTAAGGGGCATTCCACAACTTTGACAGAATTTATATTCCTTCATAATTATACCTCCTAGCCTTCAGGTTACCACATTATATAATTTATTTATTATAACCTTTTATCAGGGATTCTCTGGTGATCAGCAACCCCTTTTCCTGTGGGTGAGCCATCATATCCTTTAGATGATTTTTTAGAACCTTTATTTATACAGGGCCTTATGAGGCCACGTTCCAGAACATATCCTTTCTTAGATAAGAGATTCAAAACTTCCTTAAAATCAACCCGGGATAAATCAGAAAAATCATTTTTTAATGTATTATATAATCTTCTTTCAAGATAAACAGCTTTATGTTCCTTTAAAATTTCATCTGCCCTTTTTTCTATCTGTGATATTTTATCATTATCCGTCATTTTTTATTCTCCCGGAAAATTTGAAGCCTTATAATATTATCACATGATATATTCTTCTTAAATAATGTAAATTTCTAAAACCTGACAAATAATAAATTAATGAATTTTTACTTATATAACACCAAAATTAATGCAAAGTTTTATTGGGGTAAAATAAATTTCCAGATGGTATTACATGGATTATCCCCTTAAATTGATGGACTTTTTAATGTTATTTTTGATATTCCAGAATCATCATGGTAATATCATCAAACTGTTCTCTATCTTCTACAAAGCTATCAATTTTTCCTTTAACAAAGGATAATGTCTCACTCAGGCTTAAATTATAGGTATTATTCATGATGTACTGTAAATTGGAATCCCCGAATAGTTCATCCTGGGGGTTTATGGCTTCAGTTATACCATCGGTATAGAGGTAAATCCTATCTCCTGTTTTTAAGATAAGTTCCTGTTCATGGTATAGTATGTCCTCCATGCCGGCTAAAACAAATCCTGGTTTTGATTTTAGCCATTCATAATCATTTTCACCCTTTTTGATAAGAGGAGGATTGTGTCCCGCATTAACATAGGTTAATTTCCCGGTTGAAATCTCTAAAATCCCCATCCAGGCTGTTACAAACATGCTCTCTTCATTTCCCTCATTAAGTTGATTATTCACGATATTGAATACTTCCGACGGAGTTTTATCTAACTGAGCCTGGTTTTTAATTAGAGTCTTGGCAATTACCATGAATAAGGCGGCGGGTACTCCTTTACCAGATACATCACCTATTACCAGGGCCAGATGGTTATCATCCACCAGGAAAAAATCATAAAAATCCCCTCCCACTTCCCGGGCAGGGATATTAGCCGCATATACCTCAAATTCATTCCTTTCTGGAAAAGCCGGAAATTTTCGGGGCAGCATATCTGCCTGTATCTTTTGGGCAACATTTAATTCGGCATTTATCCGTTCTTTTTGGGAGGTTGCTTCTTTTAGATTTTCAATATAATCTTCCAGATCCTGGACCATTTGTTGGAAGGAATGGGCTAAAATACCCACTTCAGTATCTGTCCGGGCATATACTTTACAATAGCGGGTGATATCCTGGCTATGAATTTTATTTTGACGGCGGATATAATTACTTAAAAGGTAAGATATGGACTCGATAGGTTGGGTGATTTGTTTTTCAATATACCATAAGCACGCTATAGCCGAAATATAAAATATGGTGATGATAAGGGTGATGTTAAGGTATACTGCTTCCCAGAATTCTGCCAGATTACTGCCAATTTCAGTTATACTGTAATAGGAATTTATGGCAGTTAAAAGAGTAACCAGGGCACCAATAACAACAAACATGACAATTAATTTTTCAGTTAAAGAAATCCGAACCGGACTGGTCTTTTCATCTATTTTACAGCTTAGTGGCTTAAAACAATAGGCCATCACCAGTAAATAAAAGGTGATGCCTATCAGAAGTTCTCCATTTGTAGTTCCAGAGTAGATAATATAAATAGCATATACTCCCCCCATTATTAAGGCCAGAATTAGCAGGAAATCGAATATAAGTGGATTTATCTTTGTTTTTTTATTGATTTCTGGTTGGTAGAAGGATAGGCCATAGAGGTTGGCCCCTACAATAATCAGGGTTCCCAACATCAGGGAAAAGTCAAAGTTATTAAAGGCAAAAAGTAGGGTGGTAAATGAAACCAGACTGGAAATTTCCAGATTTTCCATTAAAAGACCCAAAAGTCCCGCCATAACCAGGGAAGAAATGAAAATGATTATTATAAATTTTATTAAATTATGAACTGAATTTAAGCGAGGTAAGGTGGGGTTTTTCTTATCCAGAGTGTACCACAGTTTGTAGGGAAGGTAACCATATAAAAACTGGGCTAAAAAACTAATAAGAAAGATTTCTGGAGGATATCCAATGGATATATCTGCAGCCAGATTACCAATTGCAGCCCCCAGGGCCCCCCATGGACCGAATATTAAGCCCAAAGCAGGTGGAAGAGCACTGGCTGGTCTTAATTCTGATACGGCTATAATCTGAAAAAAATAGTGAAAAGGGAGAGTCAGCAGGAAGGTGATTATGCTGGAAAATATTAGACGACCAAGATGGGTTTTAATTGCTGATTTATGCATGTAATTATCCCTTTAATAGTTTTAACTAATTTGATACTACAGTGTCTTTTGCAGGGTTAGAATATTGCAGCCATTTCTATAGGCATAATCCCCCTGATCCATGAATTTTTTAATGAGATAAATTCCCCACCCGCCCTTTTTTTTATTCTCTATTTTTAGAGAGCGTTCTGGATCTTTGTTTTCCAGGGGATTGTAGGGGATTCCCTGGTCTATAAACTGGATGGTTATTTGTAATGGATTTTCTTTTAATTGGGATTTAATCTGGATTTTACCTTCATCCTGGTAGGCATAGCGTACAATATTTACATAAACCTCTTCCAGGGCCAGTTCCAATTCCAATTTTTTAGAAGGATGGCATTTTACATGAGATAATTCTTGATTAATAAACTTATATACCCTCTCCAGGTTTTCCAATCTGGCTAGTAGAGTTATTTCACCCATATAAATCAGTTTAACTTTAATTCAGGCAATGGTTAGAATATCAATAAAGCCGGTGGCTTCAAAAACTTCCATTACAAAATCATTCACATTGGTGATAATCATGGTGCCCTGTTTATTCATGGTTTTCTGGGTGGAGAGAATAAGGCGTAGCCCTGCACTGGAGATATACTTCAACTCTTTAAAGTCCAGTATTAATTCTTTAACCCCGGGAAGATCTTTTTTTAGTTCTTCTTCTAAAATAGGTGCGGTGTTGGTATCCAGCCGGCCTTCTAATTTTATTTCCAGTTTAGATTCTGCTACTACTTTATCAATATTCATGTTAAAGGCTCCTAAAAAATCCAGTTATTAGAATAATTTTTTTATCATGTTTTGATATACCATATTTATCTTTTAATTGTAATAACCGTACTATTTAATCCTATAACCCGGGCATAGCTTATATCATCGGCCATTTTCTGTAGAACGGAGATATTTTCAAAGGAATCTTTTTCCTCTGGAGAGTAATTAGAGGGATTGAATTCTACCCCTGAATCTTTAAAAGCCAGGGTGATTTCCTTATCCTCTATACGGGATATGATATCCATATATTCAATTTTATCTTCATTATAATTTATGGTATTTATAGCCATCTCTTCCAGGGTCAGACCTATGCGCAGTGCTATTTTTTCATCCACTCCATTTTCAGTGGCAAAGTCAATTATTTTTTCAGATAATCCCACCACATCTTCTACCGAGTTTCCAATGGTCACATCCAGCACCGGTGTTTTACGGTGATTCCCCAGTAATAGGAATCCGGAATACTCACCCCCTGATTTTTGGGAAATAATCCTGGTGGCCGCATATATCAGGAGAATGGTACCTACTTCTGCTATTAAAAATGATATCCATATACCATCAGCACCTATTACTCCAGAGAGTATATAAGCAGCAGTTACAGGAATGAGAAGTCCCTGGGTTATGGAGATAAGAAAGGACAATTCCTTTTGTTGTATGGCCTGGGTGTAAAAAAGCATTAAGAAGGTAACGGCCGTCCCCGTAATACTTAAAGATAGTATGCGTATGGCATTTATCCCCACTGAAATATCCTGGGGGTTACTGACCCCAAATAGGTTGAGTAGTTCCCCCGGGAAGGTAAAAAAAATCAGGGTGAATATTCCTCCGGCTGCTAAAACTATTTTAAAGGAGGTGTTGATAGTGTATTTAACTCCGTAGTAGTCCTTTTCCTGGAAGTAAATGGAAACAATGGGGGACATGGCCTGGGAGGTTCCAATCAAAAACATGTAAATGATAAAAAGGCTATTATAAAAAACCGAAAAGGCAGTCAGTCCTCCTTTACCCACCACCAGGGAGATAAGGCTATTTATGAAAAACAATTTAAGGGTTAAGAATAACTGCAGGGATGCCGGAGGAAACCCAATTTTTACTATATCCCACAGGGAATATAATTTTATTTTCATCAGGGATATGAAGTGCATGGTACGGTCTTTAGAGAAGAAATACTGCATTATGAATATGGTTCCCACTGTATATCCGGTAATGGTAGCCAGAGCAGCTCCCTGTATATCCATTCCCAGAACCAGAATGTAAAATAAGTCCATTATCAGGTTGACCACATTGGCTATTAAAAGAGCGTAAAATGATAATCGGGGTTTGCCATCTGCCCGGATAAAATAGGCAATTCCCATGAGGATAAATAATAAGGGTGATCCTAAAAAGTAAACTCCCAGGAACCTTTCAACCAGAAAAGCCAACTGTGGATTAGTGGTAAGGGCTGCTACCAGGTTGTCCATAAATAAAAGGCCGGATAGGGAAAATAAAACCCCAATGGTAATTAATAGGAGTACTGATACGGTGAAATACATGTTACTTTTTTCTTCATCCCGTTCGGCCTTGGCCACTGCAGATAATAGGGATCCTCCTAAACCCACCATCCAGTAGATTAAATTAATGAAGGTTATGATAGGGGCAATTAGGGCCATGGCGGATATATTGGCCGGCCCTAAAAAATTACCCACTATCAGAGTATCCATGAAAGTACTGATATTCATGGCCATGGACATGAGCAGGGTGGGCAGGAAAAATTCTTTGAATTTGGCATACACCAGTTGATAGTTTCTTTCATACATTATAAATCCTCATATATGGACACTGAACTAAATAACAAGATTTAATAGTTTCTAGTCAAAGAAATTCATTTCTTTAAGGTATTTTATGAACATTATCAGATATTCATCACTTATAAGAGGCCACTGGTATCCTAAACGGTATAATACCTGGAGGGTGTAGTCATTGACCACAGTTACCAGAGCCCTTCCCTTGCCTTTACCCATACCCATGGCAGTTACCAGTCCTGAAATGGCATCCTGTTTGGTTTCATCTTCCCGGGCCAGTGCAAAGGCCTGGTTAAAATCATCTTCTTCTGCCCCGGTAATGTCAAAGCCCAGGGTATTCATTATCTCTATGATGTCTGCGATGTATATTTGGTGATTATTGTAAACATGGAAGAGGGTACAGTCCCGGGGAGTTTGTCCTAATAGGAGTATGGCCCGGGATGCCAGATCAATAGGGGTGAGTTCCACTCTTCCACCCATTACGGAGTAGGGTATTTTTCCTATGGCCGCATAGGCCCGCAGGCGATTAATGAAGCTGTTGGTTTCAAAATTTATCTGGAATTCACTATCAGATTGACGGGCCATAAGATTACCTGCCCGTACAATCTTACAATGTAATCCTTCACTTACCGCCTCCAGCACCACTCTTTCTGCTTTGAATTTACTGCTGAGGTATTTATTGTCCAGGGATTGACCCACATACAGGGTTTTCTCATCAAATTCAGTATCATGGGGAGGTACATTATTCACACTCTCCCCGGCCACACTGGTGGTGGATACCTGGATGAATTTACAGTCCTTTTTTTTACAAAAATCAATGCCATTTAACACTCCCCCAATATTTATATCTTCAATCTGGGTTCCTGGTGCAAAATGTTTTACATTGGCTGCGCAGTTAATAACCGTGTCAACCGGCAGTCCCCTTGATTTTTCAAAATCAGCCCGGCTGGTTATATCCCCCTCGATGATATGAATCCGTGTTCCAAATAGTTCCTCATAGCTATCACTGAAGTAGTAGAATAAGAGGGTTTTCAGGCGCTCTTCAGGAGTGGTGTGCCTTCCCTTTCTAAGCATACAGTAAATAGAACCATTATAGTTTTCAAGGAATTCCTTTAAAACATGTATACCTAAAAATCCTGTGGCCCCGGTTAATAATACATTGCCTAAATTTTCTTTTTCACCTTTTATCAGGTTATGAAGGGTATTTTTTTCCAGTATCTGATTAAGGGTATGGTAGGAGTAGGATTCCTGTTCTTTTACGGAATTTTCCGCCTCAGTTATTACTTGGGCTAATTCTCGAGGAGTGGGATGGGCAAATACATCCCCATACTTTATTTCATAACCCTGATTCAATGCTTCAATAGTTATCTTTGTAACCAGAAGAGAGGTACCTCCCAGTTCAAAGAAATCATCAGTGGCCCCTATCTTATCCATGTCCAGTATCTGGCTAAAGGCCTCTGCAAAGAATTTTTCCACATCATTTTCTGGTGGAACATATATTCTTTCCTTTAAAACCGGTTCAGGTAGTGATTTTAAATCAGTTTTGCCATTAGGGGTTTGGGGCAACTTATCCATCTGCATGAATACTGTGGGTACCATGTACTTGGTTAGACGTTGGGCTAATTCCTCTTTTAAATCATCCACATCCACCGGCTTACTGGCAGTGAAGTAGGCACATAAATGATCCTGGGATTGTACTTTTTTAAGAACCACTGCCACCGATTTAATATCTTCATAATCCGTGATAGCACTTTCAATTTCACCGATTTCAATCCGCAAGCCCCTTAACTTTATTTGATTATCCAGGCGCCCATAGATTTTATATTCTCCATTTTTTTCCCTGCTGGCAAAGTCACCTGTTTTATAATAAGGAATACCATTTCTGGTGATGAATTGCTCTTTATTTAGTTCTTCCCGGTTGAGATAACCCCGGGCTACTCCCATACCCCCCACATATAACTCTCCAATAACACCTGCAGGTAGAGGATTACCATCCCGGTCCATTACCTCTTCGGTGACATTAAGCAGAGGTTTACCCACAGTTATATTATCCATATCCTGAATTAATTTAGTATTACATGATATGGTGGTTTCAGTAGGGCCATATACATTGTATATATCAGCGGAAGTCCATTCTATTAGTTTTTTATGTAAAAGGGGAGGATATTTTTCCCCGGCCACACTTAAAATCTTACACCGGGATAGGGCCTGGCCCATACCATCCACTTCCAGGTATTGCAGCATACGAGAGGGTGTTGCACTAAAAGCATCAGCACCAGTTTTTTTGAATAATTTCACCAGTTCCAGGGGATTTTTAGATGCTTCCTCACCAGCAAATACCAGGCAACGACCATTCATCAGGGTTACCATGGTTTCATGTAAGAATACATCAAAGGACACCGTGGTGATAGATAACATCTTACGGGCCTTTTGCACAAAGCCATGGGCATAGCAGTTTTCCGGGTCGGGAGATAAATAATTGGTGATATTAGCATGGGTCAACATCACCCCTTTGGGTTTTCCGGTAGACCCGGAAGTATAAATAAGATAACATAGATTTCCAGGAGATAATTCCACCCCCGGGTTTTTTTCATTTTCTTCCCTTAATAATTCATCTACAGACAAAGTTCCTGTTGTGCCTTCGGTGCTTATTACATAACGAGCATTACTATCCTCCCGGACATGATTTACCCTATCAGGAGGATATTCTGGATCCACAGGGATAAAAGCACAGCCTGCTTTAACAATACCCAGCATGGTGGCAATAAGGCGACTATCCCGGGGTAAAATGAACATTACCCTGTCTTCAGATTTTACTCCCCTCTTAATAAGAGCATTAGCAATACGATTAGCCTTCCTATTCAATTGATCATAGGTTAAATCATCATCCTCGGCCATTAAGGCGATTTTATCCCTGCTTTTTTCCACCTGTTTTTCGAATAATTTATGCACCAGAGGTTCTGCCACCGGTTTTACCTGGAAGGAAACTGCCTCTTCCTCCACCATGGCAATATTTCTTAGTAACTCCCCTGGATTTTGCATCAGTTTAATTAGCACCTGCTCCAGAGAGTGTATAAAGGTATCCATTAAATCCGGGGAGTAGAGGGCATCGTTGTACTGGGTCGATAAATGGAACCTGGTCCCGGTATCAATAATATTAATGCTTAATTTAAATTTCAGAGCCTCATATTCCATGCTCTCCCTTTCCAGAGTATGGCCATTGATGGTGATATCCTCAATGATTTTCCCGTGATAAGCATACAAAAACTCAGGGAACAGATTAAATTTATCAGAAATCCTGGTGAAGGGATAAACCTCGTATTTTAGTACATCCAACCATATATTATCCACATAAGAGAAGAATTCAGATACTGTAAGGTCACTATCAATATTCAAGGCCAGTGGTAGGGTTCTAACCATCATGGCTAAGGTATTCTGAAAGTTAGGGTTACTTCTACCATTGGAAATGGTGGAAATAAGAATATCCCGGTTATAAACAAATTTACTCAGGGTAAATACGGTGGCAGCTAAAAATAAATTATTGGGGGTGATGGAGTTAGAGCGGCAGAAATTTTCCACCTGTTTTTTATCCACTGATACCGCGGTTTCTCCTAAATGGCCCTCCTTTTCTTTGCCTTTTAAATCCGGAGATATGAAAGTGGAATTTTCAAAAGAACTAACCTTGCCCTCAAAGTAGTTCCGGGCCTGGGAATAAAGAGGAGATTTTTCCATATCCTGTTCTTCCAGACTCCAATCATAGCCATCGTAGGTTTCTTCTTCTGCTTCTTCCTGGTCATATATGGTTCCCAGTTCTCTGAAAAAAAGGTTAAGTGCAGTTCCATCCACCAGGATATGGTGGAAGTCTGATAAGAGAACTATTTCACCAGCGGTACTATAAATCTTAAAACGGAGTAATGGTCCTTCAAATAAAGAGAAGGGTTTAATAAAATCATTTATAACGGCCTCATCCACCACTCCCTTTTCTAAGGGGATTGATATCTGCAGATCATCCCGTCGTTCCTGACATATTTCCCCATTTCTCATAACCAGACGGGTTTTAAGGTAAGGATGTCTGGATATGACCTCCTGCAGAGCATTTTTTAGTTTCAGGGGATCAATATCCGGAAAACGTATTAATTTAGGCAGGTTATAGGTTAATTTTTCCGGATTTTTAACACAATCAAAGTAAATTCCCAGCTGGTTCGGGGTTAAAGGATAGAAATCCTCATGAGGGTATTGTTTCTGATCCACAAAAACAGAGGATGAAACCTCCTGGGCAATTTCCCGTATATTACGGGCTCTCATCAAACTGGTGAGGTTGACCTTAACCCCAAATTTATGGGAAATCTTACCCAGTAACTTCAAAACAGATAAAGAAGTAAGACCTAACTGGAAAAGATCAGTTAAAACTCCAAATTCTGTTGTTTCTAAAATTTCAGAACATATGTGGAATATATCTTCTTCCAGTTTAGTTTCTGGAGGTATGACATCATCAAAAGCATAGTCCTGAATTTCAGGTTCCGGGAAGTTTTTAATATCTGCCTTTCCATTGAAAGTCATGGGAAAAGAATCCATTTTTATGAAATAGGAGGGTACCATGTAAGAGGGTAACCTATCCCACAGCATGTTCTTTAATGCCGCAATATCCACCTCTTTTTTCGGGGTGAAATAGGCACATAAATGTTCGCTGCCCCTCACCTTTTTAACTATCACAAAAACAGTTTGAACACCATCAAAATCATTAATGGCATTTTCTATTTCTCCCAATTCAATTCTTAGTCCTCTTAGTTTGATTTGGGTATCCATTCGTCCCAGAACATATAATTCTCCAGTGCTATCCCTTCGGGCTAAGTCACCGGTGTTATAATAACGTAGTCCATGGTAATGGATGAAACGTTCCTGGGTGAGTTCTTCATTTTTCCAGTACCCCCGGGCCACACCGGCACCGGCCACATATAGCTCCCCGGTAACATAAGATGGTAGAGGATTGCCATCCATATCCATTATCTTATCAGTTACATTTAGTAAGGGTTCACCTGCTGAAATATCATCGCTCTCCAGGAGTTTTCCATGGGAAGCAATGGTAATCTCAGTGGGTCCATAGGAATTATAGATTTCCGCCCGGGTGTAGCGGGACATGAGAGAGTATAGTTGAGGAGGGAAAGTTTCACCCCCTACAATTATTATCCTGCAGCGAGGCATTATCTTCTGGATTTCTTCCATTTCCAGGTATTGCAGTAAACGGGTGGGTGTAGAGCCAAATGCATCGGCATTTGTTTTATGGAATAGTTTTGCCAATTCCAGAGGATTTATGGATTGTTCTTCATTGGCAAAAACCACCGGCATCCCATTGGTAAGGGTGGCGAATATTTCCCGTAAGAATACGATAAAGGACACCGTAGATATGGATATCATTTTTCGGGCCCGGTTTATCAGGGCATGAATAGGGAGGTTCTGGGGATGGGGTGCCACATAATTGGTGATACCACCATGGGTTAGCATCACCCCCTTGGGTTTACCGGTAGACCCGGAGGTATAAATAATATAACACAGGCTATCCGGGTTCAGTTCCGGATCAGGATTATCAGTATTATCTTCCCTTAAAAGTTCATCCACATCCAGAGCTCCAGAGAGATCCTTATTGCTTATAATATACTTAGCATCGCTATCTTCCCGGAGCTCTTTAATCCTATCTGAGGGATATTGTGGGTCCACCGGGATAAAAACACATCCTGCTTTAATAATACCCAGCATGGTGGCAATAAGGCGACTATCCCGGGGCAGGATGAACATCACCCTGTCTTCAACTTCCACTCCTCTTTTTAGAAGAGCCTGGGCAATACGATTAGCCTTTTTGTTTAGCTCATCATAGGTAAATTCACCATCTTCTGCAGTTAAAGCAATTTCATCTCTGCTTTTTTCCACCTGTTTTTCAAAAAGCCGATTTAATAGTTGTTCTTCCACCGGATTTATATGGAATTCTTCACCCTGCACTCCTCCTAAAAGGGAGATATCACAGACCTTATGTCCTGGATTTTCAGCCATATGGATAGCCAGAGATTCTACACCCCTAATAAAAGTATCCATTAGCTCATCAGAATACGATCCCCCATTATAAAATATATTTAATTCGTATTCATCAGTTGATTCTAAAATATGAAGGAATATTCGGGAGGTTCCAGGTTCCAGGTTAATTTCTGGATTTTCAAACCCATTACAGTAAATAAAATCCGGTAAAACATAGTTCTTGCTGGAAATCCGGGTAAAGGGATAAAAATCATGGGTAATTAATTCCTCATAAGAGTTTTCTATCCGTTTTAAATAATTTCTGGTGGTGGTATGGGTATCCAGCATCAATCCCAGGGGTAATTCCTGACCAGGGAACTGGTTATTGGATATAAGGGATATGAGGATATTTTTATTAAAAACAAACTTGGCCAGGGCCAGAAAGGTGGCTGCTAAAAAGATATTATCGGCACTGTGTTCCGGCCCATATATAGTTAAATCTGATTTAGGGATGCTAATTTGCCTTTTTTTCTCTTCACCCTCTGTTTTATTTACATCAGGAGCAAGGGAGGTGGTTCCATCACTACATTGCATCATTTTTTTGAAATAATCTGCAGCCTGATAGAAGGGGCTGATTTTTATAGGAAACTCCTTTCCAGTTTTATCCGGGTTAAAAGCAATATCCTGTAATAGTTTTTCTAAATCAACCAGCAGGGAGGATATATGTTCAGGGGTGAAGCAATCTGTATTATATTCAATTTCCAGAAGTTGTAAGCCATCTTTATCTGATAAAGAGGGATTAACCCTGATATGAAATGGAAATTCGCTTTTGGAATTATGGAACAGGTACTCCACATTAGAATCAGTGGAGTTAGATACCACTGAATACATGGATAACATGGCCGGGTCAATACCTTTTTTTTGCAAGGTAGGGCCATATCGATTAAAAGATAATTTTCCATGGGTTAGTCCCTGTTTTAGAATGGATTTGGTGTATAAGAGAGTATTTTTAAATGATCTATCACCATCATACTCTATTCGCAGGGGCATCATATTCACAAACATGCCCAGCATATCTTTTAGTTGTTTTCCCAGATCCCGTCCATGGTAAACACTGTTCCAGACCATATCCTCCTGGTAGGTGCTTCGGGCAAAATAAACAGATAGAGTGGCTAAGGCCAGTACAAAAGGAGATATTGTCTCCCCTTCAACCAGGGATAGATCCTTCAATTTTCTACTTAATTCCGGTTTTAAATACAGGTACTGGTGTTGGATACTCAAATCAGTTGAGGAATACCAGTCCAGGTAGTATCCATCCAGGTTGGATAACCAGAATTCTTCATCATCTTTGGCTTTTTTGCTGGATAAGTATTCCTTTTCTTTTTTAACATATTCGTGATAATCACAGAGGGGTTCCGGATAGTATTCTCCTCTTTTTAAAGAGGCCACACATTCTTCCAGTTTCCGGGCGAAGATACTTACTGATGTTCCATCCATGATGAGGTGATGTGTACGGCCAATTAAGAGAATTTCAGACTGATTTTTAAGTAAAATAAACTTATATAGGGGGTTATCAAATATATCTGGAAAAATTTCCCTGGTAAAAGAACCAATAAAATCATCAATTTCTACCGGGGATTTATTAGAATAATCAACATAATGATAGGAAGCAGTTTTAGGAGCATAGTATTGCCTGAAGTTCATAGCTTCATCTTTTTTAATCTGTATTAACAGGTTGCCTCCAATAAGAATGTCCAGGGCTTTTTTTACATATTCCTCGTCTTCTAAAAAGAAGCTGGATTTAAAAGAAATAACATAAGCCTCATTACCAGGGTTATTAATCTCGGTGATTATGGTTCTCTTCTGGGCATTGGATAAATCGAAGTAATTCATAATCAAACACCCCTATACCTGCTTTCGTTTCTTATGATCGTCCCATAATGCGGATTAGATTCTTCTATATTTTCTAAAGTTTGTAAAACCGGTTTTTTAATCTTAGTTTTTGAACATACTCCTAACATGTATTCACCCCCAACCACACTCCAGCATCCCAATTTACAATCAGAAAAAAAGCCATTGGATCCCCTATCTTTAAGATCCCTCACCCTTATTTCATCATCTATTTCAATAGCAAATTCATCCAGGGCCAGGTGGAATCCCAGGCCTGTCATTTTCATATAACTTTCTTTTAAAACCCATAGCTCAAAAAAAGCTTCTTTTTTATTTCTTTTTAAAATATATTCGTACTCACTCCCTGAAAAATAATGTTTTGCCACATCATCCTCCATCCCCTGGATATGTTCCATATCCACCCCTACCGGTGAATCAGATACAGCACACACTACATAGTCCATAGAGTGTGAAATATTAAAATGAATATGAGGATAATTGCTTAAGAATGGTTTTCCATGTTTTTCCACAGAAAAAAGAGGATCATGTATTCCTATCTTACTTAAAGCATGTTTTAGAAGGATTTCCGCCCCTAAAGATAATTTCTTATCATTTAGCTTTAGATATTTATCGGACTTTGTTACTCTATCCAGGGAGACTAATCCCCGGGCATGGTCCACATCCAGCCGGGAGACATCCATATAATATAAAAACATGATTTTCACGGTCAACGCCATTAATGATTATAGGCAAGGTTATTCTTAAAGATATTTGATCCAGAGGATACTGGTTTATTATCTCCCGGTAATGGAAACTCTTCAGCAGGAATATTTATCTATAAACCATTCTATTAATTCTCCAGAATACTGATAGAAGAATGTCTCTTTTGGATTTCACTGGCTCTAAACCAGCGTGCATCATCTATCTCCTTACCATCCACTTTAATTTCTCCCTCATGGTATTCCGCTGTAAAGCCCACCATCAGAGAGTTAGGGTAAGGCCAGGGCTGACTACCGAAATATTTTATATTTTTAATCTTCAAACCCACTTCTTCGGATGTTTCCCTTTGTACCGCTTCTTCTAGAGTTTCCCCTGCTTCTACAAATCCAGCCACCAGACCATATCTATTGGTTATACCGTAGGTGTGACGGGCCATGAGTAATTTATCTTCCTTTACAATAGCAGTTATTATTGCCGGTGATAAGCGAGGATAGTTGAAATGTCCACAATCCGGGCAAATTTTAGCCATCTCCCCCTCCATGGTCCTGGTTGATGATCCACATTTTCCGCAAAACTGATGGTTTTTATCCCAGTTAATAATCTGAATAGCTCTACCAGCCAATAGATAAATATCGTATTCCAGGATAGAATAAAGTTCTTTTAAATCAATAAATGACAAGCCGGATAGTTCAAAGGATGATTCTACTTCCACCACAAAGCAGGGGCTTCCTCTAAGCTGACCCATATATATCTGGCGAAGGGATTCAGCAGGTAATTGATTCAAATTTTTAAAAAAAGGAATTTCATTATTATGGAGGTTAATAAGCAGTTTGTTATGGTAGAAAATAAAATAGTAGGATCCAGAGTCTGTTTTTTGATCCAGAAGAGTTGATGGTTGATAATCATGGTAGATACTCTTTTTTGGCATGGGATTACTATATTTTTGAATAATAAAAAGTTAGCATTTTTTTTATACACCCCGGTTATTAAATCTATTAAGATTATCCTTATTTTATGCATATGCCATCTATAATTCCATAATATTATTTAATAATTTATATTTAAAACTATTTATTTTATTTTTAATATTAATCTTTATATATTTAATGTTTAAAATTATATTTTACATTACATAGTTAATGTTATTTATTAAAAGGAGGAGTGATGTGACAGCAGATATTAAAAAAACATCCCGCACCATTGAACTGGTGCTGGGTATTGTTGGCGGAATATTTGGATTGTTAGGAGGTATTTTTGCAGTTATTTTTGGGAGTCTGGCCTCTGCAGACATTGTAATCCTGGGAATTAGTGCCATTCTAGCCTCCATAGTAGGAATTGTAGCAGCAGTCTATGTGACTAAAAATCCTAAGGCAGGTGGAATAATCCTAATAATAAGTGCTATCTGGTTATTAATCAGCATATCCTTATTTGGATTATTAGGATCAATTTTAATTGGTATTGGTGGAATTTTAGCTATTTTAAGGAAATAAAGAGGTTAAAATATGAAAAATAAAGGAATCATTACCTTAACTCTTCTTCTGGTAGTGGGAGTGGTGCTCTTTAGTGGCTGCACCGATAGTGGCAGTTCAACTGAAGCTGGTGCTGAATCCGAATCCAATTTGAAGGTTAGTGATGTGGAAGTTGTATCAGAAGGATATGGAATGTACAAAATAAAAGCTACCATAATGCCAGAGAAAGATTACAGTTACCTGGAAATGGTTTTAATATGGTATGATGATAGTGGTGCCGTTATTGATAAAAATCCCCTGGCATGGAATATTAACGATGTAAAATCCGGTCAAGCTTTGAAAATAACAGGGACGGGTATATTAACCGGAGATGAAACACCAGCCAAAGTAGATATACTGATATTTGATAGTGTTTTTTCAGGAGGGGATGAATCAGGAGCCATATACAAGTCGATTGTAACACTTTAAAATATTTTATATCCCATTTTTTTTTGAATTAAAAGTAAAGTAAAATTTTATGGAATTAAATAATTATTTTAAAAAAATTTAGTGGAGATTTAAGATTTTTTAACCAGTATTTTATCAATATGGTGACCATCCATATCTACAATTTCAAATTCAATGCCACTCCACTGAAATTTTTCTCCAGTAGTAGGTACTTTACCAATATAACTCATGATAAAACCACCTACGGTATTATAGTTACCTTGATATTCATCAGGAAGCTTTTCAATATCCAATATTTCTTTAAATTCTTCCGCAGATAAATATCCATCAACCAGCCAGGATCCATCATCTCTAAGGGTAGCTTTTGGTTCATCAGGTTCATCTACAGAAGGTATATCCCCTACTAACACCTCTAAAATGTCATTAAGAGTGATTAGTCCTTCAATACTCCCATATTCATCTACTACCATGGCCATATGAACATAATTACGATTATTTTTAAATAACGTCAAAACATCCATAATAGGTAATGTTTCGGGTATAATCAAAGGATTTTTTAAGTTAGGTTCAATATTAACTGATTCTCCCTGAAGAATAGAACCTAAAATATCTTTTGTTTGAATAACACCCAAAAAATTATTTAGTTCATCTTTTCCCACCGGAAAAATAGATCTTTCACTATTAATAATCTGTTTTTTAATTTCTTCAGAGGGATCATCCAGATCCAACCAGATTATTTCAGTTTTGGGAGTCATTAAGGTACCGATTCTTTGTTGATCTAATCTGAAAACACGTTTTATGATATCTTCTTCTTCTTTTTCTACAGTTCCTGCTTCCAGACCCTCCTCAATTAGTAATTTGATCTCATCTTCAGTAACAGCGCTATCAATATCTTTTTTAGAGCCAATTAAAAGCAATAAAAAGTCAGTTGAAAAACTTAAAACCGAAACAAGAGGGCTGGTTACCCTAGATAATATCTGCATGGGCCGGGCTATTTTTACTGAAATTTTCTCCGGGTTGTTAAGGGCTATCCTTTTAGGCACCAGTTCCCCAATAATCAAAGACAAGTAAGTAATCATTAACACTACAATTACTATACTTAATGATTGACTATAATCTGCAATTAAATTAAATCCACTCAAATAAGTAGCTAAATAAACAGAAAGTGTTGCACCACCAAAAGCACCTGCTAAAATACCTATAAGTGTTATTCCAATTTGTACAGCAGATAAAAATTCATTAGGAGATTCTGATAGTTTAAGAGCAATATCAGCACCTTTATTCCCTTTTTTACTCATTTTTTGTAATTTGATTTTTCGAGAAGAAACGATTGCTATTTCAGCCATAGCCAGTGATCCATTTAAAAGAATGAGTAGTAATATAATAAAAATTTCCAAAAAAATGTTGTTCATGTCGTTATCCTCAATTTTTTAATAAATATTCTATTAAAGTATGATGCTTCATTTATTTAAACTTTAAATATTTCATTTAAATTCTAAAAATAGGCTAAATCAAATAAATAATTACTAAAAACGATTAGTTTTTCAAGTAGTTATTCATTATTAATTCAGTGAATATTAATCATCCCGGGATTATCACCGGTAATACACTTTCCCCCTTTTTTAGTCACAATAAATGTATTTTCTATCCCCACCATCCCTAAATCTTTTATTCCTTTTTTTGGTTCCAGGGCTAAGACCATTCCCTCCTGGAGTGGCTCAAGAAACCCCGGGGCAATAACCGGTATCTCATCTATGAGTAATCCAATACCATGCCCTAAAAACTTCACCTGGTTATCCCCATAGCCCATGAAATTTTCTAAAAATGCTGGCTCTAAATCATCCATAATTTGTTGATAAATCTCAGCAGGTATGGCCCCTGGTTTTAAGAGACTTGCCATTTTATTTTGTATATGCACACACCTTTCATGGTCTTCCCGGGCACTTTGAGGTAGGGAACCTTTAAACAGGTAGGTCATGGTTTTATCAGTATGATAGCCCTGCACCCCACATCCTACATCCACAAATACCACTTCCCCCTCTTTTAGTTTTCTATTTGAAGCAAAAAGGGGTACTGCCGGAGATCCGTAGTTACCTCCGGGACTATTTAGATAAGAGGGATAAATGGAACTATCACCAAAGCAAATCTGACCCAGCACCATCTGGGTGTCAAACATACCAAAACGGGTGACTCCATGATGTCCTTCCTGGATCATCAACTGGTAAATAGTGGCTGTAAGCTGGGATTCTGTAATTCCGGTTTTTAATAAGGAAGGAACCATCTCTTCCAGGACCCTCCCCTGAATTTTACCTGCCTTTTTCATTAAATCCAGTTCATATTTGCTTTTCAGGGATCTCAATTTATTTATAACCGGATCTGCTGAGTTGATTTTATTGAAGGGAAAATATTTGCAAAATCGATGATATAATCCCACAGGAAGGCTTTCAGTTTCCAGAAAAACCTCTTCTGGAAAATAGGATAAGGTATGGGCTATGTTACGAAAACTGTCCATGGAATTTATATAGGGAAATAAAGATTCTTCTAAAGCTCTTTTATAGCTTCTTCTCACCCATAGGACAGGTTCTTCTTCCCGGGGGATGAGAAGCACCCCATCCTGCATGGTACCGGTAAAGTAATACATGTTGATATTGGTAAAAATAGCAGCTATTTCCCAGTCAGGGTGGCAATTATCCATTTGATGTTTGAAGCCATCCATTCGTTTTTTGAGTTCATCTGCAGGAACTTTTTTCATAATATAACCTGTTACGTTATCAGAATTTCTTAAGCATACTCCGTTTAAACTCAATTAAAATATATGCATATGACATAAAACTTCTATTGAAGCTCAATGACTATAGATGCATGTTATATTTTAATTGAAAATCTATGAATATAGATATATAATCTTATCTAACCCTGCAAATTATCCACAAAAATCCAGAAATTGTTTTTTAAATAAGGCTTGTTAGAAAAAAATATTTTATTGAAATATAAATAATTATACTGGTTATAATGAAGGAATTTAATTTCCCGGTGGGTTATCATGATTTTCACCCGGTAAAAATAATTGATTTCCAGTTAAATCGGTGGTATTCCTGGGGTTACACCAATTATGAAGATACTTTAGGTGTTTCATCCCGAATTAAAAGCTTAGAAGATTGGAAACCAGAAATGATTCACTTAGCAGAAAGAGCCCTTTCTGAAAATAGATATATGAATGGAGCATTTTATTACCGGGCTAGTGAATTCTTCACTCTACCTGATGATCCTGATAAAGAATATTTGTATGATAAATTTATAGAACTGTTTAATAAGGTGTTTTTAGATGATGAAGCAATTCAAAGATTCACAGTCCCTTATGAAAATACATTTTTACCGGTAATTCGTATTCTCTCTCAAGAAACAGAAAATAAAGGAACTCTTATAATACATGGTGGTTTTGATTCGTTTATAGAAGAATTTTATTCCATGGGAACCTATTTTTCTCATTCAGGATATGATGTGATACTTTTTGAAGGCCCAGGGCAGGGTGCGGCACTAAAAAAGTATGGTTTGGCCTTAAATCATGAATGGGAAAAACCTGCTAAAGCCATACTGGACTATTTTCAACTAAATGAGGTAACATGGTTAGGCATATCCATGGGGGGTTGGCTCTGCTTCCGGGCCGCTGCATTTGAACCACGTATAAAAAAGGTTATTGCCTCCAGTGTAGCATTCGATTATATGCAAATTCCAAACCATTTAATACAGGCCGTGGCCCGATTTTTATTAAAATTTCCAAAAATCCTTAATTATTTCTCTAATTTGCAGATGAAAGGAGATTATCAGGAAAGATGGGGAGTTAATAATTTGATGTACATCACCAAGAAAAATACTCCTTATGATGCTTCTCAAGTAATATTGAAGTTTAATGAAAAAAATCTAAATTCAGAATCAGTTAAACAAGATGTTTTAATACTTAGTGGAGATGAAGATCATTTTATACCCTTAAAGATGCATTATAAACAGGTTAAAGCATTGAAAAATGCAAATTCCGTTACAGAACGTATATTTACTAGAAAAGAACAGGCACAGAATCATTGTCAGGTAGGAAATATGGGTCTGGCACTGGAAATAATACATAAATGGATAGAAAATAATCCAATGGATTAATAATACAATATTTATGAAACTAGTCACATAGTTCTATGTAGTATTATGACATCTGAAGAAAAAAATAAAAAGATACCCATCTACTCAGTTAAAAAAGGGCAAATAGAACTTGTAGAAAAAATAATAAAAACAGACCAGGAATGGAAAGCTATTTTAAGTCCTGAAGAATTTGATGTAGCTCGAAAAAAAGGAACAGAACTGGCATTTACCGGTAAATATCATGATCATCATGGTGATGGAATTTATAAGTGTGTTTGCTGTGGAACCGACCTGTTTGATTCTCAGACCAAGTTTGATTCCGGTACCGGATGGCCCAGTTTCTGGAAAGCAGTGGCCCCTGAAAATATAAAAACACAGTCTGATCGTAGTTTAATGATGGTTAGAACCGAAGCCTTATGTGCCCGCTGTGATGCTCATCTGGGGCATGTTTTTGATGATGGACCCGCTCCTACTGGGCTGAGGTACTGTATGAATTCGGCGGCCTTAAAATTCGTTCCCCGGAAAGAAATATAACTAAAATAAGGATTTAGTTTCAATGCTTAAAACTAAAAATGCTTATCTGCAGAAATTAACCGCCCATATGAAGATGCGTTCGGTGAAGGTGGGTCCAGAAATGGAAGGTAGTACTCCCCCTTCCGTATTTATTGGTAGCTGGAATTATCCCCAGGTATATGCCGGTCCCATGATGGTTCCTCAGCAGGGCGATACTTATATTATGGATTCGCCGGAGTCATGGATTCCAGGAGAAAAAACCCAGGAGGATATAATTGGTTACCGCTTATCCCTGGTGCGGGGAAAGCAGCGCATCGGTGTAGGAGATATTGATAATTCATTTGTTGAAAAATTGCAGGATATTTCCCTGGCATCTAGTTCTATTGATAGTGAAGCTACTTTTAATAAACGTCCCCGTGGATTATCTTTTAGTGAAGAAACCACACCACACGGCCCCAGTGCCATTTTAGAGAGTTTTGATATAGAAAGTGTTAAATGGGACCGGGACTTAGAAAAAGTATTTTATGATACTGATCTTAAATCCAGACAAGCCCTTCATGATTTACATCAAAAGGGAGTGCCCTTTTCCAGCATGCAAAAAGCCTTCTCAGTAGGAGCCATGGGTACTACAAAAAGAAGAAAACTGGTACCCACCCGCTGGTCTATTACTGCCTGTGATAGTACCCTGGCTGATGATCTGCTTAAGAAGGTTAGAAACTATGATATACTGGATGTACATCGAGTTTATGAGTTTTCCAGTTTAAATAATTATTATGCTATCATTTTAATCCCCACTGAATGGCAGTATGAATGGATGGAAGCATTTATAAGAGTTTTAGGTAAAGAAGAACTCATATTTTCAGATTATGAGAATAATGGGGGTAAGAAAGAGTATTCCCGGGTGGGCGGTTGTTATTATACCTGTAAAATGGGAGTACTGGATGCCCTGGATAAAGAAAAAAAACAAGCCGGGGCCCTGGTTCTTAGAGAGGCTTATGATGGTTACATTCCCCTGGGTGTGTTTAATGTGAGGGAGAATGTAAAAAATGCCATGCAGAATCAGTATAAAGAATTTGAAGACCTGAAAACTTCATTAAAATATGTGGGTTCCCACTTAAAAATATCTCTAAGCAGGTTTATTAAACAAAGTGACTTGATCCAGGAATTATTGAGATCAAGGCAAAGTACCCTGGATGCTTACTTTAAAAAGGAAAATTAAAAGATTTAATATTATTTTTTTAAAAGCACTGCTAGAGTCAGGAGAGATTAAATTTGAATTTAACTTTTAAAAGACCTCACCCCGAAACCAGGGATGCTATGATTAGTGCCCTTAAAGATAAAAAACTATATCCTGGTACTCATCCCCGGTTAATTGATGCTCAGGATAAAATAAAGGTTTTTACTGGCCATAAATACGCCAGAGTAGTTAATAGTGGTAATTCAGCCATAATGGTTGCTATGAATTCCTTAGAAGATCCTTTCCTGATTCCAGATCAGGGGGCCTGGTCTGGTTTTTTAAAACTGGCTGGTTTTCTAAAAAAAGATGTAATAGAATTAAAAACTCATAAGGGATATTTATCCGTGGATTTAATGGAAGAATCATTAAGTAAGATTAATGCAAAACCCGGAGCGTTATTCATTACCAGTTTTGCAGCTTACACTGCCGAACAGCCCATTAAAGAGTTATTTGATTTCTGCCAAAGCAATGAAATTAAACTGGTGGAAGATGCATCCGGCGGGATAGGAGACCCTGAAGCGAGACTGGGGAATGGTGAAAATGCCCACGTAATTGTAGCTTCTACTGGTTCACCAAAAATGGTTAATGTAGGTATTGGAGGTTTTATTAGTACCAGTAAGCAAGATATACTGGATAAATCCAGTATATTATTGAGGACTCTTAGAGGGAGTCCTGTAACCGGAGCAGGTATAGCCCGGGAAATAGATTTCTCCAGTGAAAACCTAAAAAAAACCAGTGCTGCAGTTGATTATCTAAAAAAAAGGATTGGAAATGTGTTACATCCTGATAAGAGGGGAATAAATGTGATTATTCCCTGCCAGAACCCCCCTGAAACTGCCCGGGCATTAAGAAAATTCTTAAATGCAGAAGGAAAAAGTATAATCACCACCTGTCCTCTTTATGATCGTGTGCTGGATAAAGCCATTTGTGTGGAAATTAAGAATCTGGCCCTGGAATCTTTAAATGAAGATAATCTACAGGAAATGGTGGAAATTTTATTAGAAATGATTTAAATTATATATAATCGTATTATTTATCAATAATTAAAAGAGTGGTCTTTTCCAGGATTAAGGAGATTAATCCTCCGGCTGATTTAATTTCAAGATCAGATAAGCCATAAATTTGTTTTAAAGTGTTTTCCTCAGGGATTAAAACGTCATCATCCCTTTTAAAAAACTCTTCCATTTTTTTTATTATTGAATCATCACAGCCCACCACTACAGCACATATCTCCATAGAGCCTTCTTTTAATCCCAGTATATTTATTGCTTTTGATATTTGTCTTTGAGCCGATGTTCTAAGGCATATTTCCATTCCCAAATTATGGGCAATGTTATATCCTTCTTGAAATGCATTTAAAGCATGGAGAGTGGCATGTAAGGCATGTTTTTTTCCGGCCACCGCCGGGGCATTCATAAGCTGGATGGTGCAATCACCAGAAATTTCATCAATCCAGGATAAGGTGCTTCCCACATTATCAATATGGGCTCTAAATCCCATTATCTGGATTTTTTCTAATCCTTTCATAAAATCTCCCCTGGTAAAAAAGCTGTTAAAATATGATTAATAGAGTGGGTAAAAAAATGATTAATATAATCATTTTTCATCAGGGATCTTTTTAAGGGAGCCATCCTTTATTTTATCACCTAATAATCGATTAACCCCACTTAAAAATGCTTCCACACTGGCCATAATAATATCGGGTTGGGTACTGCGGGCAGAGACCACTTCATCCTCGTAGCGTAGTTTGACCACCACATCAATTAAAGCATCGGTACCTCCGGTGATAGCATCCACGTGATATTCCTCCAGGGTTACATCTGCAAAGTCTGATATGCTCTTTTTGATGGCTACAATAGCAGCATCCACCGGCCCTATACCAACTCCAGCTTCTAATATTTCATTATTATCTATTTTTAGTTTAACTGACGCGGTGGGAATTACTTTATTTCCAGATACAATGGTCACCTCTTCCAGGTCAACCATTTTCTCCTCCATTATTCCTAAAACATCCTCACTTATGGCCTGTAAATCAACATCAGTAACGCATTTACCCATATCTCCCAGTGATTTCACCCGGTTGAATATCTGGATTAGCTGGTTCTCATCCACCTTTAATCCTAATTCCTGGAGTCGTTTTTTTAGTAAGCTGGTCCCTATGTGTTTTCCCATGACAAATCTACGCTGGTGACCAACCAGTTCAGGAGTAATAGGTTCATAGGTCTCTGCTTTTTTTATCACTCCATCGGCATGTATACCTGATTCATGGGCAAATGCATTTTCCCCTACGATGGCCTTGTTAGGCTGCAGGTAAACTCCCGTCATCCTGGCCACCATTCGAGAAGTCTCATATAGCATCTGAATATTCACATTAGTTTTGATATCATATAAAGAGTACAGTGCTACAATTATTTCTTCTAAAGCAGCATTGCCTGCTCTTTCACCAATTCCATTTATAGTGGCATGTACTTCTGTGGCACCGGCTTTTAGCCCTGAGAGAGAATTAGCAACCGCCAGTCCAAAATCATTATGGCAGTGCACACTTAAAGGTGCCTTTAATTTACTTAATTCTCCATAAAATTCGAATGATTTATCCGGGGTTAGCATGCCCACGGTGTCACAGGCACATATCCTTTTGGCTCCGGCCTGGATACCCTGACGGAATACTTCTTTTAAAAACTCCATGTCACTTCTGGTGGAGTCCTCGGCGGATAATTCCACCAGAAGCCCATGATCCACTGCATATTCAGTGCATTCCACCGCCTGTTGTAAAACTTCTTCCCTCGTTTTTCGTAGTTTGTGTTCTAGATGTAAATCAGAAGTGGGTACCACCAGATGCACGCTGTCCACCCCACATTCTAAGGCTGCATCTACATCAACTTTTACTGCCCTGGCAAAACTGCAGATTTCAGTAGAAAGGCCTTCGCTGGTTATTTTTTTTATACCTTCCCTTTCCCCAGCGGAGGTAATAGCAGATCCTGCTTCAATAATGTCCACTCCCAATGCATCTAATCTTAATGCTATTCTTAATTTCTCATCAGGAGTTAAAGAAACTCCAGGAGTCTGTTCTCCGTCTCTTAATGTGGTATCTAAAACTCTGATTTCCAATTTAAATCCCCTGTTAATTTTTTTTTTAGAATCCTAATAATTTGATTTACTGCATATGCATGTAGATAATACTAGATAATGAATTTAAAAATTTATATGATATATTGGTGCTCAAAGCATATATAAAAATTGAAGATATAACTCATGGACAGTGGCTGTAATCTATTCTTTTACCAGGACAGAAATGACACGAGTTAAACTTTTATGCATTCTAATCTCATGCCGGTCCACTAATTTGAAGGGAGTGTCATTTAATAGGTCATTTAAATCCACATAGTGTGGGGTAGCTATACATATTCGGCCATCTTCTGTAAGGTTATCACTTACAGATTCTAAAAACTCCTTATAGATTTTTCCACTATCTTCACCGGCTGTAGAAGCCGATATACCATAAGGAGGATCAGTTACCACTGCTTTTACTTTTTCATCCAATTTCAAATATCTGGCATCAGATTTTAAAACCTTGAAATCTTTTATCTGGTAGTATTTCAGATTTTTTTTTGTGCCCTGCACCATTTTCTCGTCGATATCAGTTCCTACAACACAGGCCCCAATAATACCCGCCTCAATTAATATCCCTCCAGTTCCACAAAAAGGATCCAAAAGTAAATCTCCAGGAATTATTTGGGATAAGTTAACCATGCAACGGGCCAATTTAGGACTCATGGATCCCGGGTAGAAAAATGGTCTTTTATGAGGTTTAAGATCAAAAAAGTGTTTTTTATCAATCTTTACTTTCCTGACTCCAATAAGGGCTAAGGAATTGGTTATAAGAACCCTGATAAAGGTGGAGGGTTTTTCAAGTTTTACCTTACTTTTATCCCCTACCATCTTCTTTACAATATTTCCCAGTTCTTTTTCCATTTCCTGGCAATCAATATCTTTGGTGCATCCTATTTGTTTGACTCTGATTGCAAAATCAGGTCCCAGAATATCCTTCCATTTAATTTTAGAAAAGATTTCTGGAATTTTATGAGGATTTGATTCTGTAATAAACTGGGAAATCTCATGGGCATATCCCATTCTTTTACCCAGGAGGAGAGAAATATCTTCCAGAGTTTTAAGTTTAATTATTCCCTGTTCTACTATTTCCAGATGATAATCAATTTTTTCAGCATTAAGAACCGCCTCCAGTTCAGCCAGGGGTAAGGTCTCATTTTCACGGGATAATATTAAAAAGAGTTCCATAACCGGGACATCCTCCTATATAGCAATTGAGGGAGTACAGAAAACAATATACCTCTTTTTATCATTTCTTTAACCAGAAGGGATTGGGAATCCATATCACCATAAGAAGATATCAAATCTTCAGCACCCTTTTCTTTTAATTTCAGGAACATATTATCTAATTCCTGATTTTTAAGTTCCTGGAAAGTTTTTTGTACCTCCAGCTGGTTTTTAAGCTCTTTTAAGAATTTATTCTTATAACTGGTTTCATAATTCTTTAATAGTTGAGGATCATCATTTTCCAGGGATTCTATGACAGCTTCTGCCGCAAATTTAGCACATTCAAATCCAATTAAAAGTCCTCCCCCGGTGGTTGGCTTTACCTGAGAAGCAGCATCTCCTATAATAATCGCCCGGTTTTCCACAATTTTTTTATTCAAGTCAAATAAGGGTATTTTTCCATGATACTTATTTATAACTTTAGCTTTCTGAAATTTATCATTAGAATTAATGAAATTATTTAATATGTTATTCAATTTTTTATAATCATGGTGCCCGAAAAGTCCCAGGCGGGATATAGAGGTGGATAAGGGAATGGACCATATAAATCCCGGGGAAATTTGTTCATCCACATAAACATCCACGAAATCTGTTTCCAGAGTATTGTTTTTCATTTTAATAAGAAACTGGGCCGCATTTACAGAATTACGGGAGTTATTCATAGCAGTAGAAACTACCGAAGAATGGCCTCCACATCCGGCAACTATTTTTGATTGGAGTACCTTTCCACTTTTATTAGCCATTTTAACTTTGCAAGAAGAGGTATCCACATCTGAAACTTTATGCTGGAGTAGAATCTCAGCCCCTGCATCCTGGGCTTTTTGGGAAAGATAATTATCATATCCCACCCGATCAATTACATAAGCTTGTGTTTCCTTTTTAGAAACCTTTAGAATATGATCAGAAGGGGAATGGAGATAAGCCCCCCTCACCTTATTAATTATGAATTCATCAGGCAGGTCATTTATTTTAGTGATTTTTGCACCTAATAGTCCTGCGCATTGAAGGGGAAGTCCTATATTCTTTTTCTTTTCCAGAACCCCTACCTTATATCCCTCTTCTGCCATGTAATTAGCAAAGGTAGATCCTACCGGCCCGGCCCCAACTACCAATACATCATAATCTACCATATTATCTCCTGAAATCTGTTTCAAATTTAAAATTATATTCTAATTAGCAAGATAACAAAACCTTTCTAAATAAGGTTAAAAAAATTATATCCAAAAAGAGGTGCATTATCCCATTTAAATAGTCTTAGAATCTATTAACCACTATCCTATAAAAAATTATCTTTTAAATTTCCGGGCATGATTTTCCATTATTGGTTTTTTACCCCTGCGAGGGGGATTTTGAGTGTGAATTTCTCCATTTGTCTCCCCTTCCATCTCTTTTTGGATTTCTCTGGCCATTTGAGTATAGGATAAATTTTGGTCTATCATCCGGTTAATTTTATCTTCTAAATGGTAGGGTTGAGGAATATTTTCCAGAATAATACTGGTATTTTCATGACCACTGAATATTTCGATATCTCCTGAAGAGAAAATCCTCTCCAGTAAATTTTGATAAATTACCACATCCTGGACTTTGTTATAGCGGATATATGATCTCTTTTTATTTAGCATGCCTTTTTGAATGATTATTCTCTGATTGGTAAGTATATATTCCGTGAATTTCCAGGATATTAAGTCCCAAACCGCCCATAATATTAAAAAGAAAATTATAAGCAGAATAGCAATACTTACCCCCTGTACCAGAGGTATCTGAACAAATTCAATTAGATAACTCTGAATAGTAACTGTAAAGGAAATTATGGAGTTGAATGAATAAAAAAGTAGGCCGATAAATAGTATTTTAATAATAACAGATTTGCTGTGAATGAAAATACGGGGCCTGGTTCTTAATATGACTTTTTCCCCATCGGGATATGAATTTCTATTTGTTCCGAACATTTTATCATAAATAACTATCATTATCACCTTAAATATTTTTTATGGGTAAATTTACAAAAGAATTAGTTTAATTTATTTTAAAAGACACCCATAGATTATTTTGATGTTTTGTAAAAAAATTGAAATTGGTGAAACTCATATAAATTTCAGTTCTGACCTGGAAAACATTGATATTTCCAGTTTCATAATAAATGAACGCCTGAAATTAATTAGTTATATTAAAAGAAATCCTGATTTTAAAAACTCTCTGGAACCAGTCCCCCGCGATCATAGTTTAAAAAATGCCCCATTAATTGTTAAAATGATGGATCGGGCCAGCAGAAAGGGAGAAGTTGGACCTATGGCCGCAGTAGCAGGGACCATAGCAGAATTATCCTTAAGCTTTCTATTGGAAAAAGGTTCAAAATATAGTATTATTGATAATGGTGGAGATATTGCCCTTAAAACCAATAAAAAAATAGTTTGTGGACTTTATGCAGGTAATTCTTCTCTTTCAGGTAAAATTGGGTTTGAAATTAAGGCCGGTAAAGTTCAGGGGGTCTGCACTTCTTCCGGGACAATAGGTCACTCCATTAGCTTTGGTAGGTCTGATTCGGTTACTGTATTTGCCACCCAGGCCAGTGCTGCTGATGCACTTGCTACAAGTATTGCTAATGAGGCAAACGGTGATTTGGATTCAGATGCTGTACAAAATTGTCTGGAAAGGGCTGATGATTTTAAAGAATACTTAAAAGGAGTGCTGGTTATAGTGGGGGAATCTGCCGGTACTCTTGGTAAAATTCCAACTCTGGTTCAGACTAATAAAAAAAGAGCATTAGGGGATCTCTTTGAAATTTAAAAATTGAATAAGTCCTCGGGAAATTAAAATAAAGCTAAAAAAAGAATATATAAAAAACAAATTGAGATATAGAAAATAATTAATAAATCCAAAATTTAAGAGTTAGCCTCAGATCGCCCATCATTCATCACTAATCAGAGCTCATAGGGTTCATCACTGGCCAAAAAATAAAAAGAGATAAAAAGCAGATTTAACCGAACATTACTCCTGCTTCTTTTTTATACTCTTCTTCAGTTTCAACGCCCATTATTTTATCAACAGCGTCTAAGAAGTCATTCATAGTGACTTCTTCTCTTTCATCCCTAATGGCAAACATACCTGCTTCTGTACCAATAGCTTTAAGATCCGCACCAGATGCACCTTCAGTCAGACTGGCTAGAAGTTCAATATCCACTTCTTCTGCTAAGGCCATGTTTTTAGTGTGTATTCTTAAAATTTCTTTTCGTGATATATCATTAGGTATAGGGACTTCGATGAATCGATCAAAACGGCCCGGTCTTAAAAGAGCAGGATCCAGAATATCAGGCCTGTTAGTGGCAGCCACTATGCCCACATCTCCTCTTGCTTCAAAACCATCCAGTTCAGCCAGTAATTGCATTAATGTTCTTTGTACTTCCCTATCACCACTGGTGGAGCTTTTTAATCTCTTGGCAGCCACCGCGTCAATTTCATCAATGAATATTATACTGGGTGCTTTTTCCTTGGCCAGTTCAAATACGCCTCTAACCAGCCTGGCTCCTTCTCCAATATATTTGCGTACAAATTCAGAAGCCACGATTTTAATAAAGGTTGCATTGGTCTCATGAGCCACTGCTTTTGCCAGTAAAGTCTTTCCTGTACCAGGAGGACCATATAAAAGAACACCTTTAGGAGGTTCAATACCTATCTTTTTAAATAGCTCAGGTTTTTTCAGTGGTAATTCCACTGTTTCTTTAACTTCCACCACCTGCTCAGCTAAACCACCAATTTGATCATAAGAAACATCAGGTTTTTCTTCAACTTCCATCCCTGTAACCACCGGATCCTTTTCAGAGGGCAATACATCAACAATACTAAATGACTGTTGATTCAAAGCCACCCTGGCACCAGGTTCCAATAATTTTTCATCTAAGAATCTTGAATAGTTAATTACAAAATGAGGTCCGGTACTGCTTTTAACTGCAATACGGTGATCATCTAAAACTTCAGTAATAGTAGCAATCACTAAGGGAGGGGATCTAAATCGTTCCACTTCTCCTCTTAAGGATTTAACTTCCCGATCAAGGCGGATTTTTTCATTTTCAATTAAAACTTTGTCTTTTTCAAGTTTTCTGACTTTCCACATCAGGTTCCTTTTAGTTTTAGTGTTTTCTTCTTTAAGTAATCTAATTTCTTTTTTAAGGTCTTCAATTTTCTTCAAAATAGTTTGGGAGGAATTTTCCATAGTTTGAGAACACTCCTATATAAATTTTAATGATACTATCTTTGTTTTATTAATATTTAAAGATTGAGGTAGAATCAACTAAATTCTTTTAATCTCCTAAAAATAAAAATAAAAAAATTCCCTGATAATTTATTACAGGATATAATTAATTCTATTAGTTTATGGAAATATAAATATCTGTTATTTAAGCCAAATAATTAAATAATTAAAAACATTCAAATTAATTTAATAACTTGAATTAAAATTCCAATAAGTAATATATAATTAAAAAAACAAAGGGATTTTACATGAGATGCGAGATTTGTGGGAAAAAGATTGTAGAGCAGCCTATAAAAACTAAAATAGATGGATCAGTTATGAATGTTTGTACTGACTGTTCAAAATTTGGCAAAATTCAAAGAGAGCCACCAAAACCAGCCAGGCAACGCCCACGCAGAATGGCTCCTCCTAGAAGGGAAATCACCTATGATATTTTAGAAGACTATCAGACCATAATTAGAGAAGCCCGTGAGAAAAAAGGATGGTCCCGTGAAGATTTAGGTGAAAAAATATATGAGAAAGTTTCGGTAATTAACCGGTTAGAAAGTGGAAAAATGGTACCGGATATTAAACTGGCCAGGAAAATGGAAAAAATCCTTAAAATTACCCTTATAGAAAAAATAGAAGATGCCGGCGGTGAAGATTTTAAATCAGCGTCCATGAAAGGAGCTACTATTGGAGATATAGCCCGTATTAAAAAACATTAAAAACCTGTACTTAATTTTTTTAATAATTTATTAGGTATCCGGATTTATGCCTTATTTATAAATGCATACATTTCATTTGAAATATAAGAGCCTTATCTATTAAATATCCCTTAAAAACAAAGCAAAGTACAAATTTATTCCCTTAGTCAAAGTTTATGGGATTTTTAAGGGGTTAAAAAGATTATTCTGACTTAAAGCATTGCTTTAATCTTGATTATAAACTTATATAAGTTAAAATTATAGAATGAGATTATTAAATTTCCTAAAAAAAAAGCCCCTGGCTTTTTAGAAATTTGAGGTGGGGATTAAAATAAAAAAACTTAAATTTAAATTATCAATTTTTACTGGAAAATCCATATCATTCATACTTAAAATATTTTTAAAAAGCAGCGCCGGTGCCCTGCCAGGTAAATTAGCCATGTCTATCTATCCTGATATATTAAAAGAAGTGGACCAGCGTTGTAAGAGAAAGGTACTTATAACCGGAACCAATGGCAAAACCACCACCAACAATCTTTTAGTCCATATAGTTAAAGGTAAATATGCCCGGACTTTATCCAATTTAAGAGGGGCTAATATGCCTCAGGGACTGGTAAGTGCTTTTATAAATGATTTAGAAGAAGTTTATGATTGGGGAATTTTTGAAGTAGATGAGGGTTCATTTAAAAGAGTAGTAAAAGATCTTAAACCTGATTATGTGGTTATCACCAACTTCTTCCGGGATCAGTTAGATCGTTATGGAGAAATAGAAAAAGCATTTCAGGATATTTATGAATCTCTGGAGCCTCTGGACACTACCCTAATACTTAATGCAGATGATCCGCTTGTTTCTAACTTTAAAAAATTAGGAAAGAAAAATATATTTTATGGGGTCTTAGAAAACCAGTTTTGTGATAGTAATCAAAATGTGGTTGAAACCAATTTCTGCCCGGGATGTAATGAACATTTAGATTATTCTTATTTTAATTACGGGCAGTTAGGTGGCTATAGTTGTGCCCGTTGTGGCTTTGAAAATCCAGAAAGAAAATATGAAATCACAGATATACAATATCAGGGTGAAAATTACAGATTTGTCTTAAATACTGACCAAAATTTGAAAGATTTTGAATTCAAATATGGTGGTATTTACAATGCTTATAACTGCTGTGCAGCTACCTCTGCAGCTCTAGAAATGGGTATGGATCTGGATACGGTTACGAGCCGAATTGAGAGTTTTGAGTATAAGTTGGGAAGGATGGAAAATTTTGTAATTAATGAGAAAAATGTTAAAGTGGTGCTGGTAAAGAATCCTATTAGTTTAGGAGAAGTATTAAAGATTTTGGCCATGGATGATTCTAAAAAAAGTTTGTTAATGATATTAAATGATAATCCTGCCGATGGTGCGGATGTATCCTGGATATGGGATGCAGAAATAGAAAATGTGCACCAGGCCAAAAATCTAAAAAATATACATTTTACCGGTCGAAGACCCTATGATATGGCATTGCGGTTTAAGTATGCAGGAATATCCACCGAAAACTTCCATATTCATGAAAATATGGACCTGGCTCTGGATGAAATCCTGTATGAAGATGTGGAAACTATTTACATATTGCCTACTTATACTGCCTTATTCCATTTAAGAGAACTTTTAAATGCTCGAATTGAAGGTAAAGGTAGGACTATATCCTATTTTAGAGAGTTTTTAAAGAAAATTTGAAATTACCAAATCTTAAATAAAATTTATTGAGAGGATAATATGGAAATTAACATATTTCAGATGTACCCCGACCTTTTAAATCTATATGGAGATTTGGGTAATGTTACCTGTCTTAAAAAAAGATGTGAATGGTTAGGTATCCAGGCCAATATAGTGAATTTCAGTATAAACCAGGAAGTATCCCTCCAGGAGGGAGATATTTTCTTCATAGGAGGTGGATCTGACCGTGGTCAAAGTTTGATTTATTCACACCTCCAAAAATATAAAAAGCAACTGGAAGAATTAATAGATGAGAATAAAGTTTTTTTGGCCATTTGTGGCGGATATCAGCTTTTAGGAAATAAATATATTGATGCTGAAGGAAATGAAATGCCTGGTCTGGAAATATTTGATTACGAAACTAAAAGTGAAGAAGGTCGTTTAATTGGTAATATAATTACCGAAAATACCCTGGGATTGAAACCAGATACACTGGTTGGATTTGAAAATCATGGGGGCCGGACTTATCATGACCTGCAGCCTCTGGGAAAAGTCATATCTGGATATGGAAACAATGGAAAAGATGAAAAAGAGGGAATGGTGTATAAAAACTGTATTGGAACCTACTTACACGGGCCACTGTTACCTAAAAATCCCCATCTGGCAGACTACCTCATATTGAAGGCACTGGAAAGAAAATATGAAATAACGTCATTAGATAAGCTTGATGATAAAATCGAATATTCGGCCCATGAAAAGGTTATAAAACTCTATTCACCAAGATGATTCACAGTTATTTCACGAGAAAAAATATTAGTCCCAAAAAAAAGATTTTTTTTAATTTTTAATTCTTTTTGTGAGAATAGTATCCTTTAAAATCAGGTGCATTCTGCATCTTTAATTTTAAAGTTTCATATTCTTCATATTCATCACTTACCACCACTACATGAGCCGGGGGGTGGATGCTTTTTATTTTCATTATACTCAAAGTGGTATCCTGTTCCAACCTGGCCATTAATGCTACCTGAGAACGGTTCCTCAACCTGGTTTTTAAAATGTTTTCCACCATTTTATCTGCATAATTATGATCCAGTATCTTAGGTTTTCCCTGGACTTTCAACCCGGCATGGCGTTCGATATCTGCCAGTGCATTTAGCAATTTTTGATTATTATCCGCCCTTATTATGATTAAAGAAATTTTAAATACCTCCTGTTATCTCTTTTTAAAGGAGGTCAAAAGCGTGCTTCTAAAGAGTACCAGCAATACCAGTACAAACCCAATAGCAGTTTGAACATTGCCCACCACATCCAGTACATTAGCACCTACCGGAAGTTCCCATGGTGGTGAAGTTCTACCACCAGGTAAGGGATTATAATAAATACCCACCGCTCTGGAAGATTCAACTGCATTGATATCTTTAGGTTCCACATAATTCACTCCCACTATGTATCCATTTTTTATGGCACGATTTAAAGATTCGGCAATGGCATTGGCATTGTATCCATTTCTTTTTACCGATGCCCTTACAATTTCTTTGGTGGTCTCACTAACACCCACCTCATCACTACCATATACTGATACATAAACACTGTCCTGAGTTACGGTAATAGCATTGGCCAGGGCATCATAAGCATAGATGGTCTCCAGGGGAGTGCCATCTACCGGACAGAGAGTATAACTTTCTGCAGTAGGATAGCCTGCACTCCATCCATCCACCGGACATACCTTAGTATAAGCTTCATTCATAGGATAACCGGTTTGATTAAGGTCTGCAGGAGTGAACATGTCCCCTGTGGTTAGTCCTGAATTCAAATTCACCGCACCGCCACCATATTTTTCTCCAGCATCATTGGATACCTCTTCAAATACTTTACCCATAATAGTTGTGGCTGAATAACCATCACGAATCATCTTTCCAATATTAACCGCGGTTTCTCGCCTGACCCTTTCTGCAGTTCCATATTGAGGATTTCCACCAGTATTTCTCAAGTGAATTATAGCCCCTCTTTGACCTGGAGCTAAAGAAGCTACACCTCCTGATTGTGGAGTGACCTTGATAGTCCCATCGTCTTCTACTACCACCAGATAGGCAGCAAATGTTCCACCTACTGCCGCCCCAATTTTAGGGCCACCAGTCATTACCCTTATTCCTTGAAACCCGCTTGCTGCTGCAGCTGCCTCAGAAGCAGTGGCTCCGTTATCTAAACGACTTATTGTTTCTACAATAGCACCTAAACGATTAATAGCATCCCCTTCCCCACCAGAGAGAACCACAAATTGTTTTTCCTTGGACATGAGAAAAGTGGATTGGAACATGTTTTGTGCAAAGGACATACTGCCCCCAGCAGCCCCATTAGGATCTTTACCTGTAGGGTCAGTGATTATAATAACATTCATGGTGGCCGAAACAGTATTCATGGCCAGGAGTAAAACCAGAAAGAAAACTAGAATTCTAAAATTTTTTTTCAAGGTCTAATCCCCCTAACATCCACTGTGGAAAAGTCTTCAATAACATTAACGGTGACAATTCCTGTTTTAACATCAACTTTTACATCAGCAGCCACGATTGGTGTAACCCTGGTTCCGGGAATGGTACTGAGGGTAACAAATTCTTCAGCCATACTTATGGCCTCATTCAAAGGGAGTTCCCTTCTAGATGTAACCAGTACATCACCTTTAATATAACTTCCCGTCCTGAAACCAGCACCGGCCATATTGCTCCTGATAGTTTCCAGAGGAACAATATCATTTCCCTTTATAATAATTCCAGATATGGGAACCCCGTCTGCTTCTTCAGTAGATGAGGCAAAGGCCATATAGGTCATTAATCTACCAGAAACAATTAGCATAAAAGCCAGTAATAATATAATTAGAGTGTCTCTTCTAATTTTAAGGAACATTCATTTTCACCTAATTGATATGTGTAATCTCGATTGAAAATTTGATTGATTTTTGTATTTTAATCAGATATTTATTATAAATTAATTAATGTATTTTTTTATAAAATATTAATAAAAAGCCAAAAAATAAATTGACCAAATTTAAAAACTTCTTCAGGTAATCTAATTATTATTGTTGATTAATAATATAAAAAACTATTTTTATTTAGGTTCCAAAAGGATGGATCCGGGAATATGATAAAGAATAATGATAAATAAAGTTATAATGGGATTAGCAGACTATATTTTTATTAAACTATAAATACCTTTCGCAAATATAGATTTTGGCAATGAATTTAAATTAAAATAGGATTCTTTCCATAAATCACAATAATCCTTCCAGAATATCTGAGGCAGGATCCATTCCCTGTGCTCCCATAAGCAGAATAGTGTCATTTTTATGGGCAGCACTTAAAATTTCATTTAATGATTCTTCCAGATTCTCAAAGAACTTAAAATTTAAATTAAAATCCTTCAGGGTGGTGAAAAAGATTTCTTTTTCTTCCTGCTCCACCTGATTGAGGTGATCTACCACATCACTACTGCTGGTAAGATAGATTTCAAATTCCATCTCCTGATTTTTATTATTTTGTAGAAGAGATAAGGTCTCGGCTAAAGCCCTGGCATTTATTAAATTGATTTCCTTACCTCTGGAACCTCTAATTGCACAAAGCACCCATAACTTTCTGGATGTAATTTCCAGTGCACTTTTAGTGGTAGCTTTAATTCCATCAGGATTATGGGCAAAGTCATCAATGATGGTGGGATATGAATTTAGAATAGAAAATCTTCTTTTAAGGGGCTTATAGTTATAAACTCCTTTTTTTATAGTTTCTAAAGGAATTTTTAATGAAATACAGACAGAAATAGCGGCTAAAGTATTTTGAATAAAGTGAGGGCTGGTAAAAGGCAACCGGGATTTTTCCAGTAGGAGTTCATCCCTGTAAAAAATACCAGAATCCTTAAATTCAAGTTGAGAACCTTTTCCATAAAAAAATGATTCAACAGGAAAGTTTAAAAGATGCTGCATTCTAAGCACCATCTCATCTTCCTTATTCAAAACAGCAACCCCTTTATCCAGAGCCTTTATACCTCCAGATATTTCTTCAAATGCTTCATCCAGAGAATTTACCAGACCAATATGGTCCAGGGCAACATTGGTAATAGCCACTACCTGGGGATTTATCGCCTGGGTCATAAAAAGGGCATGATCTTTCATAACTTTGTTAAACCAGCCCTGAACTTCAGAAACCTCAATAATCAGATAATCAATTTTTGCACCTTTACACTCCTGGTAAAAATCAGAGATATTCTTAGCCACCATGGGATCAATTAAGGTGTTGAATTCAGATTTAGAATCCGTATTGGTGAATACAGCATATCCTCCTTCTTTTAAAATATGGTAAATGAGATGAGTGGTGGTTGATTTTCCATTGGTCCCCGTAATTACCACTCTCTTAGAATCCGAGGCAAATTTCTTAATAGTCCATTTTAAAGCAAATGCATTAGCCAGTTCTATTTTATCCACTATAATAAGGTTTAAGCCCCGTTTAATGGCCATTTCTATGGCATTACCTTTGGGGTTTTGGGTAATAAAACAACCCACTTTTTTTTGTGCCGCTATTTTAATACCATTTTCATCCACCCAGTGTCTTATAACCACATCATCTTTTTTAGCATCACTTAGAAGATTAAAATTTCCTTTTAAGGTTTTATTATCCCCTATGAGTTCTCCTTTGATCTCCTGTGCCAGATTATAGGTTTCAAGATGCTTCATATTATTTCCTTTTAATTTTTATAAAAATAGGTAGATTCAGGCATAGAAGGCAAATAAAAGGGCTATTAAACAAACTATGGCAGTAAGGGACCAGTATAAGATTACAATCCGATTTTCAGAGAATCCCCGGTAATGTAAAGTATGGTGTAATGGTTCTACAGGTAATTTAATAATCTTCAAGCGGTGCAGGAGACTTATCACTACAGAAAGTATAGGTACAAATAGAGAAACCACTGCAAATGGGATAATATCTCCCAGCATAGCTGCCACCGCAAACCCACCACCTAGAGCAAAAGCACCGGTGTCACCCATGAATATAGAAGCTGGTGCGTGGTTATATATCAAAAACCCGAAGCAAAGTCCAGACAAAACAAAGAAAGTTAATGCTACGTCAGTCTTACCTGTGATTAAGCCAAAAATAGCACATGAAAAAGAGGCGATTCCCACAATACCGGCAGCCAACCCATCCATTCCATCAATAAGATTAACAGCATTGATTGCACCAACAATACCCAGTACAGCTACTGGAATTACCAGTAAACCAAGATTTATGCCAAATAAAGTGAAACTAACAGCCCCAGAAGCTATTAAAAATATTCCAATTAAAATTTGGGAGAATATTTTTTCACTTTCTTTTATTTCACTTTTAATGGGAATTTCACGAATCAGTTCCAGCTTACTCTGATTTAGGAGATTTTGAACCTCTTTTTTTGCCTGAGGGGTGGCTACCCTTACTTCATCTCCTGGTTTTAGTATTAGTCTTCCTAATTTAACCGGTTCATTAACTTTGTTTTTAACTACTTTTTGAAATTCTTTTATTTTAAGTCCAATAAGGTCATCGAAAAGTCCTACAATTCCAGAAACTACCATTAAAACCACAGTTAAAACCAGAATGGGAATTTCATGATAAAAATTCAAAACAAATAGAGCACTTAATAGGATAGCTAGTCCACCCATTATGGGGGTTCCTTTCTTATGACTGTGTTCCGAGATGATAGGCTTGTCTGAGATATCCGCCATCTTCATCACCCGCCGAATGAAGGGTGTGAAAAAAGCAGTTAGTAAAAAAGCGAGTATGAACGGTGTTAAAGTTGTAATTAATCCATTATAATTAATCAAATAATCACTACTCCATTATTTTGAGTTTTTTTGCAATTTTAATTGCTTCATTATTATTTTTAGCCTTTATAGTTATTCTTTGAGCTTTTTCATGCCCATGAACTACCCAGGGCCTTTCCTTTGAAAATAAATCAATCAAGGGATGATTTTTTTGATCTTTTTTAAAAATTTCATTTAATTCTACTTTGCGATGGGGAGGTATAATCATTTCCAGGGCAGCATTGCTTTCCATGTCGGCTTCAACCTTTTTGACACTCCACTCACCCAGGGCCATATTTACCAGTTGATGTAAGGGATTAATAGAAGTGGCAGTTAAGGTAAGATAACGGGTGCCGCTGGGGCGAGTATTCACTTCCAGAGCATTTAATTCTCCTTTTAAGGGATCAAATATGAAATCAACATCTATGGTTCCAGTTGCTCCTAACTTTTGCACTATATCCTGGGCCAGCATTCTTACTTGTTCATTATCCTGATTTTCAAGTTGGGCTGGTGCTCTCCTCATTTTAGTTAAAGGATGTTTACCTTCCAGAGTAGTTTCTCCTTTATCTACAGGTGTAAGTGCTATGTACTTACCATTCCAGCTTAAAACTTCTATGGATATTTCAGTACCTTTAATAAATCGCTCCACCATTGCACTTTCATATTCCTTAAAGTAGTTATCAACATCCTTCTGGGAAAGAGCTATCTTAATGCCCAAACCACCCTGGCCAGTGGCTTGTTTTAAAACTACAGGATATTCCAGTTTAGACGATATCCCTGTTTTAACATTATTATTTTGATAATACTGTTTCTGAGATATTTCTCTATATTCAGGAGTTTTTATGTTATTTTCTACTAAAAATTTCTTTGTTTTTAATTTATTGATGGCAATTTCAGTGGCTGATAATCCTGATGCAATTACTGGTAAATTATATTCTCTTTCCAGTTTCTCTTTCAACTGTGCCACTTCAAGGAGGGGAGTGTCAATCCCAATAAGGGGTACAACCGCATCAACATCTTCTTTAATTGCAATTTCCAGAGGATAATCCATTCCTCGAGGAACCAGAAAATATTTATCGGCTAAATTTAAATTAGGTGAATCCGGGCTTGATTCTGATAAAATAGTTTCTACCCCTTTTTCATGGGCATAAAATGCCACTTCGTCAAATAACCTCGCACCAATAAACAATATCTTCATTATATCCTCGGCTAGTATCTTATAAAATAGTTTTATCCAAAAATCTATATTACTTTGAAATTATATCTTTCAATAATTAAATTTTATCAAACTAAAATCATACATAAACAATCTGTTACTTAAATTAGAATATGATATCTGATTAAATTAAGTATTAATAGAATAAAAATATTCATAATTATCTATTTTAAATCCCTGGAATTATAGCTATTAATTACTGAGTTTTATTTTTATTAGTAATTAATATAGTTTATAAATCTTCTTTAAAAAAAGTTCCCTGCTTAAATTCAGTGCTATCAATATCTTTTGTTGCTACCTTTATTTTATATTCGTTCTATCCGAAACAAATAATAACTAGTTGAAAATATAGTTTATTATGAAAATGGTTTAATTAATTTATTTCAAGAAGTCATAATATTCTTTTAATCCTTTTCTAACTTTATTCTTTAAATAGAAATATTAAATAAACAGCAAAGTAAAAAAGTGAATTAAATTCTAATAAAATTTTAATATATTGGATGGAAATAAATCCTAAACTCACCCCTTGCGTGGTCAGATTTGGAACTTATCAGCCATGAGGATTTTTTTATGAAAGGAAAAATTATACTACTGGTTATAATACTAATATTTGGTTCTTATGTTGCCGTAGCGCAGTCTATGAGTGATTTTGAGCCTGCTGGAAGAGCAGCATTTGTAAAACTTAAAAACCCAGACATGTACAAAGGCAATCCCCATTCAAAATTTGTGGCTAACTATACTGAAAAAAAAGGATCCAATACTGCACTGGTGGTACATGTTGCAGGGCATACCACAGGTTATCCTAATTATTATGAAGATGACGTTTACATACTTGAACTGGGAGTTATAGATAAAGAAAGAGGATATCAGCCGGATATGGATTGGGGGGATGCTATAGACGGATTTATATTCGGTGTATCTGATGAAAGATATAATTATGTGTCTGATGGAATAGTCTTCGAACATCTGGATGATGCATTAGCATATTTAGATAAGAAAGCTAAAGAAAATGGACAGAATGGTAAAAAAATCCTCTTTTATCATGGTTCAGTACGTAGTGGAAGTCCTATTATAAATCAGGGATGTGGTTTTGCACTTTACTATCTAATCTTGATACATGAATATGGTAGGCTGCCTGCCTATTATCATGTTATTACTGGAGCCATATTCCCTTATTTGAATAGTCCTTATGCTAATTATGAATTATCCCATATTTCAGAATTGCAGTACTATTACAATAACAATCAGCTAAATTACCTGGATAACCAATTTGATTAGTATTTCATCTTATTACTTAATTTTTTTGCTAAAAAAGATTACTTTCTAAAATGATTTCTGATTGAATATCCCCAACAATCAATTCACCAAATAGTTAGATTTAAAAAAATCAATTATAGTATCTATACTTTTTTTAACTTCTTTAGATATTTTAGAACCAATTTCCATATTACCTGGTTGTATACCCAGTATAATTACTTCCACATCCATATCAGATTGCATATATTTTATTAAAAAGGAAAGGGGCATGGCATGGGTTGATATATTGTAGTTGGCAATTTCTTCTGTTTTAATGATTCGAATATGTCCAGGCAACTCTCCCATATCCACCGCATCAATTATAAGTATATGGCTGGGTTTTTCTTTTCTGATGGCCCCGGTGAAGTTTTCTGGTACAGCTCCTCCATCTATTACCACCGTGGATGGACTATCACCAATTAGGGGAGATAGTTTTTGGGCAATACAAGGCCCCAACCCATCATCACCCCTTAATTCATTTCCCATAGTTAAAATTATCAATTTATTGCTGCTTTTAAGAAATGTTTTTAATTTTTGTTTGAATGCTATCTAAACCACCCCCCATGGTGTAAGCGAGATTTACAGTAACTTTATCTCCTTTATTTGCATATAATTCATCCAGTGGTATAAAAAGCGGAGGATTCAACATGGGAGTAGGACCGCATATTAAATCTTCACTAAGTAAGGTGAAAGTGGTGAGTTTTAGTGCATTTATTTTTCCTGATTTTTTAAGATGAAAAACAATATCCTCCTCCACTTCTTCAATAATTTTCTCCTTAAAAAATAGGGAATCATAAATTACCATAGAACCCAGCACCGTGTAATCGACTTTAACTTGATCTTCATAAACCAGTCCAGGATTTTTCATACTAACTAATTCCGCGCCATTTAAGACTCCTGCAGGGATAACAACACCGCCAGAATTAAGGTATTTTAAGGCATGATTCAATACCGGGACCTGTTCTTCGTCAATTAAAGCGGTATCCAGCATTTCACATATAATTACATCCGCTTTGCAGGTGAAATTAAAACCATTGACATCAGAATTTATAACTTCAATGTTTTTCCAGCCCTTTAAGTTTTCTGCAGCATATGCTGCTGACCGGGTATGGATCTCTATAGAATAAATAAAATCAGAATATGGGGCTGCGAAGCAGGACATTATCCCACTTCCTGACCCTAAATCAAAAACTACACCCCTGGATTTGGTTTTTATTGCTTCATAAAAAGCAGATAACCTCTCCTGATCTTTCAGGAGATTATAATGATAGGGTGTAGCCCAGAATTTCATGAATGAATTTTTATTAATCGTGGTCTATATGCTCTCCAGTAGCAGTACTGGTTAGTCTTACATGTTCGACCCCTTTTAGTCTCATCATTTTTTCAGTGAGGTTGCGTATTTTATCCACATCTTCCCGGACCACAATTACTTCCAGGCAGTATTTATCCGTCATGTGTACATGCATCACCGAATTGATGGCTTCTCGATAGTCATGCTGAATATCAGCCAGGTCTTCCATTACACCAGTGTAGTGGTGATCAAATATTACTGCAATCACACCAATCCTTTCACCTTCCATTTCATTCATCCATTGATAACGGACGATGTAATCTTTAAGGGCATCGCGTATTCCTTTAGATCGGGATTGATATCCTCTATCTTTTAAAACTTCATCAAATTCATGCAACAATTTTTTAGGTAAGGACATGCTTATTCTCATCATAATGTTCCCCCGTGGGTTATTATATTAATACTAATACATCATATTTATACTTTTTTACCAGAGCAATATTG
>NPIE01004824.1_pt1 | contig 74146 bp, 58 predicted proteins | sample 8637661 | NCBI WGS metagenome assembly NPIE01 (sample SAMN07420842, study PRJNA396082) | bioreactor metagenome | isolation source: sample BA12 brine-fed electro-methanogenic bioreactor BA | place: Japan: Kochi | collected 2016-12-09 | reverse complement strand
TTTTTTTGGGCCCAGCAGGACTTGAACCTGCGACCCTCTGATTATGAGTCAGATGCTCTAACCAACTGAGCTATAGGCCCTGGATTCGTTGGCTATCATAGCCTTGAGGGGGCAAGGGTGTCAAGATATGGTCGTTGACGATGGGACATGTGAACACTACTTTTATAGTGAGCCTGGGGGTTGTATGGGAAGTATTGAGTTTAACGGAAGCATTGAATATCCCGATCGGAATCTTCTGAAAAAGCGGTATGACGCACAATATCCGGCTCTCGAACAGGAGCGGGAAGGGCTGGAGAAGCGGCTTAGGATGCTGCTCCAGGCCGAAAGCATCGGCGGTACGGTAAAGGGCAGGATAAAGTCCTTCGAAAGCTATTACGCGAAGCTGCTGCGGCGGCTTTCTTCTCCCGGGCATGACAGGGCTGCCGGGGAAGCGACGGAAGAGGTAATAAAGGATCTGCTGGGAATCCGTATCCTTACCCCATTTCTGGATTCGGTGTCTGACATAGAGAAGCTGGTCCGGAGTAATTTTCCTGTTTTCGAGGTGGAGCGGAAAGGAGAAGAGCAGAGTTTCCGGGAGTTCGGATACCGGTCTGTTCATCTTAACCTGCGACTCGGTTCGGGGAACTTCTGCGAGATCCAGATACGGACCATACTGCAGGATGCCTGGGCGGAGGTTGAGCATGAAATTGTCTACAAGGGCAGTTTTACTCCTTTCGATGAGCCCCTTAAACGGAAACTGGCTGCCCTCAATGCCACACTTTCGCTCTCCGACATAATTTTTCAGGAAATACGGGATTATCAGCGAAAACTGAACCTGGAAGTACAGCTTCGCAGAGACACGTTCAGGAATCAGGTCAGGAGCGCTTCGCAGGATACCGGAGCCGAAAAGAGGGAATCGAATGTTCAGGCTTGCGGAGATTCCTCTGATTCTTCTGAAGAGACCGATAAAAGTACAGATCAGGATCAGCTGCTTCTGAAGGCTCTTCAGATTCACAACAGGGGAGGCTACAGGGAAGCCATCGATCTTTACAGTTCCATTCTGACCGGAAGTCTCCCGCCGGATATACGGAGCCTTACCCTGGTACATCGTGGGATGGCACGGTTCGCGTATGCCGATTACAAGGGCGCCGAAAAAGATTTTCTGGAAGCGGTCGAGTTCGGCGGAAGTGAAGAGAAACCGTATTCTTATCTCGGAATGCTCTACCGGGCCACGGGTGTTCCCCGGAAAGCGCTGGATGCATTTACAAGAGTACTTTCATCGGATCCCTATCATATCGAATCCCTGATCGGCGCTGCTCAGGCTCTCTTTGATCTGGGTGATGCAGCCGCTTCGGTGGAATACTGCGATCGTGCCATGAAGCTGAATCCGGATATGCCTCAGCTGAGGCACCTCCGGAACAGAGCAGTCAGGAGGCTCGGTTTCTGAAAGACTTTTTCCCTGCCGCGGGAATAAAGCCCTCTTTTTCCGAATCGTAGGAGAGCAGAAAGGATTCGAGGACTTCGTAATACGGCCTGTCTCTGCCCTCGTTAGTAAAACTGTCGTAAAGGTCCCGGATATACTGTTTCACCTCCGGGGCTGATTCAAGCCGGTCTTCCTTTCCGGTAAACAGCTCTTCAATTACCGCTCCGGCAAGGTTTTCGGGAAAACCGCAGCTTCCCGCCGACAGTACGTAGAGTCCGGCGGCAATACAGTTAACACTGTGCTGCTTGATAAAGAGAATGCTTTCCGTAATGCGGATCGCCTGGTCCCAGAGATATTTCTTTTCGTCTCCGTATGTCTCCGGCTTATCGGCGAGTGTTTTGATTATACTGTTTATCATATAGAAGTTGAAGTTTACAATTTCCACATGAAGGCTGGGTACGCAGAGCAGGTGCGGATCGAAAAGGTGAATTACCTTGAAATAGAACCCTCCGACTTTTCTCGGCCGTTCGGTGGTGGACATGCAGCGGTAATAAACCTTCGAGCTTTCCACGTACAGTCTGCTGATGGAGAAGATATACTCACGGATCGCCGGGAGTGAGGCTTTGCCGAATTCACGGTAGATAAAAAAAAGCGACTTTATCCAGAGCTTGGTGAAGGAGAGGTAGAGCTTTACGTAATGGGGGTTGAACGGGATTGTGTTGTCCAGCTTGTGATCGACATGGACTATTCGTGTTCTGGTAAAACCGAACTTCCGGATAAACTGGGGAATAAAAAAGTGACGCAGGATAACCCGGACCGCATCCAGGGAAGCCCTGCGGGTTTCCTTTTTCAGTATGAACGTTATGGCACCGAGAAACGGATTTTTTTCTGATATACGATTATGAAGAGGCATCGATCAATAACCCTTTATGGTTTTTCCGAAAAGCATGTTCTGATAGCAGCGGACACAGCCGGGCAAAAGCCCGTCCTTGCTTTCCTTCAGGACCTTGCGGAATTTCTGAGCCTTCTCATTGTTGTAGATGTCGTAGAACGAGGGCTCTTTCATGATGTTTCCGAGAATGTAATCCGGATAGTCGCTGCAGAAGTATACATCACCGTTGTAGTCAATGTTTCCCTGGAACCAGGGGATTGAGCACTGATCACGCACCGGTTCTTCGAGGTTTGAGTAGTAGGTCCCGATTTTTTCGGGTCTGATGGCCGGTACGGTTATTATCGGATAACCGTTTTCCATGGCGTGGACCCGTTCCAGAACTTCCGAAAAGAGCTCGCCGTCTATGCCTTCATTGTACCCGTTTGCAAAGCCCTCGAGACAATGGATATCCGTATCCAGATGTTCCTTCATGAACTCGGTATGCTTATCGATAATGCCGCGGTTCGTGTAGGTTCCAAGGTTGATGATATGCCAGGCGAGTCCGAAGTCTTTAGCCGCCTCGGTAAGCTTGTCCAGGTATTTGTAGTTGAGATTGCTCACAGTTGTCACTATGCCCATGAAGGGGAGGTTGCTTCCCTGCAGCTTTTTCTGCCGGTTTATTTCTTCGAATCCTTCGATAACCCGCCGGTATGATCCCTTTCCGCGGATGGTGTCGTTCACATCCTCGAATCCGTCCAGACTTACAAAGAGGGCATTCCACTTGTCCTTTACAATCTGCTCAGCCCTGGCCTTGAGGAAGGTACCGTTGGTGTTGACACTCAGTACGTTCCCTTTTTCCACAACATAGCGGCAAAACTCCATGATATCGGGATACATGAAGGGTTCCCCGCCCCAGATATAGAAAAGGGGCTTATGGGGGGATACTTCGTCGATAAGCTCCTTATACCGTTCAATAGGCACCAGTTTTTTTGACTCTTCAACGGCGTAGGATCCCTTGAGGACTCCTGTTTCGCCACGCTGGTTGCACATGACGCAGCGGAGGTTGCAGAGGGGGGTAATTCTGAAGGTAAGCAGACTCATAATGTTGCTGATTCCGGAATGAAGGTTCCGGTCGATTATGGCCGCTTTCTTCTTTTTTATGAAAGATCCTGCAAGGATTCGTGCCATTGCGGGATTGCGTGTCAGTACTTCGGGTACTACCGAGAAATTATTCTTCATGCGATGTTAATCCTTTTTGCCTGTAAGTCCCATCACCGAACGCTTCATAAGCGCTGCAATAAGAGTTTCGGGCAGAAGAGAACCGAAAAAGGCTGATAATTTATTGCCGGTTCCGGGCATTACTTTTGCTTTATGTCTGAACATGGCCCTTACTCCCTGCTGTGCAACCTTTTCGGCGGACATGCCGTTGCGGAAGGAGAAACTGCGGTACTTTTTACTTCCGATCCCGGCGGCTTCATCGAAACCGGTACGGATAAATCCGGGCTCAAGCAGGGTAACCGAAATACCGGAATCCCGGAGTTCGGCGCGCAGAGCCAGGGAGAAGCTGTGAACATAACTCTTGGTGGCGCCATAAGCCGCAAAAAAAGGCATGGGCTGGCCGCCTGCAAGAGATCCGACATTGAGAATTTTTCCCGATCCGCTTCGGGCAAGTTCGGGAATGAAAAGCCGGCACAGGAGAGTGAGCGCCTCGATGTTAAGGCGAAACATTGAAGAGAGATCGGCCATTTCCTGTTCCGCCACGGGACCAAAGAGTCCCCGGCCCGCATTATTCACCACTATTTCGAGCTCCCGTCCATGGCGGGAGCACAGCTCTACCACGGAGCTGTGAAGGAGGCTGATGCCGTCTCTCTGTGACAGATCACAGGAGACCGTACGAACATCGGGAGAGCCGGCTTCCCTGCACGCCTCCGCACCTCTTTCAAGAACCTCTTCCCGTCTTCCGCAGAGAATAAGGGGAAATCCTTCCGCCGCAATCAGTTTCGCTATCTCCAGCCCAAGACCGGCGCCGCCGCCGGTTATCAGAGCATAACCTTTTTCAGTATTGTTCATGTGGAGACTATACGTTGTAAAGGAAGGATTAACAAGAGAATAGTGCCCCCGGGAGCCGAATTTGCTTAAAGGGTGTTCTATGAGTTTTCACGGACAAGGACGGATTCGTATCCGAGCCGGGCGAGAACGGTTCGGATCCCGGGAAGAGCGGTTGAATCGACATTCCGGATAAGGACCCGGAAGTGGCCGCCTTCGGACCGTTCCAGTACCGCCGGAATTCCTTCGCTCATCAGAAGAGAACGGCTTCTTTCGGCATTGGCCTCCACCGAGAAGCTGGCAACCTGTATAATCACCGTTTTTCCTTTTTCGTGACGCCGGTAAAGGTCTTCGGGTACGCCGTCTTTCGGTCCCGAAACAATCTCCAGACGGACCGGAGCCACTCCGCTGCCCACCATACCGATGGCGTCCGCCCCTGCCCGCGACAGGTCTATAATCCGGCCCTCGACAAAGGGCCCCCTGTCATTTATCCGGACTTCGACGCTCTCATCGTTCTGAAGATTCACAACCTTGACTATTGTGCCGAAGGGCAGGGTTTTATGGGCTGCCGTAAGTTTGTTTGTGTCGAAGGTCTCTCCGTTGGCGGTTTTTCTGCCCTGGAATTTTCCGCCGTACCAGGATGCCATGCCGGTTTCGCTGAACTCATCCGCCTGGAGGACGGCGGTACCTGCAAGCAGAATGCAGATTAAGATATACGTCAGCTGTTTTTTCGGAGAGAAGCTCATGCTTCTGTATCGGCATCATTCACGGCGGCTTTACCGTGATAAACCGCCGCTTTTATGCGATGCCGCCGAACCGGCGACAAGAGCCAGAAAGGTTATCAGGTAGGGAAAGGCAAGCATAAGAGTGGGCGGGAGCCAGGCAAGCCCCTGAGCGTTACCTGCAAGAGAATCTGCAAGGGCAAAAAAGAAGGTGGCCAGAAGTATTCCTGCCGGATGTTTTCTTCCCAGAAAGATGGCTACGAGTGCTATCCAGCCTTTTCCCGCGGTAATTCCCGGAACAAAAGCGCCAAGGCGCAGGGAGAGAAGTGCTCCGGCGAGACCGCAGGCGATGCCGGAAAAGAGCACCGCAAGAATCTGGATCCTTTCGGGTTCGATCCCCCTGCTTCTCAGAACCTGCGGATTGTAGCCCGCGGCGCGAAGCCTCAGGCCGAAGGGGGTTACGTAGAGAAGGTACCAGAAGAGCGGCACCAGCATAAGCGCCAGGGGAACGGCGATGGTAAGGGCGGATCCTCCGGGAAGGTGAATGCGGTCGAGGCGCGGAAGATTGTCGAAGCGGATAACTCCCCTGGTCGAAAAAAGTTTCCCGGAAACGAAGGTGATTATTCCCGAAGCGAGGAGGTTAACCGCCAGTCCTGCTATAAAGATATTGGCCTTCAGCCGGATTCCGACATATGCAAAAAGAAGAGCAGATGCTCCGGCTGTCATCAGGGCCGCGGAGATCCCGGCGGCAATACTTCCGGTCATGCCGGCGACAACCACTGCCGTGAATGCTCCGGTAAGCATGAGCCCCTCCAGGGCAATATTGAGAATCCCCGCCCGCTCGGTCAGCAGGCCGCCGAGCGCCGCGATAAGAACCGGCGCCATCAGATCGAGGGTGTTGAAGATCATCGTTTCCTCCATCTTTTTCGTGCGAAACGGACGGTGATAAGCAGAAAGACCATTCCCTGTACAATGCTTGAAAGCTCAAGGCTTATGCTGCTCGAGAGGGTCGCGGTGGCGGCCGCTTCTTCGAGAAACGCAAAAACCAGTCCCGCGGGAATAACCATAAGGGGATGATTGGCACCAATAAGTGCAACGGCAATGCCATTCCAGCCAAGTCCCGCCGTTGCTCCCTGGATCGCCATATGGTGAATGCCGAGTACCGAAAGAGCTCCCGCGCTGCCGTACAGCGATCCGCTTATCATCATGGGAATAACATAGTAGCGGTCGACATCAATGCCTCCGTACCGTGCAAAGTCCCGGTTAAGGCCGCACAGCCTCAGTTCGTATCCACGGTAGCTCCGGAAAAGATAGAGGTAGAGCAGCCAGGCGGTAATCGGCGCAACAAGAACAACCAGGGTGAGATGAGAGGGTGGGGCAATTCTTGAAAGCAGAAATGCTTCGGGAATTTCCGGGGTGGAAAGCAGAAAGCTGGAGGTATCGCGCATAGGCCCGATTATAAGATAGTCGATAAGGTAGACCAGAAACTGTCCGAGAAGAAAGGAGCTTATAAGCTCGTCGGTGTTCCATAAACGCTTGAAAAGGCCGCTTATTCCGGCAATCAGGCCTCCCGCCACCGCGGCTGCACATATAATGGCCAGCGTTCCTGCAAAACCGGTCGCCGGCGGCAGGATAAGTCCCGCGGCAGCAGCGATAAAGGCTCCCGAATAGACCTGTCCCTCGCCTCCGAGGTTGAAAACCCCGCTGCGGAAAGCGATCGCCATGCCTCCGCCCGCGATAATCAGAAGAGATGCAAGGGAAAGCATGTTTCCGAAATAGTAGATTGATGAGAACGGCCCGGTAAAGAAATCCGCCGCGGCCTTCAGGGGGGAGGGGGCAGCCGCCAGAATAATCACCATGGCGGTGACAAGAGCCGCTCCGAGAGCGGGAAGAGACCTTCCGCTAAGCTTCATTGAACACCCCTTCAAGCATCAGCTTCCCTGCGGTGGTGCGGCTGATCTCCCCGACGGGCATTGCTGCCGCGATGGATCCGTTGTGAAGGACCGCGATCCGGTCGGCCACCGCCAGAGCTTCATCGATATCGGAGGTAAGCAGCAGAATCCCGCTGCCCTTGTTTTTCATGACCTCGATCTTTGCAAGAACCCTCTGCCTGCTTGCCACGTCGAGCCCCCAGGAGGGTTCCGCAAAGAGAATGAGCGCCGGTGTTCTGCTCAGCTCCCTCCCTATAATGACTTTCTGAATGTTTCCGCCGGAAAGCGCGTCCATCCTCTCGCCCGCCTCGCCCCGTATTTCATATTCCTCAAAGAGGGATGCGGTGAAGCGCTCTATCTCCTCATCCTTCATTCTTGCAAATCCGTGAAAGTGCCGGTAATTGAGGAGAATGAGGTTTTCCGCCACCGTTGAGGAGATGCTGGCTCCCCTGACCAGGCGGTCGGTAGGCACATAGGCTACCCCCTTTGAGCGGAGAAGGGCCGGGGTCAGACGGGGGTATGGTTCACCAAACAGTCTGAAGCTTCCCCCGGAGGGTGGAGCTGCCCCGGCAAGAAGCCGTTCAACGGTCTCAAGTCCCGCTTCCCTCATTCCAAGCAGAGCGACCGCTTCCCCGGGGAAGATCCTGAGGGAAAGGTCCCGTATCGCGGGAAAACCGGTACAGCTGCAGGAAATCCCGTCGAGTTCAAGGAGGGGCTTACTCACGGCCGTGCTCTTTTTCCGTGCGGTTCGGCCGGGCGTCGGGGCCGGTATCTTTCCGGGATCCTTTCCGCTTCCAATCATCATCCGGGCAAGCAGGTCGGGATTGCTCTCCTCCGGCAGGAGGGATGCAACGGTGCTCCCCTCCCTGAGGACAACAATCCTGTCGGCCACCTGAATTGCTTCTCTCAGTTTGTGGGTTACCAGGAAGACAGTGCGTCCTTCCTCCTTCAGACCCGCTATAAGACGGTAGAGGTACTCGCTTTCTCTGTCGTCGAATATGGTGGTAGGTTCGTCGAGAACTATGGTGCTGACCTCCCGGGAAAGGAGGTGAAGAATACTCAGATTCTGCCGTTCTATGGCATCGAGGGAAGCAGCACGCTTTGATAGATCTATGGGAATCCTGTAACGCTCCGCCAGAGCCCGGAGTCTTTTAACGGCGCTCCTCCGGTCGATCCATCCGGGAAAACGTACGGTTTCATTTCCGAGTATCAGGTTTTCAAGGGCTGTGAAGCGGGGGATAAGCTGCACCTGCTGATGCACCATGCCTATCCCCGCATCAAGCGCCTCTCCGGGAGAGGAAAAAACCTGCTCCTTTCCCTCCAGGCGTATTGTTCCGCTGTCCGGTTTGAGATACCCGCAGAGAAGCTTCATGAGGGTGGATTTCCCCGATCCGTTCTCCCCTATGACCGCGACCGTTTCCCCTGCCGATGCCGTCAGGTTTACCTGACGGCATGCACGGATCCCGTTTTCGCGGTAGGTTTTATTTATACCTTCAAGCGAAAGCTTATGCCTCACCCGCTACATCCCTTCGGTTTTCAGTTCTTCCAGAAAGCGGTGCTGCTCTTCGCGGATCGATTCGGGAACATGTTCAATATAGAGGGGGTTGTCCTCTACAAAGGTGATCCAGCCATCCCCGGCACCTGCAAGTTCCGCCGTTCCAAAGGGAAGGGTTCCGTCGACAGCCATGAGCGTTTTCTCGTAGGCCGCCTTGAACTGGCTTATGGCGGTGCTTCCGATTACCGTGCCCGGAGCGACGGAATATCCGCTGGTATCGAACCAGATGACGTAGGTCCCCCGTTCTCCTGCGGCGGATACGACTCCCTGGTTGGCTCCTCCTGCGATGGTAAGGATGATATCGGCCCCTCCGTCGTAGAGATCGGCCGCAAGCTCCGAGGCCTTGGCGGCGTCAAACCAGTTGCCTACTACCCTGAAGGAGACCTCCGCGCCGGGGGCTGCGGCGGCCACTCCCTCTTCAAAGCCCGGTCGTATCGCCTGTGTCATGTCGGGGTATTCCTGCCCGACTATCATTCCGACGGACAGCTTTTCATTCGCACCGGCCATGGAGGATGAGGTAACCAGACCGGCGAAGGTGCCGGCAAGATAGCCCTGTTCTCTCTGGTTGTAGCGGAAGGTGTAGATCGCCTCGTTGCCTTCGAGATAGCCGTCCAGAATGAGGAACTTCTGATCGGGGAACTCTTCGGATACGGTCTCGCAGATCTTCGGCAGGGCCGGATTGCTGGTGACTATCAGCTCCCAGTCGCCGGAAGCGGCAAGCGCTTTTACCTTTTCAAGCCACTGACCCTGGTTGAAACCGCCTTCGATTACGGAAGCTTCGGTATCCTCCCGTTCGGAGACAGCCTGGAGGACGCCGTCGGCAAGCATCTTGTAGGTCGGACTTCCTTCGGTTACGCCGGGTATGAAAACGGCGATGGAATAGGTATCGTCCTCTTGTGCGCATCCGGAAAAGAGAAGCGCCAGAAGAAGTACCGGCAGCACCATGTGCCGCAGGACCCGGAACGGGCCTGCATGAAACTGTAAAGATTTTTTGAAAAACACTGATCCCTCCTGAGGATCGAAACAGAGTTTTCCGGGGGAGTACAGGAAGGTCTATCGTACAGGTAGGCGATCCCATATTTTCTTCTCCCATCCAGACTTGCACTGTCGGTAACGGAATTGCACCGTTTCACCCCGCTCGAAGCGGGATTGCGGACTTTGACCGCCGGTCGGGACTTCCGTCCCTCCCTCGAAGAAAATAGAATGATGTAATAGTAAGCAGGAGCGTCATTTTCGTCAAGCCGGCAAACAGCCATTGCCGAAGGGGGCCTGAGTTGACCCCGGCCGTCGGGAGATGGTATGCTCATTGACAGGCCCAAACTGCAGTCACTCCGAGGTATCCGCTTACTATGAGTATTGTCAAACCCGCTACCCTGGGAATAATAGCCTGTCCCGGAGCCGAGAAGTTCACGGGAGATGTCCTGCGCCATCTGCGGCGTCAATATATAAAAAAATACAATAAACTTGCCTCCGATCTTTCCTCCAAGTATGAAATGTCCGTGGAGGAAGTCTGGAAGATGATGAACCTGACCGAAGACCTTCACCTGCTTGCGGAAGATCCGAAGCGAAGACCCGTGGACCGGTACCGGCCTCCGAAATTCAAGCTTCCCGTACGTTTTACCCGCTTTGCAAACGGCGAGTTCAAGGCGGAGCTTCTCTCCTCGGTTAAGGGCATGAACGTGTTCATCATCCAGGATGTGGAGAATCATTATCCCCTCGGTTTCTACAATCTCAAGGATAAGGTGAGCCTGTCGGTGAACGATCACGTGGTTATGCTCTTTACCACCATCGACGCGGCGCTGGAAGCGGGGGCGGAGAGCGTTACCCTGGTGCTGCCCACCTATCCCTACAGCCGTCAGCACAAGAAAAAGGGGAGGGAGGCACTTACCGCCCGCTGGTTCGGTCAGATGTGTGAAAAAAGCGGAGCAAACAGGATAATTACCGTCGATATCCATTCAAAGGAGATCGAGAACAGCTTCAGCAAGCTTATCCTGGAAAACCTTCATGGAAGTTATCAGATAATCAGAAAACTGAAAGAGGTGGTGGATCTGAGTGATCCGGACCTGGTTGTGGTAAGTCCGGATACGGGGGCAGTGGACAGGAACAAGTTTTACGCGGGAAACCTGAAGAAGCCCCTCGCTCTGCTCTACAAGGAACGCGATTACTCCCGGGTCAGCCAGGATGCTGCCAACAGTAATATTACGAACATGCATCTTCTGGGGGATGTGCAGGACAAGATTGTTTTTATGGCCGATGATATGCTCGGCACGGGCGGCACGCTTATCAAGGCCATGCAGGAGCTGAAAAAGCTTGGAGCGCGGAAGATTATTGCCGCGGCCAGTCTACCCTTTTTTACGGGAACGGCGATTGAGGATTTTGACAAGGCATACCAGGATGGTCTTTTCTACAGGATAATCGGTACGAATGCCGTATATCACGAAGGCGATCTTCTTGATAAGGAGTGGTATGTATCGGCTGATATAACCGATCTGCATGCGCGCATAATAAGCAGGCTCCATCATGGGCGCTCTCTTTCACCCCTGCTGGAAAACAGCAGAATAATCCAGAAACTGCTGCGCCGGGAGTAGGAACATGGCGGTTTCCCCGGGCGGAAAAGCCCTTGCCGTTGATATTGGAACTTCTTCCATAAAGGGTGCCGTAATCGATACCGGCGGCAGGGCTCTTCTCCGTGCCCATGTGCCCTTTTCCGAAATACCCGCAGAGAGTGAGGATCCCTTCGGTCTCTGGGATCCCGGCCGCTGGGAGCGCGGTTTCGGGGAGCTTCTGAAACGGCTTTTTTCCGGAGGAAATGAGGAGATTGACGGCATCTCCATAAGCGGAAACGGTCCCTCGGTGGTTCCTCTGGGAGCCGACGGCCGCCCCTGCGCCGGAGCACTGCTCTGGCACGACCGGAGGGAGAGACGCCGGGACGGCGACCCTTCCTTCTTTCTTCCCAAAATGGCCTGGTACCTTGAGAACCTTCCATCGGTATGCACAAAGATTGATACATTCATCGGCTGTCCCGAGTATCTCGGATATCTGATAACGGGTGAAACCTCCTTCTACACTCCCTCAGAGATGTTTCTGCCTCATCTCTGGACTCCCGAAAGTGCGGCTCTGTACGGCATACCGGTCAGCATGCTTCCGGAGGCGGCGGAAGCCGGTGTCCGGGTCGGCAGGGTAAGCGGGGAGGGGGCAAAACGCTTCGGTCTGCCTGCGGGAATCCCGGTGGCAGCCGGAGGATCCGATTTTCTTATGGCCCTTCTCGGCAGCGGGGTTGTACATCCCGGAATGACCTGCGATCGGGCGGGAACCAGCGAAGGAATTAATTACTGCAGCGAAAAGAAAATATCTCATCCCAGGGTGCGGACCCTGCCTCATGCGGTTCCCGGCTTTTTCAATGTTGCCGGTATTCTCAGTTCGACTGGCCTGGTCTTCGAATGGTTCCGCCGCCTGACGGGGCAGCAGGAGCGCAGTTATGAGGTGATGCTGGGTGAGATAGAGAAGGCGGCCTTCAGCCCGGGACCCCTCTTCTTTCCCAGCCTCCACAGGGGGGCGGTATGGGAGTTTTCGGGAGGAGCGTTCTCGGGACTTCAGCCGAACCACGGACCGGTCGAGCTGGGGGTCGGAGTGGTATCCGCAATCGGTTTTGGAATAAGGGACTGCATAGAAGGTCTGGCCGATGCGGGCTGCCCCGTGTCGGAAATGCGGGTGAGCGGCGGTCAGGGACGAAACCGGGTCTGGAACAGGATGAAGGCGGACATTACCGGAACGCCGCTCCTTATTCCCGGGCTTCTGGATTGTGAGCTTACCGGTGCGGCCGCCGCGGTGTTTACCATGCTTGATGAGGCCGAATCGATTTCCGAAGTGGCCGATTCTCTCGTCCGCATTGATGAACACTACGAACCGGATCCGGTAAACGGACGGAAATGGGAACGGTTGTACCGCTCTTACTGTGAACAGCGGGATTGCGGATCAGTCATCGGACCTGAACAGGGCCATTAGCCTCCGGTTGTCCCGCAGTTTCCGGTCCAGAGCGAGGTAGTCCGGGCAGAAGCGTTCAACCTCTCTCCAGTATTCTTTTGAATGATTCAGATGGAGCTGGTGGCAAAGTTCGTGGATAACCAGGTAGCGCTGCACCTCCGGCGGAAGCATGATCACCCGCCAGTTAAGAGAAATGTTCCCGCCCCCGGAGCTGCTTCCCCAGCGGCTCTTCTGGTTTCTTATGAATACCTTCCTGACGGGGATGGAAAGCTCCTCCGATATGTCCGATGCAAGTGCCTTCAGCTCTCTTTTCGCCTCTTTTTCAAGCCAGCTCCGGAGGGCTGTCAGAAATCCTGTTTCGGAGTATTCGGGTCCGGTAATGGCAATAGAGCCTTTTTCCCGGTCATGGCTTACACTGCTGCGAACACGGCCGGGAACCGTCCGGTATTCAACGGGAATTCTTTCTCCATCCAGAAAGACGGCAATTCGGGGGTCGGTCTCCCGGATATCATCTTCAATCCTGCTTAAATGTGAAAGTATCCACTCTTTTTTGGTTTCCACCGCTCTCTTTATTTCCCGTGAGCTGGTGGTGAGAGGAGCCGAGACGGTTATGATGCCCGAACCGGAAATGCGTATTCGTATATGCTTCTGGTGTTTTCTCCGCCGGATATGCACCTGGAAGCTTTCTTCTCCGATGCTCAAGGGGATCGTCTTCTCGCCGTTCATTTCCTGTCCGTATTTTTGGCTTCTTCACCGGATTGTAGTATCTTAAGTGTCGGGGGTAAAGATGAACTTGAGACGATCTCTTCTTCTTTTTTCGGTTTTTCTGATTTTGCCGATTCTTTTTATACGCCCGGCTTCCGCCGGTGCGGAAACCATGGTGGTGGGTGGAGAAATGTCATACCGCTACGCCCTTGTTTCCGACGACGGTGAACTGCTCTCCGCCTTTCCCGAATACAGCAACGAATCCAACAGTCAGAAGGTTGTTTCGCGTTCCCCCGGAAGAATTGTTGTGGAAAACCGCGCCTTCCTTGAACCTTTTTCAAGTAATGTCCCTTTCCCTGTGGGGGAGCGTTACAGGGCTGATCCGGAGATGGAGCCTTATCTGGAGATGGCAACGCGACAGTCCGGCGTGCGGATAACAATACGGAACGGAGTGCGGAGCGAAAGCCCCTTTGAGCAGGTGAGCCCCCTCGAAAGCGGCGGAGTCTCGTTTATAAGCAGACGTGCCGGGGCTCTTGCTGGGGACGCGGATAGTCAGCAGGAGGTGGTGGAGCAGATCATACTCTCTCTTCGGGAGGATGTTTCCTACCTCCTGAACGCTTCCCATGATCCACTGCAGGTTCTCAGATCCCGCAGGGCGGACTGCGACGGCTATTCCAACGCCGCGGCGGTTCTGCTCCGGAGCCTTGGCATACCCGTCAAGGTTGTGGACTCCTATATTCCCCCCGGCCATATGTGGGGCTACGGTCCCGAGGGCAGCGGCGGCTATCATGCCCATATCGAGGTTTATTATGATGATGCCGGATGGGTCAGCTATGATGTACAGGCAACGCTCCACTTTGTGGACCCCTTCCACATTGTCGGATTTCCCCGCTCCGGGGTGAGGATCGAACCCATCGGAACCGGGGATTCAAGGACCATACTGGGCACCGCCGCCAGGCCGGCCGGGGAGAATCACTTTTTTACCCGGATTACTCCGGGAAGGGAGTATCCTCCTCTTTTTGTCGGATCGGTGACGGATCACAGCGGGGAAATGGTGAAGGACAGTCCGCGCAGCGGACAGTGGATCTACCGGCGGGGGCGGGACGGAAGCGGTGAGGGAATACTTGTACTTCCTACCGGTGAGTTTGCCGTATCCCCTTCCATGTTCGGCGGAGCAGATTCGGGGGATATCTTTTATCCCGGAAACAATGGAAGCTATTTTGAATACAGGATAGATTTCGGCGGCATGGCTCCGGGATCGGTGGAACGGCGCAGTTTCGATCTCCGGAGTGACGGAGGCTTTTCCCTTCGCCTTCCATCGCGTAATTCCAGCCTCTACCGGTGGCATTCCGGGGACGGGGGCAGGTGGAGCCTGGAAGAGGTGAGTCCGGACAGCCGGGGAATCCTTCACGCTTATTCCAATCTGCCCGGGTGGATTGTCTCCCTTTCCCGAAATCCCGGAGACCCCCGCTACCGCTTCTCTCCTCCGGCGGTGTCAGGAAGCGTGGAGGTCGCCTCTCTTCCCCTTTATCTGGAACCGGGCGAGCGTTATCTCTTTTTTGGTGAAGGTTTTGACGGGATGAGTGTCAGCCTTGCCGACCAGCGCGGCCGTATTTTTGAGGGCGGAAAGGTAAGTGATCTTCCCTATCTGATGGTACCCGGCACCGACTTTAACCGGGTGCTCCTGTATGGAGCGGATACTATCGCTTTCGGTTCTACCGGGCCGGGAATTTCCGACGGCGGAAGCATTGTTCACACCCTGGAGATGCGGCACTTTGACCGGAACATTGAGCTTGAACTTGAAGACAGCAGGCGGGCACTTCTTCTTCTGGAAAAGGAGGGGAACAGCTGGCGCAGAATTCTGCGTATCGCCGGGCCGCGGCCGTCCCTTCAGTTTCGCTACCGCAGCGGGGAAGAAGCGGGCCTGGAGAATATGTATCTCCTTTCCGAGGGCGGATCAAATCCCGTATCTCTACAGGAAAGCGGAGAAAACATAAGCCTTCCGCGTTGACTGCCGACCGGCGGCGCTCTATCATGGGGGAATGGAACGGGAAGGAACAATCTCCACGGTCGTAACCAGTGCAGAAATCCTCGAATATATTGCAGATAAGGGCACTGCCTATCCGGCGGATCTTGCCCGGGATCTGAATCTGGCCCGGACCAATGTTCATCGGCTTCTGGCAACCCTTCAGGGGCTCGGATATGTCGACCGGCGGAGTGACGGCAGCTGTGTGCTCACCTTCAGACTTTTTGAGCTGGGAAATACCGTTCCCCACAGCCGCAATCTGATCGATTCCGCACGCCCCGCCATGCTGCGTCTCGGACAGATTACCGGAGGTACCATTAACCATGGAATCCTTTTTGAGGGAGCCGTAATGTTTATCGACAAGGTCGATTCCGGAGCCTATCTTAAACTTGAGCGTCCGATCGGCACCTCCCAGCCCCTCTACTGCACCAGCCTCGGAAAAGTGCTTCTCGCCTATCAGGATAAGCCGCGTCAGGAAGAGCTTATTGCGGGACTCTCATTTGAGCAGTGCACCGGCAGAACCATTACGGATCCGAAGCGCCTGCGGGATGAGCTGGCCAGGGTGAGAGAAGAGGGAATAGCCTGGGATTATCAGGAGCTTACGGAGGAGCTGAACTGCATAGCGGCCCCCGTTTTCGGTCCTGAGGGATCGATTATTTCCGCCATCAGCGTATCCGGACCCGCTTCCCGCTTTAACGGCAGCGCAATGTCCGAGGCTCTCCGGCCCCTTAAAGCAACGGCACATGAAATATCCAGGAATCTGGGCTCTGCTGTTTAACACGCGTTCCTTCCTTTTTTCCCCTTTTCTCCCTTTTTTTATTCGAAATGATGAAACTTTTCCTTGACAGAGCAAAAAAACCTCCCCTACACTGGTACTGTGTTACACAATATAAACATCAGTTCAAATATTGATACAAAGAGTTATGCACCTGCAACCACGGTAATAAAGGCTTTCAGGCTTCTTGAGTTTATCGGTGGAGCACAGCCGGTCCAGCCTTCGGAGATGGTAAAGGCTCTCGGACTTACCCGGGCCAATGTCTACCGTCTGCTTACCACCCTCATGAAGATAGGGTATGTGGTGCGTGAAGATGCGGGATACATGCTTACCTTCAAGCTTTTCAAGCTGGGCAGCACGGTCCCTCTCAGCCGCAATCTAAGGGATGTGGCGAAACCGCTGATGGCTTCCCTTATGCGTGAAGCGGGGGAAAACATCTATCTGACGGTACTCTGCGAGGATACGGTAATTGCAATCGAAGAGGTTAAGAGTTCCAATCATCTTACCCTCAATCCCGATGTTACCTACACCTATCCTCTCAATACCTGCGCCAGCGGGAAGCTTTTCCTTTCCGCCATGAGCGATGAAATAAGAGAGCAGATGATTGCACAGATGGATTTCGAAAAACGGACGGATAAGACTATCACCACCGGTCCAAGTCTTCTGAATGCCTCCAGAGAGGCGGCGGATCGGGGATATGCCCTGGAGCTGCAGGAGTTCAGCGACGATCTGAACAGCATGGCTTCTCCCATCCTGGATTACCGGGGGCAGATGGTGGCGGGTATTGCAATCTCCGGGCCCTCCATGCGGCTTACGGAGGAACGGATGATGTCGTTCATTGAACCGCTGAAATGGACGGCTAAAAGAATAAGTGAAGAACTGGGCAGGGGAAATCAGGCGTAGCGCTTTCCCTGTCTATAAGTTGATATGGTTTTCTGTAAGGAGTAGAGGAATGGAACAGGACAAAGTTTTTGAACAGCTCTCAATCAAGGGCGCCCCGGATATAAAGGTAACCCCCCCGGGACCGAAATCGATGGAGATCCTGAAATATCAGAATGAGCATGAAAGCTCGGCGGTTTCCTATTCAAAGGGAATGCCCATGGCTCTGAAAAAGGGCAAGGGTGCCACCCTTGTCGATATGGACGACAACGTTTTTATAGATATGTTTGGAGGCGCGGGAGTAATGGCGCTCGGCCACGGGCATCCGGAGGTTCTGAAGGCGGCGCATGCCCAGATAGACGAGGTGACACATACCCTCGATATCCCCACCCCCACCAGACAGAAAATGGTGAAGACTCTTCAGAGTCTCCTGCCGAAGGAACTTACCAGACTGTTTTTCGGAGGCCCCACCGGAAGTGATGCGGTTGAACAGGCTATCAAACTTGCCCGGTACAATACGGGAAGATACGAAGTAATTGCCTTCGAAGGCGCCTACCACGGAATGACCGGAACATCTCTGGCTCTTACCACCGACAGCAGCCACCGTGACGGACTTGGACCTCTGACCCCGGGAATCAAGTTTATTCCCTATCCTTATACCTACCGCAATCCCTTCGGCTGTCCCGACGAAAATGTGGACCTGCAGGCGGCCGAGAATCTTGAACGGGTACTTTCTGACACCCATTCCGGCTACTCAAAACCCGCCGCGGTCATTCTTGAATCGGTTCAGGGTGAGGGCGGAACCATCATCCCCACGACCCGTTTCATGAAAAGGGTCAGGGAGATCTGTGACAAGCACGATGTTATCATGATCTGCGACGAGATTCAGTCCGGACTCGGAAGAACCGGAAAAATGTTCGCCTTCGAACACTTCGATATCGTTCCCGATATTGTGACCATCAGCAAGGCTCTCGGAGGAGTAGGATTTCCCATAAGCGCGATCGCTTACAAGGAGAAGCTGAACACCTGGCCCGCAGGCAAGACCATCGGAACCTTCAGAGGCAACATGATCGCCTTCGCTGCCGGAGCCGCAGGTCTGAGCTGGATGGCGGAGAACAAGGTGTGTGAACACGCCGAAGCCCTCGGTAAAAAGTGCATGGTAAAGCTGAAAGAGATTGAAGCTTCCAGCTCCATTGTCGGAGAGGTCCGCGGAATAGGACTCATGATGGCCATAGAGATGGTCCGTGACAAAAAAACCAGGGAACCCGCATCGGATTTTGCCAAAAAGGTCCGCAAGTATGCGCACCAGAGGGGTGTGATGATTGAAGTCGGAGGACATCACAGCAATGTCGCCCGACTGCTTCCTCCTCTTGTCATTACCGAAGAACTGGCAATGAAGGGGATCGAGATTATCGCCGGTGTAATCCGGGATATCGAGAAGGAAGCACAGGAGGGCTGAGAGCGTGGGTAAAAAAGAGTCATACAATGTAGCAGTTGTCGGGGCCATGGGAATGGTCGGCGGCGAAATGATAAGAACCCTTGAAAGACGCAATTTTCCCGTTGCCGAATTCCGTCCCCTTGATATAGCCGCCAACGCCGGCAAAGAGGTTACCTTCCGCGGAAAAAGCTGGAAGGTGCAGGAAGCGAAGGGAGAAAATTTCAAGGGAATTGATATAGCGATTTTTTCCGCCGGGGGAGACGCAAGCCTGGAGCTGGCTCCGAAGGCGGTGGAGCACGGTGCGGTTGTGGTGGACAACTCCTCCGCATGGCGGATGGATCCGAAGTGCCCTCTGGTGGTACCGGAAGTGAATGCCTTGGACCTGAAATGGCACAAGGGAATTATCGCCAATCCGAACTGTTCGACCATTCAGATGGTGGTTGCCCTCAAGCCCCTTCACGATTACGCGAAGATTAAACGGGTTGTGGTTTCAACCTATCAGGCCGTCAGCGGTGCAGGAAAGGCGGGAACCGATTCCCTTACCCGGGAAGCCGAAGCCTACCTGGAAACGGGAGAAATTCAGAGCGATGGAAAATTCCAGCGTCAGATAGCCTTTAACTGCATTCCCCACATCGATGTGTTTCAGGACGGAGGCAATACCAAAGAAGAGAACAAGATGCTCTTTGAAACGGGAAAGATCATGGGCGACGACTCCATCAAGGTATCGGCTACCTGTGTGCGTGTTCCCGTATGGTACGGCCACAGTGAGTCGGTCAACATCGAGACTGAAAGGGATCTCAGCCCCGAAAAGGCAAAAGAGCTTCTTTCAAATGCCCCTGGAATAATGGTAGTGGATGATCCTGCAAAAGAAGAGTATCCGACACCGCTTTTCTCCAATGATGAAGACCTGACCATGGTCGGCCGGATCCGCAAAGATACCAGCATTGACAGGGGGCTCAACCTGTGGATTGTCTCCAACAATATCCGCAAGGGTGCCGCGCTTAACGCGGTGCAGGTAGCAGAGTCACTGATCGAACAGAATATTGTCTGAGAGTATGGAGAGGGGAATGGATATCAGGGCACGGATAGAAGAGCTGAAAGAGGAACTCGTCGGGCTGAGACGCGATTTTCACATGAACCCCGAACTCGGCTTTGAAGAGCACCGCACCGCCGGAAAGGTGGAAGAATATCTGCGTGCCCTCGGCCTTTCCCCCGAACGTATTGCAGGCACCGGTGTCACCGCAACCATCAGTGGAAGCGGTGACGGTCCTGTACTCTTGCTGCGGGCGGACATGGATGCGCTTCCCATCCAGGAAGAGAACAGTGTGCCCTATGCGTCGAAGAATGCCGGTGTCATGCATGCCTGCGGTCACGATGCCCACACGGCGATGCTTATGGTGGCGGCAAAAGTGCTTACGGAGATGAAGGAGCAGTTTTCCGGTACCGTAAAGCTGGTTTTTCAGCCCAATGAGGAGATTGCCGGGGCTTACAAGCTTATAGAAGAGGGGATTATGAAGAACCCCGATGTGGATGCCGCTCTTGGAATTCATATCTGGACTCCCCTGGAAAGCGGAAAAATCGGTGTTCAGGCCGGTGCGGTCATGGCGACCATGGATATTTTCCGCATTGTCGTACAGGGGCGGGGCGGGCACACCGGATATCCCGAGAGTGCCGCGGATCCCGTTCTGGCAGCCTCTTCCCTGGTAATGGAAGCCCAGCGTATCCAGACCCGGGAAATAAGCCTGATGAAGCCGACGGTCATCATGTTCGGCAGGATTGAAGGGGGAACGAAGAACAACATCATCCCCGACACCGTTACTCTGGAAGGCACCATGCGCTACCTCTATTCCGGCGATGCGGGCAGTGAAGAAGATCCCCCCGCGCGTCTGAAGAGGCTGGCGGAAGCGGTCTGCTCCCTTCACGGCTGCAGCTGCGAAGTGCATGTGGAACGGGAAAATTCGGCCGTAATCAACGATCCCGGAATGGTCAAACTGGTAAGGGAGACCGCTTCGGCCATGGTCGGAGCGGAACATGTTGTGGAACATGCTTCAATGGCGGGGGAAGATTTCGCTTCCTATGCATCGCTTGTTCCCGCAGCATTTGTCTTTCTCGGAACCGGCAACCATGCGAAAGAGACGGACTATCCTCATCACAACCCCAGATTCAACATAGACGAGGATACCATGCTTACGGGAGTAGAACTATTTATAAAAAGCGTCCTGACCCATATGGGTGGAGAGGCGTGAAGGAGGTGCAGGAGTTCTCAATTGACGATTGAAAACGGAATCACGTATCGACCTGAAAATTCTTAAGGAGGATTTTGATGAAGAAAAGATTGATTTTTGTATTGCTGCTTGTCAGCGTATTTGCCCTGGCCGGCGTCTTTGCCGGTGGAGATCAGGAGGCTGCGGGCGGAGCCGGTAAGGTCATAAATGCCAAACTGGCATCCGAAGAGATTGAAGGGGATTTCATGACCGTATGGGCGGAGAACTTCGCCGATTTCATGCGTGAAGAGACCAACGGTCAGTACGACCTGGAAGTCTACCCTTACGGAACCCTCGGTGATACCCGTGACATCAACGAACTGGCACAGATCGGGGTTGTAGAGTTTGTATTTACGGACTTTGCCTGGATAAGTGCTTTTGTTCCCGAAGCACAGGTGCTTTCCCTTCACTACATATGGCCGAAAGAAAGAATGCCCGAGGTCCTCGAATGGGTAGTAAATAACGGTGATATTATGCCTTTTATGGAAGAAGCTTTCCGGAAGAACGGACTTGTTCCCCTCGGAATAGTGTACGAAGGATGGCAGTGGCTGACTGCCAAACCGAAGGCAACCACTCTTGAAGACCTTCAGGGAATGAAAACCCGCGTTATGGGTTCGAAGCTTCTGGTTGAGGACTACCGTGCATACGGCATGAGCCCCACACCCATGAGCTACGGCGAAGTGTACAGCGGACTGCAGACCGGGCTTATCGACGCTCAGGTTAATCCCCTTTTTGCCGATTACTCCATGAAATTTTATGAAGTAACCAACTATTTTACCCAGATGTGGGCAGAACCCTTTCTCGGAATACCTACCGTCAACATGCAGCATTTCGACGGACTTCCCCAGGAAATGCAGGATCTTATGATGAGCTATTTCAAGGACAATGTCATGGAAGCTGCCGACTGGATCGATGCACGTAATGCAAGCGACCGGGCAAAGATTATGGAAGAAAAACCCGACATCGTCTGGACCGAATGGGACGACGCCGAAATTGCCAAGGCAAAAGAAATGGCCATGACGGTCTGGGAAGATGAGTATCCTGGAATCGCCGGTGACGGAGCCGTAGAAGCTCTGAAAATCCTGGTCAAGGATATCGACAACGCCAAAGCGGCGCTCGGTGTAAAATAACCGACATGCGGATGCGGGGAGGTGCGGCTTTTCTGCGCCTCCCCCGTATCTTCGAATAAGGTGTGTATATGAACCAGGAATCAGAACAACAGGACAAACAGGAAAAGATAGACGAAGTAAAGGAGCAGGCTAAAGAGGCCACGAAAGGTGTTGGAAGATACATTGCTCTCGGGATTGACTGGTTTGAGGTAAGCGTACTGGCCATTGGTGTTGCTGCTCTGGCGGTACTGCTGATTGCGAATGTCTTTGCAAGAACTTTTTCCCAGAGCCTTTATTATGCCGATGAGGTGAGCAAGTTTCTCATCATCTTAATCTCTTTTGTCGGTGTAAGCTATGCGGCGCGCAAGGCGCGGCACATACGCATGGGAGCGTTCCTCGACCTGATGCCGCCGAAGTTCGAGAAGGGCTTTATCTTTGTAATCTCCGCGGTAAACGCGGTGGTCATGCTGATTATGGCCTGGTACGGCTATCAGTACATGAACCAGATGAGGGTGATGGGGCAGATGACATCGGCTCTCCAGGTACCCTACTGGACCTTCATGATTATTGTGCCCGTAGGATTTGTTTCGGCTGCCGTTCAGTATATCCGGACTATTATAAAGAACATTGTCGAGAAAGATGTGTGGCAGTCGCCGGAACAGCAGAGCGAATATGAAGATGAGGAAATCATCGGTTACTAGACCGGGGAAAGGAGAGATAGAATGGCAATATTATGGATTAGCATGATCAGCATGTTACTCCTCGGGTTCCCTTTTATGGTGGTTATCCTTGGATCTCTGCTGCTTCATATCAGTATTACATTTCCATCGTTTAATTTTACCGTGCTGGTGCAGCAGATCATCAATGGAATGACTCCGCCGGCGCTGGTATGTGTACCGATGTTTATTCTCGGTGCAAATATCATCACTTCGGGCGAAGCTGCTCCGAGGCTGATTAATATGGTTAAATCATTTGTCGGCCACATACATGGCGGTCTGCCGATTACCACCAACGCAAGCTGCACGCTTTTCGGAGCCGTTTCCGGTTCGACCCAGGCTACTGTGGCTGCCATCGGCGGTACCATGCGCCCCATGCTTCTCAAGGCGGGCTACAACAGCTCTTTCACACTTGGACTGATAATAAACTCGAGCGATATAGCACTGCTTATTCCGCCGAGTATCGGATTTATCGTGTACGGAGTTGTTACAAGCACCTCCATCGGAAAACTGTTCCTGGCGGGAATTATTCCCGGCTTTATAATCTTTCTCTTTTTTTCCATCTATTCATATTTTTATTCACGGGTAATGAAGGTAGGTGTTCTACCGAAGGCAAGCTGGGCGGAACGGCGTAAAGCGGTCAAGGACGGAGCTCTCGTACTCGGCTTCCCGCTTATTATCGTCGGCGGAATTTATGCCGGAATTTTCAGCCCCACCGAAGCGGCCGCCGCGGCTGTGGCTTATGCATTGTTCCTGGAAGGCGTTATTTTCCGAACCCTTACCTCGAAAAAGCTGATAAAGGCTTTTCTTGATACCGGAATTATTACCGGAGTGGTTTTTATTCTTGTCGGTGCGGGTCAGGCCTTCAGCTGGTTCATCAGCTTTCTGAGACTGCCTCAGGAGATTATGCCGATAATCATCGGTACGGATCCGACGGAACTGAAAATTATCATCACCGTGGTTATCTCCTACTTTGTGGCATGCATGTTTGTTGACCCGATTGTAGCCATCTACGTGCTAAGCCCGATCTTTCAGCCCTATGTGGTAAGCATGGGAATCGATCCGGTATTCCTCGGAGTGCTGGTTACCCTGCAGGCCGCCATCGGTTCGGCTACTCCTCCATTCGGCTGCGACATCTTTACGGCTCAGCTGATATTCAGGAGACCCTACTGGGAGGTTATAAAACATACACCTCCATTTATTCTCATACTTATTCTGGTGACAATCCTGATAATAGTGTTCCCGGAGCTGGCGACTTTCCTGCCGAACTCCGCACTTATCTGACGGAAGGGAACCGAAGGAGTTTTATATGATCTATCACGTGAAGCCGGGTCAAGTAAGCTATGGAGAAGCGCTGGGAATAATTCTTCTCGAGAATTATGTACCCTACATACCGGGTGATGTCGCGAATGCCACAAGCTATTCTTTTCCTGTCCGCTTTCAGCGGATTCCCGGTTTCAGTGTGGATCGTATATTCGAACATGATATGAGCCTTGTCGACGCAGTAGTCGGGGGGGCAAAGGAACTGGAGAGAAATGGGGTCCGGGCCATTACCGGCGACTGCGGTTTTATGGCCCTTTATCAGGATCATATCCGTGAAGCCGTATCGGTTCCGGTCTGCATGTCATCGCTTTCCCAGATACCCTTTATGCGGACCATGCTGGGAAGGGGACGGAAGATCGGCATTGTTACGGCCAACTCGGAAAGTCTGGATGATACGGTACTGTCAGGTGCAGGGGTACTTCCCGGTAAGGACCTTGTTATAGCCGGACTTGAGAAGAGAGAGCATTTTGTTTCGGCGGTATTCAGGGAAGAGGGAATCCTCGATTCCTCAATTGTGGAGAAGGAGGTTCTCGAGGTCGCGGAGAAACTCGTGCAGAGTGACCCGCAGATTTCGCTGCTGCTTCTTGAATGCAGTCTTCTTCCTCCCTATTCCGCGGCGGTGGCTAAGGCAACCGGACTTCCGGTCTTTGACTATCTTACCATGATCCGTCAGCTGCACGATGCGGTGGTGCCCCGAAGCTACACCGGTTATTTATAGACCGGCAATACCAGAAACATAAAAAACAGAACAGGAGGAGACATGGCAGCCTTTACAAAGCAAGAGTACAAAGAGAGAGTCAGCAATACCAAAAAGAAGATGAATGAATGGGGCGTAGACCTTTTGCTGATCAGTCAGCCTGCTAATATGAATTATCTGACCGGCTACGACGGGTGGAGTTTTTACGTTCACCAGTGCGTTCTGGTTTCACTTGATCAGGAGGAACCCGTCTGGATCGGCCGCGGGATGGATGCCAACGGTGCACGCATAACCACATTTCTTCCGGATGAAAATATTCATGAATATGCCGATGATTACGTCCAGTCTCTGGTTAAGCATCCGATGCATTTTATCGCCGACATCATCAAGAAGAACGGCTGGGATAAAAAGCGGATAGGTGTAGAAATGGATCAGTTCTATTTTACACACCGCAATTATGTAGAACTGGAAAAGAAGCTGCCCGATGCTGCTTTTGTCGATGCAAACACCCTGGTCAACTGGGTGCGCATTGTAAAATCCGAAGCGGAAATAGAATACCTGAAAGCCGCCGGAAAGATTGCGGTCAAGGTGATGGATGCCGCAATTGCCAATATCAATGTGGGTGCCCGGGAATGCGATGCCGCTGCCGCGATTGCCCATGCCCAGTACACCGGAACCGAAGAGTTCGCCGGAGATTATCCGGCAATTGTACCCCTTATGATGGCAGGAGAGGCTACAAAGACCCCGCACTTGACCTGGTCGGGAAAGCGGTATGAAAAGGACGAAGCGGTTCTTCTGGAGCTTTCCGGGGTATACAAACACTACCACGCGCCGATTGCCCGTACCCTCTTTCTCGGACAGAATCCTCCGAAGCTTATGCAGGACACCGCACGGGTCGTTATCGACGGCCTGGCCGAAACTCTCGATTTTATAAAACCCGGGGTAAGTGCGGAAGAGATCGAAGCCGAGTGGCGCCGTGCCATAAGCCACTCCACGGTGGTAAAGGAATCGCGGCTCGGTTATTCCATCGGCGTCAATTATCCCCCCGACTGGGGTGAGCAGACCGTCAGTTTCCGCCCCGGAGACAAAACGGTCATGCAGCCGAACATGACGATTCATCTTATCCCCGGCATCTGGTATGACGATGTGGGTTTTGAGATCGATGCGACCATCCGGCTTACCGAAACCGGCTATGAAAGCATCTACGAATACCCGACAGAGATATTTCTCAAATAGGCGAAGGAATGGGCGAAAAAACAGTTGAAGAAATTTCACTGCGTTCCATCTATGCCGCACGGAAGCGGATAGCCGCTTATATCGTCCGTACCCCCTTTATCTCCTCCTCCGCCCTGGCGGAGGAGAGCGGGGCAGGGAAGATATATTTCAAGCTGGAATCGCTTCAGAACACCGGTGCCTTCAAGGTCAGGGGTGCGGCAAATAAAATTCTCGGTCTCGGGAAGGCGGAGAAAGAGCGCGGAGTCATTACCTTTTCCACGGGCAACCACGGCAAGGCTGTTGCTTATGTTGCCGGAAAGAGCGGAGTGAAGGCGACGGTCTGCCTTTCGGAACATGTACCTACCTACCGGGCCGAGCTTATACGAAGCCTTGGTGCAGATGTCCATGTCGAAGGGGAGAGTCAGGATGAAGCGGAAGCCGCCTATGAGCGGATCTGTGCTGAAACCGGAATGATTCCGGTGGTTCCCTTTGATGATCCGGCAATAATAGCCGGACAGGGGACCGTCGCCCTCGAAATGCTCGAAGAACAGCCGGATCTCGATATGCTCATTGTTCCTCTTTCGGGGGGCGGTCTGCTTGCGGGGATCGCCCGCACCGCAAAGTTCATTAATCCCGCGATCCGGATAGTTGCCGTTTCCATCGAACGCTCCCCCGCAATGCTTGAAAGCCTTAAAGCCGGGCACCCGGTTATGGTGGAGGAAAAAGATACCCTTGCGGATTCTCTTCTTGGGGGTATCGGGGCAAAGAACCTCCATACCCTTCCCATTATCGCGGAGCACGTGGATGAGCATGTTGTGGTAAGCGAGGAAGAGATAGAGAAGGGAATGTACTTTGCCCTTGCGCACCATTCCCTGGTAATTGAGGGAGCCGCGGCGGTTGGAATAGGGGCCATGCTTGCGGGTAAAATCGGGTGCGGAGACAAAAAGGCGGGGCTGGTCCTGAGCGGAAGCAGTGTCGATCTGCCCCGCTATCTTGAAGTGGTAAGGAGATTGTCAGATGGCAGGAAATGAAATCTATATAGTGAACGAGAAAGAGCTTATCGAAAGTGTTTATCTCGATGCATCAATTGTGGAGGCCGTTGAACATGCTTTCGGCGAGCTTCAGAAGGGTAATGCGACAGTCCCGCCCATCATGATGATTCCGGTTCCCGAACGGACCGGCGAGGTGGATGTGAAGAGCGCTTTTATCAAGGGGCTGGACAGTCTTGCGGTAAAGGTGGCCTCCGGTTTTTTTGAGAACGGAAAACTCGGGCTTCCTTCGGCAAGCGGTCTCATGCTCGTACTCAGTTCGGTAACCGGCTTCCTTGAAGCTGTGCTTCTGGATAATGGTTACCTGACCCAGGTAAGGACCGGAGCAGCCGGTGCCATCGCGGCGAAATATCTGGCGCCGTCGGCAGTTGAAAATGCCGGGGTTATCGGAGCGGGAATGCAGGCGAGATTCCAGATGCGGGGCCTCTATCTGATGCGTCCCTTTAAACGGATTTTCACCTGGAGTCCCGATGCCGACGATATCCGGGATGCCTATGTGGAGGATATGTCACGCGAACTGGGTGTGGAAGTGATAAAGGCGGAAAGTGCCGAAGAGGTGGTGCGCAGCTGTCAGTCCGTTACAAGCACAACCCCCGCACGCAAACCGGTCATAAAGACCGAGTGGCTCCATCCGGGGCTTCACATTACCGCCATGGGCAGCGACACCGAGGAGAAGCAGGAGCTGGAAGCGGAAGTATTCTCCCGGGCGGATATAATCGCCTGTGACCTCAAGGCTCAGGTGTTCCGCCTCGGAGAGCTGCGCAGTGCCAGGGCCGCCGGAACCCTTGCGGATGAGTCCGCGGTGGTGGAACTCGGCGAGCTGGTCAACGGGGTAAAGCGGGGCAGGGAAAACGACCGTCAGATAACGGTATGCGACCTTACGGGGGTTGGAGTCCAGGACACCGCCATAGCCCTTGAGGCGTTAAAGCGGATAAAAGAATCAGGAAAAGGGATGAAAATCGGAGGCTGACGATGTTACGCAAGGATCTGCATTTTTCCATGGACGAATACCGGCAAAGGGTCAGAGCGGTAAAGGCGGCCATGGACCACCAGGGAATAGAGCTGCTGCTGCTCGTGGATCCCGCCAATATGAATTACCTTACCGGTTATGACGGCTGGAGCTTCTATGTGCATCAGGGAGTGCTTGTCTCCCTTGACCGTGAGGAGCCCCTCTGGTTCGGCCGTCAGCAGGATTCCAACGGTGCAAGAATTACCTCCTGGCTGGCAGAAGAGAGCATAGCAGGTTATCCCGATCACTACGTTCAGAGCCGTTATACCCATACCATGCGTTTTGTCGCGGACCTTATAAAGGAGCGCGGCTGGGAAGGAAGAAAGACCGGAGTGGAGATGGACGGCTACTGGTTCAGCGCGCGGATGTTCAGGGAGCTGAACGAGCAGCTGCCGGGGAGCTCCTTCGCCGATGCCACCTCCCTCGTCCCCTGGGTCAGGAGCGTAAAGAGCGAAGCGGAGATCGCTTACATCCGTCAGGCCGCCGCGATAACGGAAAAAGCCATGCGGACCGCCGTTGATATGATCGATACCGGAATTCCGGAAAAGGATGTGGCCGCGGCGGTAAGCGCCGCCCAGATTGCGGGAACGGAAGAGTACGGAGGCGACAGTTCGGCGATTTTTCCTATTATTCCATCGGCCGAGAGGACCAGTTCCGCTCACCTGACCTTTCATCCCGACAGGCGCTATCAGAAAGGAGATGTGGTGCTTCTTGAACTCGGTGCCGCCCGGTACCGCTATCATGCGCCCCTTTCCAGGACGGTCTACCTCGGATCGGTCCCGGAGGATCTGAAGAAAGTGGCCGATGTGGTTGTCTCAGGGCTCGGCCGGACCCTCGATTTCATACAACCCGGACTTACCGCCGAAGAGGTGGAGGAGTACTGGAGAGGCTGCCTGAAGGGAACGGGTATAGAAAAACCGAGCCGGGTCGGGTACTCATTCGGACTCGCCTATGTTCCCGACTGGGGAGAGCATACCATCAGTCTCCGTCCCGGGGATAAAACGGTGCTTGAGCCTGGAATGACCATCCATTTCATGCCGGGAATCTGGCTCGACACCTACGGTTTCGAGTGCTCCGAACCTTTTCTCGTAACCCCCGGGGGATGTGAAAAGCTGGCGGACTTTCCTCAGGAACTCTTTACAAAAAAGTCCTGATGTGAATACATGAGCATAAATACCAGCGGTCAGGAGAGGTGCATATGATAGTGTGCAAGTTCGGCGGTACGTCCATGGCGGATGCCGCCCAGATGAGAAAGGTCAAGTCGATAATCGATCTCGAGCCCGATCGGAGAGTAATAGTTGTCTCCGCTCCAGGAAAGCGCAGCAGGGATGACGAGAAGATAACCGATCTTTTCTATTTCTGTCACCGGGATGCTTCCGCCGGGAAGGACATTGCTCCCCACTTCTCCATAATCCGGGAGCGGATAAGTTCCATTGCTTCGGACTTCGGTGTCGCGTCCACTATTTCCGATACCCTTGATGAGATTGAAGCTAAGATTCGCGGGGGAGCCTCGGCGGATTATGCCGCAAGCCGGGGGGAATATCTTGCGGGACTCGTGATGGCCGAACTTCTCGGCGCCGTCTTTGTCGATCCCGCGGAGACAGTGCTTCTTACCGACGACGGCCGGGTGGATGAATCCACCTACGCAATGGTTGCGGAGAAGATGAAGGGCCCCGGACGCTTTGTGCTGCCCGGCTTTTTCGGATCTACCGCCGATGGGAAGGTGAAAACCTTCAGCCGCGGCGGATCGGACATTTCCGGAGCCATCGCGGCACGGGCGACAGGTGCGGACCGCTACGAGAACTGGACCGACGTCTCCGGAATCCTTATGGCTGATCCCAGGATTGTGGAAAATCCCCGTACTATTACGGAGATTACCTACCGGGAAATCAGGGAACTTGCAAGCATTGGAGCGTCTGTCTTTCATGAAGAGGCGATTGCACCGGTAAGAAGCGTGGGTGTTCCCATCAACGTACGAAATACAAACGATCCCACCGCCGAAGGATCGATGATTCTGCCTTCCAGGGACAGTTCGGCTTCTCCCGTCGCCGGAATTTCCGGAAAGAAGCCCTACCGGAATCTTTTTGTTGAGAAACTCATGCTGAGCCGCTATCCCTCCTACCGTGAAGAGCTCCTCGGGCTCCTCAGGGAAAAGGGAGTTGTTCCCGAGTTTGAAGCCAGGGGTTTTGACTCAATAAGCTTTCTGCTTCCCGAATCCGCGATTGAGGATGAGAAGGCGCTTCTTGAGCTTGTAAAGAGCCGGCTGGAACCCGATGAGGTTTCCTTCAGGCCTCCCATGGCGCTTATCGGAATAGTGGGAGAGGGTATTCTGGAGAGGACCGGGGTGGCCGCCGACTTTCTGGGTGCTCTCAAGAGAGCGGGAATAAATGTCCGCTTCCTGAATTACGGCGGATCGGAAATTACCCTTCTTGTCGGGGTGGATGAAGAGAAGTACGCCGATGCCCTGCGGGTGCTGGTGGAAGCTTCTAAAGATATCGCTTGACGTCCCTTCCGATAACATAGGCAAAGAGCTCGATCTGATCCTTGATCGGGCTCGAGTTTATTTTACGGAAGAGCACTTCCTCAATCTGGAAAAACCCCACCGAGGCGCTCATCTCCACGCTTATCCTGATGGGGTGCTCCTCTCCCTTCTCTATGCGTACATTCTCGATGGCCGTTGCGCTGTACTTGTGGATATCTCCCACCTGACTTTCGGTCTGGATGCTCATTGGTATTCTCGCCCGTCCCTTTTCCATGTCGCATCCGTCGGCGATAAGGATGATTCCGGCTTCTTTTGAATGTATTCTCTGCTGCCCCATATGGCCCACGATACCTTCCAGAGCCATCGATTTGCACACAATCTTTCTTACCGGATCATCGGGATAGAGCTGAGAGGTAATCCGGTCTATGTAGGGGGTGGATATTATCATGGAGGAGTGTTCATGATCCTGTCTGCCCACGGTCATCCCCACATCGTGAAGAAAGGCGGCCAGGAGAACCGCGACGCTGCTCTCTTCAAAACTGCCGGCATCTTCCTCTTCAAGGGAAAGCTTTACACCGGCATCCCGGAGAAGATTCATCATGGTCAGGGCGTTGAGCGCCACTTTCCGCATGTGGACAGGGCCGTGATCGTTAAAGTGCAGACGACGTATCGATACGGTATTGGCGAATTCCTGCATTGCGTGTATTTCGTCATCACCGATAAGCAGCTCAAACGCTTCCCTGGCCTTGCCGGAAGTCATTGCCCGGAGCTTGCGGTCCAGGGAGATCTCTTTCGGCGATTTCGCATTTTGCTTCAGATAGTTCATGGCTTAAATATAGCTGATCGGGAGGCGGCTGTCAGAAAAAACTGTCAGGTTTTAATGCGCTGCCTTGAGTCTGCGGTAGAGCTGCAGTTGCAGGGATGCATGAATATAGCGGTGAAGAGTCCTTCTTGCCGCCGTACCGGGAGCATCGAACATGGCAACCATCAGGAAGGTTCCGTCGGGGTTTTTCCGCCGAAGGGTAAGCGTCCCCTTCAGATTCATTATCTCTTTTCCGATTTCCAGGGAGAAGGATTCAATTCTGGTGCCTACGGGAAGCAAGATTCCATTCTCAAGATTGAAGGAAACAGCAGCGGAACTGATATCCGAAAGAGATCCCTTATACTCCTTTTTCCGGACACTTATTGTCAGAGGGGCGATACTTCCTCCTCCCCCTCCGAAGCGGACATAGCGCCGCTGTCCTTTCGCCTCTTTTTCTTCCAGGAAAGCGATAAAACGCGCCGCCGCTTCCGCGGGAGAGGCCGGAAGAACAAGGGGTTCACCGCAGATGGCTGTGCATTCGGCCTGATCCTGAAGCCCTTCGTCCGTTCTGCTCCGCTGCGAATAGACCGGTATAAGCATGATTCCCTGTTTTTCAAGGGAGGCGGCCAGGTTCCCGGACTCCTTCAGAAGTGCCGCCGTCTCGCTTCTGAGCGGCGATTCCATATTGATAAGAACCAGGGTGTCCTGATGATCGGCGGCCAGTCGGATACCTGCCGCTCCCCTGCTGAGGGTATATATTTCGAACTCCTCATCGACAGCTGTTTCGATTATTGTCCGGTAAAAATTTCCTTCGGGGAAAAAGAAAAAAACCTTTCTGCCTGCACCTTTATTAATCATTTTTTCCCACCTGCTTCATCATCTCCGGTAAAGGGAACAAAAGCACCGCCCTCTTTCTGCTGTTTAATACGTTTCAGATAGCCGCTTTCTTCGATTTTTACTTCCCGGTCCCTCATGTGAGGAAGCCGCTTAAGCATGACTTTCCCGGTGACCGGATCCATAACGATTTTTCTTGCCTGGTTGCCCCCCACATCAGCGCTTACAATCCTTATTCCTTCGACTTCCAGATAGTTATAGGCAAACTGGATGTTTGCCCTGCTTATGGAGAGCTCTTCACTGCGGTCCGTTGCCAGGACCATGGCTCCGCCGAATACCTTTGCTATAAGATCGCTGCGGGCTGATCCCAGTTTAAGCAGGGCGTTGATAAGCAGCTCCATTGCCTGCATCCCGTATTTTCCGTTCTCATCAAGATAGAAAACCTGACGCGGCTTTCCCGGAAGCATGAAGTGATTCATCCCTCCCTGTTTTCTGCCGGCATCCCAGAATACGACCGATACGCAGGAACCGAGAACCGTCGAAATGAGAATCGGCTCGCCCGTGGCATGATAATCTCCAGGATGAAGAAAAGCGACGTCTTTACCAAGACTGTGGTTATGCAGAAGATGCACTGAACGCTCCTTCAGAAAAAGGTAACTTCGCCACCCTCACCGCCTTCTTCCACTTCGAAACCGCCGATCTTGCCTGCAGCTTTCTTGTGTTCAAGTATGGTAAAACGTTTTATTATATTCTGGAGCCGTTCGCTTTGAATATCCCATTCTTTGTGTCCGCTCTCTGCAAGAACTTCCTCAAAACGGCTGGAATAGCCTTTCTCGACAATACCCAGGAGCCGGGTGCTGGAGTTGAGTTCGTCCGCACATTCGGCCAACTGGCGCAGAAGCTCTCTGCTTCTGTTGTAGGCCTCCACAAATTCATGACTGAAGGCGGAAAAGTTTTCCAGAATCATTTCGATACCCTTCAGCCCGTTATCAGCCTCCCGGGCAATGGCTGTCATTTCATGATGAAATGAGACGGCAAAAGCCGATTCTTCTTTATATATTTCCCGGTACAGGTCAAGCGAATCTTTCGTGCGTTTAAAGAAATGACGTATGTTTTTCAGAGCGCTTTCGACGGTGTTTTCTATAAAGCGCGTGAGGTTGGACATTTCCTCGACCGTCGTATCCATGGATGCAAGGGCTTCCTGTTTGGCTATTTCTATTCTGGATGCAACATGAACATTCTGGAACTGACCTACCAGTTCGGAGAAATCGGTAAAGCTCTCATGGAGTTCGTTCACCCTGGCGGTCAGCACCTGGCTTTTGGAAATAATATCATTCTTCATTTCCAGAGAATGGTTTACATTGGCCGTAATATCCTTTATGGATGCCTCAGCCTCATTGAAATAGCCTGAGATGGTATCACTGTTTCTGTACTCCCGGACTTTGTCCTCTATTGTGTTCAGAAGGGCTGCAACGTCGCGTATGGATTCATCAAAGACCGAGTGGCTATCCCGGATGCGAAGCGATACATCCCGGATAAGATCCGAACAGAGTGCCGGGATGGCCTTAAGGAAGGCCAGCTCATCCAGCTTTTCTTCATTGCTGCCGGCAGCGACCCTGGATTCTCCGCTTTCGAGTTCTCCAAGGGCAAGCACCACATGGTCGAGCGCCTGTCTAATAATGTCCTGGTGCTGGACCTGCTGCATAATGGCGACAAGCGGTTTCTTCACTTCCTGGGCTTCAGAGGCTACCTGTCTCAGAAAAGCAACGGCGCTGCTGGTTGCGTCGCCGGCTTTCCTGAACCCTTCATTAATAAAGGTTCCGAAGTCTCTGAAAAGTTCCTCCTGCATTTGCTCCACCTGTTCCATGGCGGCGAGAAACATGTTGAAGGTTCTGTCAATCTCTTTTCCTTCCCGGGTAAGCTCTTCGGTGTATGTTATCGAATGGGCGGATATCCGCTTCAGCTCTTCGGTAATATAGCTGAAGGCTCCTCCCGACTTTCCCGCTTTTATTGCAACGGTCATCGCGTTGAGGCTTATAAGCTCCATCGCTTCGGAGCTCTCCCGGATCTCTTCTATGCTGGAGTCCAGGTTTTTTACCTCATGAATATCCTCCAGCAGTGTGGAAAGGAGGACATCATCACGCGAATGAAGATCCTGAAAGAGGGCGGAGGCCTTCTCTATTACCTGCCGGGTTCTGCCCAGAAGGGAGGTTCCCGTTTCCTTCTCCCGGAGCGAAACACTTTCCGACTCCAGGGTGCTTATCTGCTCCCGGGATTTGTCAGCACTTCTATCTACTTCATGGGAGAGCTCGGGGAAGATGTTTGCAATTTCATCGAAAATAAGCTCGGTCTTGTCAACCACATCCCGTATCTGAGTCACAATTGCCTGTGGAGAAACTTGTTTTACGGTATCCATCAATATGAAGTATAGAAGAACAGATGCCACTAATGCAATAAAAAGGACCGATGTACTTCAGATACATCGGTCCATGTAATAAGCATTACAGGTATAAAAGAGTAAACGCTATTCGGCCCGTCCTATCGCATTTTCGGTTTCAATATCGAAGAATACCGATTTATCGTAGTTGGGAATAAAATGGACCGATTTACCCACCTCAAGTTCAACATCCGGCGCAACTTTTACTATCATCTGATGCTTGGGAGTGTTCACGTAGACGTGGATTTCGGCACCGAGTGGTTCGATAACGCCCACTTCAGCGCTTATCGTCAGTCCGGATTTTCCGGCACTCTGGTATTCAAGGTCTTCCGGGCGGATTCCGAATACGACATCCTTTCCGATATACCCCTTGTCGCGGAGAATCTGTGAGTAGCGGCCGTTGATCTCCGCCTTGAAGCTGCCCTCGTCCATCATCAGCTTTTTGCCTTCTTCCACAATCTTGACCGTCATGAAGTTCATGGGAGGACTTCCGATAAAACCGGCGACAAACCTGTTTGCGGGGTCGTTGTAGAGTTTCAGGGGGCTTCCGATCTGCTGGATAATCCCGTTCTTCATGACAACAATCTTGTCGGCCATGGTCATGGCTTCCACCTGGTCGTGGGTAACATAGATCATTGTAGCCTGAAGTCTGTTATGAAGGCTGGAAATCTCGGCACGCATCTGAACGCGAAGCTTCGCATCCAGGTTTGAGAGGGGTTCGTCAAAGAGAAAAACCTTCGGCTGGCGGACTATTGCCCGTCCGACCGCAACACGCTGACGCTGACCACCCGAGAGAGCCTTGGGTTTTCGGTCAAGAAGTTCTTCGATATCCAGAATTCTCGCTGCTTCCTTCACCCGCTTTTCAATTTCCGCTTTGTCAAACTTGCGGATCTTAAGTCCGAATGCCATATTGTCGTAGACACTCATGTGGGGATAGAGGGCGTAGTTCTGAAACACCATGGCGATATCACGGTCCTTGGGAGGAACATCGTTTACCATCTTTTCATCGATGTAGAGTTCGCCTTCGGTTATGTCTTCAAGACCCGCAACCATGCGGAGGGTTGTGGATTTTCCACATCCCGAGGGACCGACCAGAACCACGAATTCGCGGTCTTTAATGTCGATATTGACGTTGTCGACGGCCCGGACGCCGCCATCATACACTTTGCCAATACCTTTGAGTTGTACTGTAGCCATAGAAACCTCCAAAAATTATCTTATGCATATCAGGTTAATATGGTTTCCTGCTGCTGTCAATCGATAGATTTCTGGCGGTACCAGATATTCAGGCGTTCTGAAAGGTTCCGGACTTCCTGCGGGGCATCAGAAGAAGCTTTTTCCAGAAGCCATGGTATCAGGACCTCCTGTCTGATCGTGTTCCATCTGGCGGGAAGGGGGGAAGGAAAAGAAAGGAAGCTTTCCGGAGGAATATGGCCGACCAGCGAAGGGAAGTACTGGGGAATAAGGTTCTCATTTACCGCCGGAAGGGAAGAGAAACCTTCCGCGATACCGAAGGTCCTCATCCGCTTGAACTGGGTGGAACGGATCAGTTCCTCCTGGGTCTCCTGGGAAAAGAACCACAACAGGAACGCCTGAGCTGCCGGCTTGGCTTCCGCGGCGGCGGGAATTCCTATATAGAGGGCATTATCCAGAACGGGGATTATGTCATCACTTGCCATCCAGCGGAAATCAAAGGTGGAACGTATTTCCGGAGGAAGATAGAAGAAATCCTTAAGGGAAGAGTAGGTGAATAGTATCCTGCCGTCCGAAAGCAGTTTGGCCGGGGGGTCGTAGAGATAACTGTCGATGAACTGCTGTTCCATGGAATGACCCTGATTAACGCTTTCTATCCATTCCCGTATAAAGTCAACGGCCTCTTCGAGGTTCGCTTCGTTCCATGCTACCTGTCCGGTAAGGGATTCCGCATGGAAATCGGTATTGAAAAGGGCTGTTTTGAGGTAAAGAACCTGGGGATTCCACCTTGGTGAGAAGCCCATACGCAGGAAACTGCCTCCCTGAAGGTTATTGAAGGCGGCACTCTCCTCTTTTATGCTCTCCAGATTGAGACTGAAAAGCTGGTCGCCGTTCTGCCGGTTCTCCCGCTTGAACGCAAGTGCGGGGAGATCGAAGCTGACGGGAAGAAGAAGCTGGGTTTTTTCCCTGTTCCTTCCAAGTTCGAGAAACTCGCTGTAAAACTGGGAATTATTAAGAAGCTCATATCCGGTATGCTTGTCGGTGTCTCTCTTTTCGTCCGCGAAAAGGCTTTGAAGAGAGGAAAAACGACTTATGGTAAGGGGGTTATTGAGGAAGGGAGATGCAACTAGATCAGGATATCCTCCCTCTGGAGCGCTGCTCTGAAGGTTTTCAACTGCGCGTGCCGCGTCCCTTCGGAATACTATTTCAATTCTGTACTTGTCCTGGGATGCGTTGAACAGCTCAGCGTATGCGGCAAATTCAGCCCTGTCGGTCCAGAGCGAAGCAGTGCTGGGAAAACGCGCGGGATTATTGTACCAGAAAACGAATACGAAAGCAGCCAGGAGCAGAACAGCAAAACTCGAACCGGCGATGATGACTGTTTTTTTTACCTCTGCGGAAAATTTCATGCCGCAACTCTACGTGGCGGGACAGCACCTTGTCAATTGCCTTTGTGCCGGAGATAATGAAGCAATGGAGAGCAGGTTCAACCGATACAGCAATTATCTGAAAGCGCGCTACGGCGAGCCGGTGTACCGTGTGGGGATAGATGCCGGTTTCGGTTGTCCCAACAGAAATACCGATGGAAGCGGCGGCTGTTTTTACTGTGATGAAGCAGGCGCCAGAGCCGCGTATCAGGATTACGAAGGACAGCCTTTTGCCGTACGAAGCGGCAGAGGGCCCGATGCCGCAGATCCTTACTGGAGGGCCCTTGTGGAAAACCAGATACGGGAAGGCATGGCATTTTTGAAGAGACGCTACGGAGCACGTTCCTTTATCCTTTACCTTCAGGCATTTTCCGGAACCTTCGCTCCTCCGGACCGTCTGAAGGAGGTCTACGATTTTGTCCTCTCCTTCGCACCCTTCCGCGAGTTTGTCATCGGAACAAGACCGGATTGCTTTGGCGATGCTGCCGGACAGCTGCTTGCTTCATACAATGAAAAGGGAACCGAGGTATGGATGGAGTTCGGCCTTCAGAGCTACCATGATGAGACCCTCGGCAGAATAGGCAGAGGCCATGACACCGCCTCTTTTGAACGTGCCTTCACAATGGCCCGGGAGAAGGGGCTGAAGTGTGCCGTACACCTTATTTTCGGGCTTCCCGGCGAGGATGACGATGCGATAGAGGAAAGTGTCCGACGCCTTGCGCGTCTGCGTCCCGATGGCATTAAGATTCATAACCTGCATATTGCCGAAGGAACCCGCTTCGCCCGGCTCTGGAGGCAGGGCGAGCTGCAGCCTCCCGGTACAAATGTTCACCTGAGACGGGTGGTTTCCGCTCTGGAGCTTCTGCCGGAGTCCACCGTCATCCAGCGTGTTACCTGCGATACATCCGCCGGCCGTTTGCTCGCACCCCTCGATTTTGCAGCTAAAAATGAGTTTTACCGGCTTCTCGATGAAGAACTTCTGCGAAGGAACACACGTCAGGGCGCCCGGTTTTCCGGCTGAAATTTCCTGCATGTGCCGGCTGTGATTGACAGCTCACTTTATTTGGCCTACATTTATGCAATGCAGGGACAGTTCCGGGCTACTAACGATTCCAACAGCACTTCCGGCGGCCTGACCGGATTCCTCGAACGGATTGTATCGATATTTCTCAAGAGCAGTGATCCCGAACGGGAAAAAAGACGGCTGCTCAGGGATATAGAGAAAGAGGTAAAGCGTCAGAAGTATAAATTCTACAAACCGAAAGGCTCCGAAGCCCTGCCCGGGCTTGCCAGGCTCTTTTATGATGTCTATAAGGTAGTAGCACCGGCCCAGGTCATTCTCCAGAATGCGCAATCTTCTGGAGTACTGAAAAACATTCTGATCGAGAACAGCCTTACCAAAGAACAACAGAAAATTCTTGAAGAAATAGATGAGCAGACAATCCGAAAGCAGGCCGAGAGCAAGGATACGAAGGTGCTTGCTTCCGAACTTAAGGACAAGCTGGTTACCTTCTTTTCCGCATTCAACAGCGAAAGAGTAAGGGAGATAAACGAACGCTATAATCTTCTCTCCCTCTTTTTTCAGCTGGTAAACTACGACTATTATTTCTTTCTGAAGAAGTTCGACTCTTCCCTGCCCGAACGGGACTTCAACTATCACCCGAAGTTTGAAGCAATAAACGGAAATTACGTAAGTGAAGATCTGAAGGATTTTCTGGAGATTCTTCCCCAGCTGAAAAAAGATCAGGACTGGAAGGCTCTTTTCGACATTCTCAGCTTGTACAAGCAGGGTGATGTGGTTAACCGCGATGCCTACCGGAAGGCAATCAAGCTCCTTATCGATGTGGGACAGAGTTCCGCCCTTACCATGATTGTTCAGCTTCTGGATGAAAACCCCTATTATCAGCCGAAGGTATATCAGCATGATACCCATATTGTCGAGGAATATCTGAGCAAGATTAAAACCGGAACCGAGCTGGCTATTCAGAAAATTCTCATAGAGCGGCAGAACAGAAAAATTGACAATCTTCTCAATGCGATATTCGGTACCACCGCGATAAGCCGGATGAAGTACTACACCGAAAAAACCAATATGGCCTTTTCAAAGAAGATGCTGGGAGGTTTTATTTACATCCTCCCGCTCAATTATCTGAAGGCTTTTCTCCTCGATTTTTATAAGCGTGATATAAAATCGGCTGTGGATATCCTGTTGATAAGAGGGAAGTGGTCTACCAATCTCTCCAGTCAACAACTTTCCGATGCCTTTCATGCGGTCATGCAGGTTTCCGAGGATCTGATACAGTTTGACGAGAGTCTTGCGGAGGAAGGGGCTATCGGGAGCAAGCTGAAGGTGCTGGTACACAAGGGCGACCGGGACAAGAATGGGGTCGCTCTCCTGAGGAAAACACTCAAGGAAGTGAACGATGAAGCCCTCAGAATGATAACAGAATCGGCCGGGAACCTGATAACAGTGGGAAAAAGCCTGAAACTGGTTATAGAAGATTATGAAAAGAAGCCTCACGAACTGATTCTCAACTGGAAAGAGGTGGAAGGCGCCTTTGACAAAGATGTAAAAAAGAACCTTACGGAGCTCTACAAGAAGATTTATTACTTTATTCAGCTTATGCAGTTTTATGTAAAAAAGAAGTAATTACCGTAAAAAAACCTGCGTAGTTTTTAATTCTTCAGCCTGTGGATAACCGGTGCATACTTTGCCGGTTTATCAACAATATGATCACAGGCCGCGAACAGGACGGCCATACAGCCTCTTCTCAAGAGCTATCAGTTCACTTTTTATCCGTGCACCGTCCCGGTAGGCTCCGACCCCGCCGGAAGCGGGCACAACCCTGTGGCAGGGCACCAGCACCATGAGGGTATTGGCCGCAAGCGCTCCTCCTACCGCGCGCGCTGCACCGGGCTTACCGATTGCCGCGGCAATCTCGCCGTAGCTGCGTGTCTCCCCCGGAGGGATGGCGGCAATGGCTTCATAGACGGCTTTGCGGAACCCCTTCTGAGCGGGAGCTTTGATGTCAAAAACGAACCCGCCGCCGGTAAAGTAGGAATGGAGCTGGTCCGCCGCACCGTGCAGGGCCTTTTCCGCCTGGGAAGCGGCTTCCCGGGAAGGAGGCTCCCCGGGAGCCGCCGGCAGGACGGACCCCTTCGCGATAAATCTTACGGAAAGGATGTTTCCCTCTTCATCGGCTATCAGACGAAGAGGTCCCAGGGGAGAGATATAATCGAGCTGCCATGCGTTCATCTCAATAGGTTACGCTGCAGCCCGCCTGGAACGCAAGAGCCCCGGCAGCGTCGGAACTGAATACATCACCTGAATCTCCGGCCTGGGCAGAGAAGAAGGAATAGAGGGAGAATCCCTGAAAGACGTTCCACACTGCTCCTGGAATAATGAGCGCGGAAGCATCGACGGGGCTTATGACCGAGCGGAGAATGACGGTAAGGTTGTTCCCGAAATCAAAGCTCATTTCCGGATAAATCTCAATTCCGTAGGCGTCAAAGGGATCGTTCTCCGAAAGCCCGCCTTCCGCCTCTTCCCAGCGGCCGAAGGGTGCGGAAAGGCCTTCCAGACGCAGGTTGAGCGTTCCATCATAGCCGACAGCAAGGATGGTGTAGATGCCGGCGGAGATGCGGAGGCTCTGCTCCAGAGCCTCGGATGCACCGTACCCTTCAGGAAAACTCACCGTTCCGGTAAGATGCCAGTCCACACCCAGGTTGCCCTGGAAACCGAGGGCCGCCTTATGAGCCCATGCGGAAATCACTGAGCTTGCATTGTCGGTTATATCCAGGCCGTCAAAAAGGTATGCGAATTCCGTTTTTATCCCCAGGGGCCGGAGTACCAGCCGTGCGCCGCCTCGGGAATCCTCCAGAAGCAGGCCCGTTTCATCGGGGAGCCAGACAGTTTCGAAAAAACTGAAGCTCCCCAGGGGAATATAGACACCCGCCTGCCAGAGGGCAGCATCCTCGAAACTCTGCTGAACGAGGTTGGCATTGGACGCGATCAGCGCTACCGGCAGGTTGCCCGCGTTGTAGTAGCGCCCTTCCCCCCAGGTAACGGGCGCCTTCCCTATGGTCGAGCGGAGCGCCGGGAACCTGAACTTCACGTATGCCCGGGAAATGGCAAAATCATACGGGGGCTCAAAGGGATCGGGACCTCCTCCCGGGACCCCGGCTGCTGCCGCCGCGATGGCCGCCGACGGCATGACTGCTTCCAGTCTCAGCTGGCTCCGGACGTTCCGATTGTCGGTCTGATCGAGGGTAACGGCTCCCCGGGCCGCTCCCGCGCCGAGCCAGCTGCTGTCAATGCCTCCCGTTCCGGATGAGACGGAGGCGACGGCATCCAGGTCCACCGTGATACGGCTGTCGGCCGGAAGGAGGGCGGGAATGAGAAGAAGCAGTCCCGCCGCCGGAATAAGAAAGGTCAGGATACGTTTCACAGAACTGCCTACCATGTCAGCTCCCTCAGGCTGAAAATGTCGCGGGGAAGTGGAACGCCGATCTCGATTTCAGTAGTGATAAACTCGGTGGAGCTGTTCTTTTTCATCTTGTCCTCCATCAGCATGCGGGTCGGAAAAACCTTCCCCTCCTGTTCGGTCAGTTCAAGAACCGCCATCTCCTTGAGCAGCTTGCCCGAGAGACTGAACTTATGGACCTTCCGGAAGACGTAAAGCTCCTTGTCCACCCAGAGCATCTCTTTGGGGTAGGGGACGCTTCTGCTGACCGCATCAAGCTGAAGCTTGTAACAGGAATGTCCGTCAACCTCCTCCTCTCCAAGAAGGGAGACTTTATAGGAATCGAGGATTCCCTTGTCTCCGGTCATGTCTTCGTAGGAAAAGTCGCTTCCCAGAACCGAATCGCGAAGTGCCGCACCCTGGAGCCGGATTACCTCGTCGGCGTCGGGGAAAAAGAGATAAATCTCGTCCTCGGTACGCAGAATCTTCTGGCCCCGTTCCTCACGGCTGGTAAACTCGATGAGGGATTTTTCCTCTCCCTCCGCCCAGGCACGGAATGAAGATTCTCTTGTACCGAAGCGGTCGGTAATGAGCAGACGGCCTTCGGAGTAGCTGGTCTCGTGCACCTGGTTTGCCTCCATCTTTTTGATTATCTCTTCCGGGGTGATGGAGAAGAGCGGTATCGCGGCTGAGAAAAGAATCAGAAGGGCTGCGGCCCTTTTTATTGCTGTGTTCATGTAAAACCTCCTGTGGTTCATATGTGTTCAGACCGATCGCAGTGCTTCGACCGGTTCAATTTTTGCAGATTTTCCCGTAGGTATGAGGCTGGCGAGAGATGCCACTATGGTGGAATAGAAATAGACAAAGAGCGTGGATTTAACGGTCAGCACAGGATGTATTACATCCGATATTTCCATGTCCACGCCTTCCATGGCTGCGGAAAAATCGAGTCCTGTTTTCATGGTTATAAGGGTTATTCCGATTCCGGCAAGGACACCGATGGCCGAACCGATAGCGGCAATATAGAACGCCTCCAGAAAAAAGAGCCGCACGATTTCTTTTCCTTCCATTCCCATGGCGTTGATGGTACCTATTTCCCGTCTGCGTTCGTAGATGGTCATCATTGTCGTGTTTACAATCACCGTACTCCCGAGGATGAAAAAGGCGAATGCAATTATATTGTAGATGGTATCTGCGAGAACCAGAAAGCTGTAAGTTGTGTTTATGCCTCTCCAGTCGACGGCCTCCAGCTCTGTCCTGCCCTCGTCTTCGAGGAGCCTGTGCACCCGGGGAAGGACCTCTTCCGCACTGCGCTTGTCATCGAGTTTCAGGAGCACTTCGGATACCGAGTCCCCCATGCGCAGGAAGTACTGAATCCGGTCAAGGGGAGCCTGGAAAAAGCTCCTGTTCATCGCCGCCATCTCATATCTGCTGATCCCGCTTATGGTGAAGGTGATTGCGTTCAGTCCCCGGCCCGCGGTCTGGGTCAAAAGGGTAAAGCGGTCACCTATGCCGACTCCCATTTCTTTCGCCAGACCTTCGGCGATGAGGACCTCGTCCTTGCCCGTTTCGGGAGCTCTCCCGCCGATAATGAAGGAATCCAGATCCTGGTACTCCTGTTCAAGGGAGAAATCCACTCCCATCCCCCGGGCCTTGTAGTTAATCTCATTGTGGTAGATAGCCGTCATAAACTCTATACGCGGGCTTATCTCGGCAACTCCGTCGATCTTTTCCAGTTCCGAAACCAGCTGCATTCCTTCATCCACGTCGAGGTGCAGGGGATTCAGATGGCGGTACTTTTCGAATTCGGCGTTGCGTATCCTGATCTGGCCGGTAAAAAAAGTCTGCAGATTGTACTCCATGTCGCCCTTCATTCCGGCTATCATGCTGAAAAGAAAAACGAAGGTGAGGGCGGCCACGGAGATCGCGCTCATGGAGAGAATGCTCCTCCTCCGGTTCCTGCTTATATTTCTGAATGCTATATGTGACAGTTTCATCTCAATGCTCCCTTTCCGCTATTCATAATGAAGACAGTCGGTAATCTCTTTTTTCAGAGCCCGACGGGTCGGCACGAGGGCAACCAGGACCGAAAGGATTATTCCCGTCAGGAAAGCACCTGTTATGGTCCTGAATTCCCATACCCCGCGCATGATGCCGGTAATCCGGTACCCCATGTCCATATCACGCATCATGGGACCGAGATCGATGCCGACATTTGCCAGGGGGATGTTGGCCAGTACGCCGATAATTACCCCGAGGGTGGAGCCTATAAACCCTATACCCGCGGCTTCCAGAAGGAAGGCGTTTCTCACCTCACTGTCTTTCATACCCATGGCCCGCATCATGCCCAGCTCCCGGATCCGTTCGTAGATTGCCATGAGCATGGTGTTGCTTATGCCGACGGCGGCAATGATAAAGACCAGAAAGAGAATAACCTTGCTGCCTCCGGACTTTGCCGCGGCCAGGGCCACGTAATCTGATCCGACAATTTTCCAGCTTATCAGCTGATGTTCCGGATTGCCTTCCATAAGCGGTTCACGTATATCCGCTACCCGTTTTTCAATGGATCCCTGTTCGGGCAGGGAGAGGTCGATCTGCGTTACCCCTCCGTTCATCTGGAGAAAGTAGTCGGCGGTTTCCAGGGGAATAAAGATCTGCGACCTGTTGACCATAGGGTTCGGGGTGTTGATTATGCCCGTAATTTCGGTGTCGATGGTCTGATAGTAACCGTCTCTTGTACGGCAGATTATCGAAACCGGGTAGCCGACCTCGGCACCCAGGTCTTCGGCGAGCCAGCCGCCCATAAGAATGCCGTTTTCTTCAGGTTCGAGGAAACGGCCGGAAGCGACGGCCTCGTCAATTTTATACACCTCGGGGTCTCTAAGTGGATCGATGGCGATAACCTTTACCTGCATCGAACCTTCCTCCGGAAAGGGGTCTCTTTGAACCACAAGTTCTCCCGAGAAGCTTATGCGTGGCGCGGCGGGAATACCCATTGCCTCAAGATCTGCGAGGTAGCCCGCGGAGTTGTCGATGGCGTGTTTGAGCGGAAGCTTGTCCTTGTCCTGCCAGAACTCCCTATCCACTATCCGGGCCGATCCCGTCTCGTACCAGATCATGTTCCTTTCCGAATCACGGCTAATTCCGCTGAGAAGAGAATCCGTAATGATAAAGAGAGCCAGCCCCACGGCAATGGCGCTTGCGGTTATCAGGGTGCGCCGCGTATGACGCAGCAGGTTTTTTGTTGAAAGTTTCAGGAGATAGTTCATCCCTCACCTCCCCCGGACGGCGGCGCCCTTCCGTATATCGTCGCCGATAATCTGACCGTCCCGGAGCGTTACGAGACGGTGGGCATGATCCATGACAAGCTTGTCGTGGGTAGAAAAAATGAATGTTGTTCCGTAAGTACCGTTCAGCTTTTCCATGAGCGAGAGGATGGCCTCTCCGTTTTTTGAATCCAGATTGGCTGTCGGCTCGTCGGCGAGCACAAGTTCGGGCGATTTAACGAGGGAGCGGGCTATCGCCACCCGCTGCTGCTGTCCTCCCGAGAGCTGTGCTGGGCGGCGGTCCTCAAGCTCCTCGAGTCCCACCTCCTGCAGAATGGTCATGGTGCGCTCACGGACCTCCTTCTCGGGAATGGAAAGAAGATTCAGGGAAAAGGCGATGTTTTCGTAGGCCGTAAGGACCGGGATAAGGTTGAAAGACTGAAAAATAAAGCCGATCTTATGCCTCCGCAGCTCCGCAAGCTCTTTTTTGCTCTTCGTTTCAACCGGCGTACCGTCAAAGGAGATGCCTCCGTCATCCGCCGTATCCAGGCAGCCTATCAGATTGAGCAGGGTTGTTTTCCCGGAGCCCGACGGACCGGCTATCGAAAGAAACTCTCCGTTGACAATCTCCATGGAAATCCCGCGCAGAGCCCGTACTTCGGTCTCTCCTGACCGGTAGGTTTTTTTCAGATCAGAAATAGTAATCATGCTGTTCCTCCCTTTATAAAGGCTTCGATAAAGTTGTGTGAAATAACGTCTCCGTAAATGGTGAGTGTTTCCGGTTCCAGTCCGATCAGCCGCTCGATTGCACGGTCCATGGCCTTGAAGTACCGGTCGAGAAGGTCAAGAATCCGGATTTTTTCTTCTTTCCCGCTTTCCAGCAGGAGAAGATTATGAACGATAGTGTCCGAAATGCCGATTGCCAGGGCCATGATCATGGCTGCAGTTTCGTCGGGATAATCGCAGCGGAATACTTCCTCTTCAATACCCTGGCGGATGACCAGCGCGTAGAGCGGAGAAAGCAGACTGGTGCTTTTCTTGTTGATTTTGGTCCGCATCAGGATGTTTTCGTCCCTGTAGAGCTGCTTCATGGTAAGCAGTACCAGATCGACATTTTCAAACTTCCAGGTTTTGGCCGAGGTGAAGAGGTCCTGCAGTTTGGATAGGGCGTCCAGTTCCCTGTTATCGACAATTCCCTGAATAAGCGGAAGGACGGCGTCAAACATCATTTCCACCAGGGCATTCAGGAGTTCCTCCTTGCTGGTGAAGTAGTGGTAGAAGGTTCCCTTTGCTATTCCCACCGCTTCGATAATCTGGCGGACCGTGACAGATTCATATCCTTCGGTGTAGAAAAGCCGGCGGGCGGTCTGAAGGATTTCTGTTTTTCTTTCGATGTGTGCTGTGCTCTGCATGTGTTCTCCCATACCGGAAAAGTGCCGACCGACGGTCGGTCTACTCAGAATATAGACCGACCGTCGGTCGGTGTCAAGAGTTTTTGGAAAACTTCGGTAAAATAAAATTGTTCGGCGGCTTTTTGTCTTTTCTTCCAGGGGAGGATATTATGAAAAAAGAATTACCGACTGTCCTTGTTCTGGTACCGGCCCTGCTTCTTATCTGTGAAGTCCCTTTCCTCGGCGGATGCCGGGCTTCCCGCATCGTCGAAGATCCCGAACCGGTTCTTCAGGCTCTCGAGCATCTTGCGGAAAGCGGTATGCCTGAAGAGGCGCGGCTTCTGTTGTCGCTGTATGAGTCGATATCACCGGATTTCCTGGTTCCGGGGGATGAAGCCTCAAGGATACGCTGCGCACTTGTCCTTGCGGGATCCGGAGAGAGAAATCGGGCGCTGGAACTGCTCGATTTTGCTTTTGCGGGGGAACATGAAGCTCTTATGGCCCGGCTGCTTGCCTTTCGGATAGCTGCGGAAGGGGATGGAGCCGGGGGAGCGGCAGCTGCAGAACTCCTGGACGCAGGTTTTGGACTGCTCCTTTCCGCTCCGGCGGTGCTGTCTCCCGATGAGCTCCTTTTTCTCTCCTCGAAGGCTTCGGACCTTGAGAAAGAGGCTGAACTGGCTGCGGCTGCGGGAGAGCTGAAGAGACGGACAGGATATGGGCTTGCCTCTGCCCTGCTTGAAAGAAAGCGGGCTCTTCTTGGCGGGGATGGTTCTGCACAGGTCTGTGCCGAAGCGGAAGCGGGGATGTACATAATGAGCTATACGGGGGAGATCCCGGAACTTGAACCTCCGGCCTCACCGCACGGCAGTGACCCCGGTACAGACCCGTCGGTCTCCGACCTGGCTCTTTTTTTCGGAGCCTTTTTCAGGAAGGACTTCAAGACCGCCGGCGAACTCTCCCCCTCCGCCCTGGCACTTTTTGATGAACATCTGCCTCCCGTGCTTGCCTTTGCGGATCTTCTGGTACGGGCCGGGAACGGAACCATAAAGGAGAACCGTCTTTTTGCAGGTGAACTGCTTGCTCTTGAATATGCCTACGTAGATCTGCCCCTCTACTACACATCGCTGGCCTCCGCTGCCGCCGGAATGGAGGAGGGATCTATCCTCAGACGATCAAGCCTGGAGAAGGCGATTGCAGCGGCACCCTCTTCCCACACGGCCATGGCCGCCCGCCGGGAACTCTGGCGGGATGAAGCGGAGGCAGGTTGTCCCGAAGCGGGATTTTTCCTTCTGCCCGAAGAGTGTGCCGCCATGGCATCGCATCCGATGCTGGATCAGCTGCCGGTGTATCTTGACCCGCTTATTCATATGCTTGAGCTTTCCGAGAGCAGATTTACCCTTGCCGCAAGGGACGCTCTGTTTACGGCCGTGAAAAGACCGGCGGTCCGCCGCTATGTGCAGACTCTTGTCGACGGCGAAAAGGATGGTGAAGTCGATGGGCGCTTTTCTCCAAAAGTACGCGCCTCCCTTGCGGCTCTTCTCTGAGCTGAGGAGCCTGCTCAATTCCGGGATCGGAGCCGAAAAAGAATAAACGCGGAAAGAGTGCCGAAAAGTGATGCGGCGGCGAGGATCACCGGGACATCCCGAAGAGCCGCCGAAGAAGCGATAAGAAGCGGTGCCGTCCCTGCCCAGGTGGAGAGTGCAGGCAGGACAAGAGAGGCGAGGGGAAGCGGACGTGAGCTTCGCTGCGGCCCTCCCGGAGGCAGAAGCAGGACGCCCGTATTTACCGAAAGCCCCGCCGCAAAAAAGAGCGCTCCCGTACCCGGAATGGTAAGAGGAATATCCCATGCCGCCAGTATTGCCAGAGGCCAGGCGATGGAGGTAAACATCGGAAACAGCAGCATGAGGGGAATACCCGTCTGACCATAGCGGACCAGAAGAAGGAGAAAAACCGCAAGGAGGGAAGCCGCCGCGCCCGCACCGGCCTGTACCGCAAGCTGTTCGACTCTCCTGCGGTCCGGTGCGGTTTCTATAATCATATCCGCAGCATTGCCGGCCTCTTCCCCCCATGCCCGGACCATTTTTACGGCATTATATGCATCTTTCCGGCTGCTTTCCGGTGCACAGATTATGCGGCTGCTCTCCAGTCCGTTCCTCCGGTACCCGGTCATCCTCCGCAGGGAATAGCGATGACGGAGCATCTCCGGGTAGGCTGACAGGACCTTGTCCAGGGTATTGAGCCCGGCCGCTTCGATAATATGGGCCCCGCCGCCGCTTTCCCTTTCAATAACTCCACCTCCGAGCCTCCAGGCAAGCTCGTTCGCAAGAATTGATGGGGAAACACCGCGGATTCCAGCCTTCTGAAGATCGATCAGGACCTCAATACTCCGGCGGGGCGCTGTCTCCGAGAAATAGATGCGGCTTTCGGGAAGCATATTCCGCAGGCGGCCGGCCGCATTCCTGCTTAGCTCTTCACGTTTCTCCCTTTCACCGCCGCTTATGTAGATCGAAAAGCTTGACTCCATATCGGACTCGGCCGGGAAGATGAGCACTCCCGGCTCAGCAGGAATATGCAGTCCGATAAGAGCGGTCAGGGCCGCCGGATCCCATGTTCCTTCCTTTTTATCGGGAAAGATTGTTACATTGAGCCTCTTCCCTTCGTATGAGGCAAGAACCGGGCCGGCCCCGGGAAGCGGCATGATTGCTGATTCAATCTCACGGAGCTTATTCTGCATGGACGAGGCGGGGAACTCCGGGGGGTATTCGACCCCGAAGTCCAGCCGTTCCGGCGTGCGCTTTCCGTAATAGCTGAAGGAGAGACGGCCGGAGAAAATAAGGGCGAGGCAGGGAATAATAAGCAAAATGAGAACAGATGCAAGCAAAGGCAGTGTCATGGTTTTGCGCTCCGCAGCGGAGTGAAATGAGGGAACGGATGGAACCGGTGCCGGAGGTATCTGATCCGGCAGCATGGGAGGAAGAATCACGAGAGAATAGAAAAGAGAGCATGAGAGTGAGACTGTAACTATCAAAGCGTAATCTGCAATAAGAAAAGAGAGCGCGGAGGGGAGAAATGGTAGAGGCAGAAACGCAGCGATGGTGGTGACCGTTCCGGTAAGCGCCGCATCTCTTCCTCCCGTCCATCGCCCCTGAAGCTCTTCGAGAATGAGAACCGCCGCATCCACAACTGTTCCGGTACAGCAGGCGAAGGCCGAAAGGGTAAGCAGGTTCAGGGGGATTCCCAGATAGCCCGTCAGAGCGAGGGAGGGAAGCATTCCCGCCGGAAGTATCCCGAGGAGGGCCAGTGTTACAGGGAGGCTTCGATGGCGAATATGAAGAATCATGCCGACAAGAAGAAAGCCCGTAAGGATCGATACAATGGTCCCGCGGATTTCATTTATTCTCAGCCGTCCGGCATCATAAAGGGTAAGGAGAGTAATCCCTTCCTCTTCAAGCCGCCTCGCCGTCCGCATGACATTGCCGTGAAGAGCGATTATATCGCTTCTTCCTTTACCTATGGTCAGGATCGTTACGGGAAGACCGTCAAGATGGACCGTATCCCCTTTTTCAGCGCTGCTGTTCACTTGTTCCCGCAAGCCTATCTTGTTTCCCTGCCTGACAGAGGCGACAAGCGTAATGGCGGGAAAAGGGTTTTCGGACGAAGGAGCCTGCACAAGTGCGGTACGGGAGCTCTTTGCTGCCGAAGATCTTACATTTCCTGCTCCCGGTATCTTGCCGAACAGTTCTTCCGCCCTGCGCGCTTCCTCCCGGGACCCTGAAAGGAAGATAAAGAGGGGAAGGGAGTCTATGCTGTCTCCCGTGAACCGGGCCGGCAGGGTGCCCTCCGGGAGACTGCCGGAGCAGGACTCCGTAATGCGGTCAAGGGCTGCGGTAAATTCTCCCGATGTTTTCCCGGGTCTGTGCCTTGCGCTGACGGTGACCTTTCCTGTTTCGATCCTGCTTTCAACCGTGTCGGTACCGGGGAGAGAAAGGAGCATCTGTTCGACCGGCTTCAGCCATCTCCCGGTCTGGTCGACGGTATATCCCGGAAGCTGTTGGCTGCAGGAAAAAGAGTCCCCTTCGGGGAGAGGCGGAGCGGTACTTCGTAACCGTGCCGTACCGGGAAGGCAGAGCAGAAGCAGAATGGAGAAAAAGAGCGGCGGGGAGGGCGGCTTTTTTACCATCGGCTGCCGGACCATCGGCGAACATACAGCACTTCACGGACTGTTTCAAAATTCGCGAGAGATGAGAGAAGGAATGTCTTTCCGGAGACATGGACCGGAAGCCTGCCGGGATCATCGCACTTTTCCACCGCAAGATAGACCGGAAATTCCTTCCCGTCGCCGGAGGCCATAACTCCCGCCTTATGCCTCTGTCCGGGATACTCGAGCAAGCCGGAAAGCAGGGCAATGCTTTTTTCTTTCGAGATGGGAGAATCTTCACGGATTTCTATCCGCATACGCTCTCCCGAAATCCGCAGGGGCAGGGGCTTTACCTCCGCTTCCGGCNNTTTCCGGCTGGAGAAATGTGGTTTCCGTCCCGGGCGGAACAATACCGGGATATCCCTCCAGAAACCTGGCGTCGCCGGCAATAAAGCTCCAGCCCGCTTTGGCGGGGGCATGAGCGATATTCACCGATCCGGCATTCAGACATGTGAGAAAGGGGGGAGAGATGATCAGAATAGCCACCGCTATAAGGAAGGTGGAAGAGAGCATTCCGATGGCTCCGAACAAGGGACCCTCTTCAATTATGCCCTCTGCCGATGCACCTGCAAGGAGAGCTGAAACAAGGGAGGCGGCAAAGAGGAGCAGTTCTGATTCTCTCAGGGGAAACAGCAGCACCTGAAACAGAAGAAGTGCTCCGAGAGGCGGGTAGGCGTCATTCCTGACACCGAAGCAGAGGGCAGCTGCGGGACCGAGGGGAATAACGAGGAGGACTATCATGACGGACCGGGGTGTTGCAATCCCTTCCAGAAGAATGATTATAAGGATAAAAACCAGCTCCATTGCCGCCGCTGCCGCGGATCTACCTTTTTCAGGAAAGAAGAGAAGGATAAAAAGTACGGGAAACAGGGCCAGGGGAAAAAGGCGGAGTACCTCTATGTTGCCTCTGATGGTCTCTGAGGGAACCGGAAATACCCGCAGGGATTCCCTCTCTCTGTCCGTCACCTTCGAAAGGGCATGATAGAAGTTTATATCACCGCGGGAGAGCGTGTTTATCTCCGCGATTACGGCAGCTTCACCTTCCGGCGAATAAGCGGGTTCCACGGGAGGGGGAACATCCAGGCTTATCCGTGCGACTTCCCGAAGCGGAACTGTATAGCCGCCTGATGTTACCGCCGGAAGAGCGCCAAGCCCGGCGATGCTGTCAATATCGTGGGTGATAAAGAGGGGAAGGGCGATTTCTCCGCTTTCCAGAACTCCGGCTCCAATGCTGCCGGAGAGCACCGGGACCAGGGCCGAATGGAGGCGGGAAATTTCCATGCCGTATCCTGCTGCCCGGGCCGGGTCGACCGTGACCGTCAGCTCTTCCTCTGATAATCCGAACACCCTCACTCCTCCGCATTCCGGCAGCAGCCCCGAAAGCCGTTCAAGGTATCCTCTGACCGAGCGGGAGAACTCCAGGCTTGTCTCTTCTTCCGAAGGGCGGAAGAGCAGACAGGCTGCGGGGAAATCTGAGTATCCCGGAGAGACCGATATATCTGCATCGCCCCGGGCCAGGTAGGGTCCGATAAAGGGGTGGATGAGTCCGGCAGCATCTTCGGCAGAGAAGGAGGGTGGTGCGGCGGAAGAGAGCCGTGCCGTGAGATGGACGCTTCCTGCCGAACTCATGGCCGCAAGGGAGGAAAAAAGCCCGCTGCTTTCCAGGGCCTCCGCGAGGGGGCCGGTAATAAGCTCATCGCCGGTTTCCGCATCCCGGGTAATAGTCTCGGCCCTGACGAACAGCCTCCTGTTGTCGGCCGGCCTGACCGAGGCAAGCGGCACTCCCCTCAGAAGCAGTATGAAGGCGATAAGCACCAGACTAAGGCGGCAGGCACAGCGTGAAAGAGCACTGTCCATGATCTGCTGCTCCTAAGGCCCCAGAGACAGTTCAATCCGCCGGAGCCCCGAAACAGGATTGCCGAGGGAGTCCTTAAGCCATCCCCCCGTCGAAACGGCCAGGATACCTTCGTCCCCGTCGGACAGAAATTCCGCCAGAAAGACAAGCTCCGTGGTTCCGGGAGCCGGCTCTTCGATAAGGGAAGAATAGAGAACAAGGTAGCCGCCTCCTCCCGAAATGGAAAATGAGACCGCGTCGAGAAGGGCATATAAATCGAGAGAGGCCTCGGCCGAATGGGAGAAGCAGAGACGGAGCTCCTCCTGCGAAGCGCCGGAAAGGGGAAACGGATCACCCTGATTAATGCTCATTCCGTTTATCTGGAGCCGCTCCCAGGAGAGCGGCCTGCCTGCCTCTCCATCGGCAAGAAGGAGCAGGGGAGTATCCCCGGGAGGAGTGTGAAAGGAATAGTATCCTTTCCATTCAAGGGGGCCGTCGAAAGCGATTAGACAGCTCTCTCCATCATCCTGCCAGGTAAAAGCTGGCAGGGAATCGGGGATGGAATAGGAGAGTCTTTCAAAAGAGAGCTGCTCCTCCCCGCTGAGAGGTCCGGGAAAATCGAAACGTAAGAGAGAAGTCCGGTCGAAACCGGTGTTGCACGCCGGGGGAGGGAGAAGGGCGGTCACCGAGCCCCTGTTCAGATGGACAGCAGTCTCGGGCACCGGAAGCTCAGGATCATCAATGATAAAGGTGATTTCCCTCTCTCCGCTCAGAGGATAACCCGAAACAGGCTCCATCCCTTCGTTCAGGAGGAGATGAAGAGAGCTTCCCCGGGGCATGGACGCGGCGGAGGAGAGCCTCCATCTCCGGCCATCCTCAAGGGACAGGAATGCAAGAGGGATCCTGGGATGGTACTCGAGATGGGAGATGATGGAGCTTTCAGGTACGGGCCGTGAGAAAAGAAAGTCAAAGATGATTGCACCCGATACCAGGGTCGAACCGGGGGGAGGTATGGTGTCCGTGAGCATGAGAAGCGGACAGTCCCAATCTTCCGGCGGCCCGGGAAAGCGGTGTACAAAGGCGGGGGAAAGATCAGTGCCTCCCCGGCTCTCCGCTTCTTCCGTAATGACAAGCTCGCAGGAACCCGCCGTCATGGGCTCCGGAAAATCGAGCCGAAGGCGGCTGTCGGAAAGCCAGCTGAATCTTATGGCCCTCCTTTCCGGGAGGGAGAGGGCACCGGTTTCTCCGCAGCGTCCGGTCAGAAAAAGAGAGACCGCCCTTTCCACCGATCCGCGGTCCATGGGAGTGGAAAAGAGGATGGTGCAGCTGCCGTGCCCTGACAGGCTTCCCTCGGGCCACAGCGCGGAGACGGAGGGCTTTTCGCACATCTCACCGGGAATCATGAGAGAACAGGAGAGCAGGCATAGGGAGATGAGCAGAAGCCTCAGGACGGGGCAGGGGGGCTTCACGGTATCACCTTTAGATAGATTTCCGCACCTTCCGGGACAATCTCCGGCTCCCCGGCTCCGGAAGGTGAAGCGCCTTTCAAGCTAAGGCGGTAGAGGAGGACCCGACCGGCGGGATCGGGAAACAGGGCGCCGAAGCGCAGCATTAACCGGCGGTCAAAATACCAGGCGATACCCTTAAGCACCGGAAAGGGGGCATCGGGCGGAAAAAGAGGAGTAAGGCTTATTCTTTCCGCGGTTTCCCCCTTGAGCCGGTTTCCCTCCAGGGCATCGGAAAACATGAAGGAGATTTCCACTCCTCCGTCAAAGGGATCGGGGCGGAGCGCGGTCGCGCCTTCGGGAAATGGCGGAGAGATGGAAAAACCGCTCTCCCCCGAGGCGGAAACCGAGAGGAGGCGGATACGGCTTTCCCCGGTCTGAAAGCGGACAAGCCGCGGATCATCCTGATCGCACGCATCCCCGCCGATATTCACGGTGAAAAGCTGCGGACAGGGAAGGGGCGTATCGGGGATGAAGAGATAGAGCCCTTCGCCTCTCTGAATCCACCGGCCCCTCCACGGGGGATCCATGACAAATTCATCCGGCTGCGGGTATCCGGCCCCTGCAGCGTCGAATTCCAGGGCGAAGGAACTGCCGCCTGCAGTCTCCACTATCGAACCGGGCTGCCAGGGGAATAAGTCCGGTGTTCCGCTTCCTCCCTCCGGGCAGCTGCCTGCCCGGACCGGTACCGGCCGGGCGCCATCGCTGCGGACATGCAGTACCGCACTTGCTCCTTCTCCGTCCGGGGAAACCGCTGCCGTAATCCGGAGTAGAATCCCCTCGCTCCACCGCGACAGCGGACTTATCAGGATGCTTTTTCCGTCATCTGCAAAGGAAGAGAAAAACGGCTGGTCAGAAGGCATAAGGCTGAAGAGCTTTTCCGGATCGGTCTCCGCCGGAACCGTGGAGAAGAGGATGCGGATAGTTCCTTCAGGAGCTATGACCGAACCTCCTGAAGGTGAGAAGAGCGGAGCCGGCGATAATCCGCTTCCTCCGTAATCTCCCTCCCCGGTAAAGCGTATGCGGAGATCTGCCCGCTCCCGCTTTCCGGACAGGGCCCTCAGTTCTCCCCTGACAGTGAGAAAGTAATCGGTATCCGGGGTGAAGGGAAGGGCCGGGCAGAAGTTCCACCTTTTTTCTCCCTCTTCCCATTCTCCCCGCACCCTGCCCCCGGCGCTGCTTACGGAAAGAGCGCCTTCCACAGATGTCCGATCCATCTCCGCTGTAAACCCGACCGAAACCGGATCTCCTGCGGGCAGACGGTAACCCTGTACTGATGGCACGCTGTCCGCGATCAGTCCGTCGGAACCGGGAGGGGATATAAGCGGAAAGCCGCAGCCTGTTATAAGCGGGATCAGCCGGATAAGAAACAGCAGGCGGATCAGAGATGCCGGATTTGAATTCATGGTTCCTCCTTCAGAAGGTATTCAACCTCCATTCCTTCGCGAAACCGGGGAGGAATGCTCAAGCAGAGGAGTTCTCCCGCCCGGACCCCATCGGTAATTATTCTTCTGCCGGGAATCCTGTTCGAGATCTTTACCGGGCGAAAGATGCAGCGCCCGCCGGATACCAGATATACCCCCGTTTGTTCCCCTTCGCGGCGCTGGACCATTTCCGGCAGAAGGGCGATACCCCTTATCCTTTCCCGGGATTCGATGGTGATGCTGAAAGATGATCCCGGAAAGAAGCGGCGCTCCTCCGGCGGACAGGCTATTCTCACCTCGGCCATTCCGGCATTTCCGGTTACGGCAATTATCCGGGTGACCGCGGACTCGAGGAGATCGTCATCCTCCGGAGAGCTTCCGATCATTGCGGTGCAGCCGGTCTCTATAAGCTGGATATCCTTTTGGGGCAGCATGACCGAAATTTCCAGGGAGGTGGGATCGTAAAAGGATATGAGGGCTTCATCTCTGCCGATCCGCTCCCCCTCGTTCCGGTACAGGGCAAGGACCACCGAATTGAAGGGAACCGCTATGGCGGATTGTTCCAGCATCCTCAGGTACCTCTGAACTTCCGCTCCGGCAGCTTCCGCCTTTTTTTCTCCGATGGCCAGATTCAGTTCGGCCATTGCAGCTTCCGGGTGTTTTTCCGGAGGTGCAAACAGATTGAGCATGTCGGCCTCGAGCAGCGAGAGGCTGTTTTCCACCTGTCTGACGGCCTCTTTTACAGCTTCCTCTTCGTCTTCTCTTCTCCTGGCCGGGAGGGAGCCCGCGTCCACAAGAAGCCGGGTCTCTTCAAGACGTCTGCGGCTGAGCTCCAGCTGGTCCCGGGCGGCTTCGAGAGAGCGCTCTCTCCTCCTGACGAGCAGTTTCAGCGCTTCCTGGTTCATCAGGACGGAACGGAGGCGCTCCTTCAGGAGATCCCGGTGTATTTCCGCCATGGAGAGCTCGAGCCTTGCGGAGAGGAGAAGCTCCTGCACAGCTTCGGTGGAGAGATCCACGGCGGGACTGTTCTCTGCCGCCTGCTCTCCCCTGCGCAGGTGGACGGTCGCGATCTCTCCCTCAAAGGGGGCCGAGAGCGTAATGCTCTTTGAGGCGACTACCGTCCCGAGGGCCGGGAAACTGAGCGCCTCGGAGATTTCCACCGCCTCTGATACGATAACAGACGGTATCTTCTCAGAGCCTGCTCCGGCCTCTTTGGCCTCTCCGGCATCCCCTCTGCAGCCCCATGCAAGAAGAGATAAAAGCAGAAGATTTTCCGCCCGGAACCATATGTTCATCTTTCCGCCCCCGGGTCCGGAAGCCCTCTCAGAAGCAGTTCTCTGCGCCTGCCGGCCTTCAGAAGGAGGGCTGCCTGCTTTAGAAAGCGGCGGTACACCCCTTCGGCAAGCTCTTTTGCGGAAGCCGAAAGGGAAGCGGCTGCCTTCTCAAGCTCTCCGGCGGAAATAAGGCCTCCGGCCATTTCGAGGGACCGCAGCCGGTAGAACTCTTCACTCAGTCTCAGCTCCTCCCTCAGAAGGGGAACCTCTGCTTCCGCCTTCCGAAGATCCAGCAGGGCGGATTCGGTCTCTCCCCGCAGCTCTTCCCTTCGCATTTCCAGAAGCCTTTCGCCATCCGCCTCCTCTCCGGGGATGATTTCTCCCGTACGCAGGGTGAGCAGTCCCTCCTGGCTGTGACGGAGTTCCTCCGAAACGGTGTAATCCAGGGATCCCGAGAGATCGAATCCGGCAGCCTGAAAGCTTACGACAAGGGCCCAGCCGAACTCGTCCGGCTCTCCGGATCCCGTCCGCATGGCGCCGTGAAGGTTCAGTCTTACCTCCGGAAGCCAGCCTTCAAAACCGAAGGTTCTCCGCCGGTTCCGCTCTTCGACCTCCTGACTGATCATCAGGATCCTCCGGTCCCGGGAGCAGATGGATTCATGGATACACTTGAGCGATATTTCCGTATCATCTTCTTTCCCGCGGCCGAAAGAGGGAAGAAGCGTATCTCCGGTAAGCCGCTGCCATGCCTTCAGGCAGATCTCCTCTTCCTCTTTCAGGAAATCAGAGTTGAGGGCTCTCCGCTTCTCCGCAAGTACCGCCGACTCCAGAACTCCTGAGCTTATCTCTCCCAGTTCAAAGGCCGTTTCCGAGGCCATTCTGATGAGCTGCGCCTGGCTTTGAAGCCGGAGTGCATAGTGCATGCGGAAACGCAGGGTTTCGATAAGGCTGATGAGGAGAAGCAGCTCCATGAGAAGCTCATCCTCCGCCTCTTCCCTCCGCAGACGAAGAAGCAGCTCCTCCGACCTGCGCCGGATGCGGAGAGCCATAATCGAGGGGCCTGGAAATATCGGCTGCCCGAGGCTCCAGAGCAGTTCGCTTCCGTGAAAGTCAGGTCCCGCCGGGGCTATGCTGTGCCTTTCCGCGGGGCGGAGGGAAATGACCGGGAGGAAGAGTTTAACAGAACGGGACCCGGTCCTGCGGGCCGACTCTTCCTCCGCAAGAAGCCGCAGGGACCCGCTTCTTTCCGAAACCCGCCGGTAGAGCGACTGCAGACTCTCCTCTCCGGCAGATGACGGAGGGAAGGCTGTGTGTACGCTAATCAGAAGCAGCAGGAGTGGGACCGGCAGGAGAACTGGTTGTTTCATCGCCGGTACTCCAGGGCGCAGGCTTCCTCTTCCAGAGCCTCCGCCTGCGCCAGGGATCCGACGCTCCGGAGGAGAGCGGCCGTTTCCATCAGGGCTTCCCGGTAAATCTGTGCGGATGCGAGAGCGGGAGCCACATGGTCGAAGGGGTTCCCCGCTCCGGTCAGCCTGCCGCATCGTGCAAGCATGATATGGAATTCCGGGTTATCGGGATCCAGGGCAATCCCGCGCAGAGCGAGGGCTCCGGCCGCGGTATAGTCCTCCTCAAGCAGGGCGATTCTGCAGAGCCAGCGGATGGCTCCCGTATGAGCGGGCTCGCTGTGAAGGAGATCCCGGAAGGCGGCTTTACCCCGTGCCACGTTTCCAGCGAGGGTCTCTTCCTTTGCCTTCCGGTAAAGGGCCGGAAGATCGCTTCCCCCATCGGCAGATCTTTCCTGCGACGCGCTGCAGGCGGAAAGGCCCGCGAGGGAGAGCAGAAGAAGTGCTTGTAAAACTCTTTTCTTCATCACCCTGATAAAAGACAAAAAATACGCAGATGATTCTCTTTTCTTCTGATTTTTAAAATCATCCGGAAGGAAATATGTGTTGAGATGTTTGGAGGTGCAGAATGAAACAGAAAAAGTCAGCCATTGTACTTTTAGCCGCGGGAATATGTCTGGTCTTTCCCCCGGTGGCAGAGGCCCGGCTTCCCATGGAGGAGCTTATGGAATCCTTCCGGATTATAGAATCGAGGACCATCGATCCCTGGCTTTACGGAACGGCGGAGTACGGCTCCGATCCGGAGGAGGCCCTTTCGGGATGGCGCACCCTTACCGAAGAGGCGGCATCACGTTTTTCAGGTCAGTGGAAGTCAGGGTACGGGGATGACGGAGGGGATCTGGAGGCGTTGATAGCGGGGGAGATTGACCGCAGGGAAAGCGGCTTCCTCCGCAGAATAAGAGCCCGGCAGTACCGGGAAGAGCGGCCGCCGCAATCTCCCTGCGCCGCTCAGCTCTCGCTGCTTGAGGAGCGCGAAAGGGAGCTTGTGAGCGGCCGGCTTGAGTGGGAACGGGCCAGGGAAGAGAGCTATCGCGAGGGGCTTTCCCGCGCAGAGGAGGAGTATGCCCGGTTCACCGGGGCCATGGAACTCTGGAAGGAGGAGGCTGCGGGCCAGATTGAACTTGAAAGGATGAGCAGGGCTGCAGAGCTGGAGGAACTGAGCCTGGAGCTTGAAAGGCAGCGGGAGCTCTCAGGCGAAAGAAGGATGGATTCTGCGCTCTCCCTCCTGGAAGGAATGGCGGGGGTGGCGGAGCGGCTTTCGGAAAGCCGTAATATCCTTTTTCTGCTTCAGGCTGAAGCTGCACGGAGTTCGGGCAATGAGCGTCTGAACAGGCTCCGGGATATCGAAGTCCTCAAAGAGTATATCGGGGAGGATGAGAACCTTCTTGAAGCGTTCTGTGCCGAGGCAGGCGGATTCCCTGACTCTCCCCTTGATTCCGATTCCCGGGGCGCATCGGAACGGCTCGCTGCGGCGCAGGAGATCGAGGCGGAATACAGCCGTCTTTACGCTTCGGGAATTATAAGCGGGGAGAACGGCATGATTGTGGATATTTCCGCGGAGCTGGAAAGGGGGTACCGGGAAATTGAAGAAATTGTCAGGAGAGAGGAGCTTCAGAACGCCCTGTTTGAGGCAATTGCCGGGCGCCTTTCGGAAGAGGAAGAGTTCCCTCCCCGGGCGGAAATCTCCGGGGCAGCACAGCAGCTGCTTATCCTCGAGAAGAGAGAGACCGGTCTCGCCGGGGCCATAGCCTGGCTGGAAGAGGGTCTTGCGGAGCTTCAGGCGAAAAAGGAGTACGATTTTCTGGAACTGCAGAGACTCGGGAATGAATACGATCGCCAGCTTCTGTATATGTGGGGAGCCGATGCGGCCGGAGAAGAGGGCTCTGAGAAAAGCCTTGCGGATATGATCGAAGACGGATCCCTTTCAGGGGTCATAAGACTGAGTGCTCTTTCCGCCCGGCTTGAGGGGGCGCCCCGGGCCGCAGAACCCGATCTTGCGGCGCACAACAGCGTATTTCGAAGCATTCTCCGGGAGATCGACCGCGGGGAGAAGGAGCTTCTCGCCTCCGCTTCCGCCGCGGCGGCGGAGGAAATTGACGGGTCCGGAGAGGTGGAAGAGCGTGTCGATGCCCTTCTGCGGATAGTCCGCTCCTGCCCGGATGGAGCGGTAGCTTCTTCCCTGAACGGGGCAATGAACGCCGCCCTCAACCGGATAGTGCTTGATGAGGGCCTCTCGCTGCTGAACAGGAAGATAGACGGGTACTCTTCGAGGATTACCGCTTACACAGCCCAGGCCGCCACCAGTGCGGCAATTGCAGCGGTCTGCTATGCGGGTTTCAACATCCCCGGCGGCGTGGCGGCAACGGCAGCCTCCATTGCCGCGGCAGCCGCGGCACGCTCCTTCAAAGAAAAGCGGGGAGATCTCCGGGAGCTGCGCCGGATGGCTTCCGTCATTTCTGCGGATCCCGGCAATGGCGCCGCCCGTGCGGGAGAAGAGCTGGGAAAGCTCGCATCTCTCCGGGCGCGCCGGGAAGCCGCAGAGCTGGAGGTAAAAAATAACGCGGAACTGCTCTGGATCGGCAAGCCCGGGGAAGAGGCGCTGGATGCCCTTTCTTCGTTGACCGCCGAGGGAAAGCCTCTTGAAAGGATATACGGCGAAGCAGCGGAACTTCTCGAATTGCGGAGGCGGGAAACGGCAGAAACCGCCGCCCTGCTCGAACAGGAGTGCGGAGCGCTATTCCGGGCGGAGCGGGACAGCTTCCTCGGTCTGGCAGCGGCTGCTCCTCTGTCCGACGGGGAAACCTTCAGGCAGCTGGTGGAGGAGGGGGCCGCCGTATACCGGAATCAGGAGATCCTCAGGGACCTCGGCGGGAGCTTGAGCAGCCGGGCGGGATATACCGGAGAACTGATGGCCCGTGTTCAATCGATACTGGCGGACCGTCTTGAACTCAGGAGCAGGGAAACGCTTCGGACCGATAAGTACCGACGCGGGATAAGCAGTTATTTTGGAGATCTGCGTTTGGAGATCTCCGATGTGGCCTGCTCCGCTGCCCTTGCATGGTGGAAGGGTGAAGAGGAGGATTTGAGGAGCGGCGCAGTAGAGTGGAAACGGAATTTTATCCTCCTTGCGGAGGAGGGAAGGGCCGCCTGGAACAAGGCGGAGGAGCATTTTTTCAGCGAACGCGGGCAGATTGCGCAGCGGCTCTACCGGGGTGAGTCGGAACGCATTGCGGAAATGTTTGCCTCACTCCCGGAGCTGCCGGGCTTGCCTCCCATGCCTCCCATGCTGTCCTGGGAGGCACAGCTCCTTTCCCCCCTGTTTACGGTGTACTCCGATTATTCCGATCCTGTTGCTCCGGGGGAAGATCCCGGGGAGAGAGAGTGGTCTTCTGCCGATGCCGTTGCGGGGCTGGAGGAGCGGCTTGAGCGGCTGCATGCCGACAGTGCCCGGGCGGCGGGGATCATGGAGGGGATGCTGGAGTCGGGCATGAGAAACAGCCTGATGGGCAGGCTCCTCGACCTGGAAGAGGGGCTTCAGGTGGCCGTGACCGGTGCAAACAGGGAGGTGCGCGGGCAGATAGAGGTTTCCCTGCTGAAAAGCGGGTACCGGCTGGAGGGGAATTACTTCGGAAGGGAGGCTCTTGTGGATCTCTGGCTCGGGGGGCATGAACGGAAGCGGCAGCGGATAGAATCCTACCGGGACTTCATATTACCTGATTTCAACTGGAGGAAGGATCTATCCTCCCTGCGGGCCGGAGGGGAAGAAGCGGTCTGCCTTTTTAAAAGAGCGGCGATGGAGAGTGATCTCGTTTTTTCACCGGGGAGCGAAGGGCTTTTCGCACTCCATACGGGTTCGGCTCCCTCCGGAAAGGATCCGGGGAGCGGTGAGTACGGCCGTATTTTTTCCCTTTTTGCTCTTCAGGAGGGTGAACTGGGAAGGGGGCTGTCGATGATGGAAACCGCATTCTATGACCGGCGTTTCTGGGATGATGACAAGGATAACGATGGCGAGGGTGATTCTTTTTTCAAGGCGCCGACCATCAGATCGACGGCGGATGTGGCAATGCAGGTTGCGGCGGCAAGCCTGCTTGGTCCCGGTCTGGGGGCTCTTGCTCTGGGAATGAGCGACGATTTTCTTTTTTCCGCTGTGGATATTGCTTCGGGAGGAGACCCGGCCGCGATCCTGGGAGGTGTCGGTAAAAAAGCTGCGGCTTCCCTGGCCGGCGGCGGTACGGGAGCGGGCTGGTTTGAAGGCAGCAGCTGGCTTCTGGATGCGGCCGGGTCTGCGGCTTCAACGGCGGTCAGGCAGACCGTAAGCAGCGGAATTTCCTCCCTTTCCATTTCGTCGGAAGGGATCGGTTTTGACCGGGACCTTTTTCTCTCTTCGGCCTTTTCCGTCGACACCCTTGCGGGCATAGGTTCGGCCGCAGCAGCTTCGGCCGCGGGGTCACTATATGCGAACGCCTGTCTTACGGAAGAGGCTTCCGGAGGGCTTAATACCCTTCAGCTTGAGCAGATGAAATCGACGGGCACTCTGCTTTCCGGGGCCGCCGGTACAACCTTCTCCGCGGCGCTGACGGGAGAGCTGAAGCTGAATCTTCTGAACGCATCGGATGCAGGCACTCTTCTGGGGCTCGATATCGCCTCTGCCGGAATGATCGAACTGCAGCTTGGAGGAGACGAAGTTTCTCTCGGACTCGGCAGCGGAGGTCTGGACCTTTCGGCCGGACGGCTCCGGGAGGCGGCCGGGGGATACGGGCATCTTGCCATGCGGAACAGAATCGCCGACTTTGCCTCCGGATCGGAGGAGCTGCTTAAACCGGCGCTCCTTTTTCAGTACGGTTTTGGTGATGACATGGCTCTCGGACAGCTTGAACGGCTGCTCTCCGGAGAGGATACTATTCTGACAGCTTCATATGCGGAGAACCGGAACGGCCTTGCCTGGTGCGAAACCCGGGAGGAAGGTGACGGGAGGATTATCACCATCTCCCCCGGCGGAAAGGATGCACCCCTGACCGCCATCGGACTGGCTTCCATGCTTCAGCATGAGGCGTACAGGGATGGCAGACCCGGTAAGGATAACAGCGAGGAGACCGCCGCCGCCTTTGCCGCTCATTCCGGACTGGTTCGACGGGCGGGAATGGATCCTCTCTACGGTATGGAGCTGCTTCTTCAGGATCCCTTTATTCTGAGGGAACAGATGGCGATTGCCGCGGGAGCCGGCGACCTCCTCTCCTCAATCGCTTTCGATTCTTCCGCCGACTATTACCGCCTGACCGAAAAGGGTGAACTTCTTTTCGATGGAAGCCATCACCTCTGGAGTGCCGGCGGAGCTCTTATGGCGGCGCATGACCGGGGTTCTTTTTCCCAGTCCCTGGCCGACCTTTTCGGAATAAGCAGAAGCGTGGCGCTTACGCTCATGGATGAATGCGGCCTCTCCTGGGACGCATGCTCAAACAGCTACATTGATGCCAGTCCTGATGCAGGAATTACGGTTCCCGGAGAAATTCTGGCACGGGCCGAACTCCTCGATCGTTACGGTCCTGCAGGGGTGGAAGAGATGGATCAGTCCCGCCGATCGGCATATGCCTGGGCTCTCCGGGAGAAAGAGATCCGGCGTTCGCAGGGTGATTACAGATCGCTGCGCTACGAGCTGGGCCTTGATGAAGCGCTGGGCTCCTTTGAACGCTTTACCTCCCTTACCGGTGCCGCGGCAGAACACACCTTTGCCGGAATAGAGGCAGAAGCTACTCTCAATCACTATTCGCAGCAGAACCTCGAGAGAATGGTCCTCGGCGAACCGTTCTCTCCGGAATCGGGTAACGGCTACTGTCTTGCGGAGTCTATCGCCTTCGCCTATGCGGACCGTTATCCGGGAATAAGTATGGAGGATATCGGAGAAGCCTTTATAAACGGCAGTTTCGGCAGCTCCTTCGACCGGACGGATGGGACGGTAAGGGACAGAACGGGGTTCTCAAAGGCTCTGGGCCGGGAGCTGGGAATCTCTTCATGGCTTACCGAAGAGCGCTACCCTTCAATATCAGAGCTGGACAAGGCGGTCAGAAAAAACGGAAATGATTTTTTTGTCGTGGCAGATTACGGAACACACTTCACCCACGTTACTCCCGGCGGACTGGAGGTAAACAGCTACTCGGGTTGGGTGAAAGGAGAGCGTGAACCGGAGGAATGGAGGCTTATGAGCTGGAACAGGGGGGATTAACTGATAATCGTTAAAAAACTCATTGTTAAATATTTTCATACCGATAGTTTGTATGTTACTATAATAAAAACATAAACATGTATGAAGGAGATTTCCATGACCGATCCGACCGAAGCCGCAATGTCCATTGCCCACGCACTGATTATCTTTTCAACCGTGGGGTGCATAGTGTACGGACTCCTTCACTGGAATCGTGAGGAGCAGACTGAACCCCTGCATGTAGAGTCCGATGAGGATAGACGCTGATCGGTATATACGATCGATCACATATATAAACCGCCGCCCGGCGGTTTTTTTTATTCTTCCAGCTCTTCAAGAGGGCTTTTTCCCCCGGGCTTTCCGGCAATCATAAAGAGCAGGGTCAGAAGTATTAGATTCAGAACTGATGTTGCCGCAAAAAGGCTCCACCGCGGAGAACCTGAAGCAATGCTTCCCACAAAGGTGAATATCTTGACACCGATGGTATAGCGGTAATCATCCCGGATAAAAAGCAGGGTAGGCAGGAATCCGTTCCAGGCTCCGAGAAACGCGACAATCATCGAAGTAAGCACAACCGGCCGGCTCAGGGGCAGTAGTATTCTGCGGAGATAGAGACATGTTCCCGCTCCTTCCAGAAGGGCCGCTTCTCTCAGAGAAGACGGCATACGTCTCAGAAATGCCGTTATGGTGAAGAGACTGAAAACAAAGCTGTGTTCGACGTAGATCAAAACCAGCGAGGAGTAGCTGTTTATTATTCCCAGGCTGCGGAAAATGATGTAGAGGGGAATGAGGGCATGCATTCCGGATACGGTCCCGATAAGCTGAAGCGAGCCGAAGACCATCGTCTCCTTCCGTTTGCCTCCTGAAACAAGGGCCCATGAGGCGGGAAAGGTAATGAGGGGAAGCAGGAGTGCCGTCATGGAGGCGAGCACCAGGCTGTTCAGAAAGTAGTGGAAGACCTGTTCTTCTCCTATTGCCTGGACGTACGCCCCGATTCCCGGCGAAGGAGGTATGACCGAATTGAAAAAGACTGCGTCGATGCCGGAGAAACTGAGCCACAGAAGGGCCGCCACAAGCATAAGGGAAGAGACCATGAAGCAGAAGGAAAGCATCCTTTCCACGGGCTTCCAGGGGAAAGGGCTTTTTCCCGAAAACCGGGAGCCCTTCCCGCTTCCTTTTATAATGGCAAGAACCGCGGCGGCAATGAAAAAAGCCGGCTGTATCCCTCCCGGAAAACCATCCGCCAGAAGAAGGAGTACCATACCAAGACCGTGGAGAAGAACCAGGGCGGAAAGCCCGCGCGGGAAGATGATAATCAGGGCGTAGAGCAGGGCTCCCGGAAGTGCGAGAACTCCTCCCGTCAGAAGCTGGCTGACAGCGGGGAAGAGAGGCAGCCATCTCCTCCGCTTTCTGTCCGGTCTGTTTCTTCCCGCAAGGTAGAGGAGGGTAGCCGTAAGAACGGCGGCTGAAACCAGCACCGAAAAAGCAGATGAAACTCCGTAATCCGATGCGGTAAGAAAGAGATCGTAGAGAAAAACACTCAAGGTTGTGGTGGCGCCGACTATATGCCGCTCCGTTATTCCCGTCAGGAGGGGCGGACCTCCGGCGGTCATCAGAAATACCACGGTGAACTCCTTCAGGGATTTGACAAAGGTGAGGAGGGCAACCGAAAGAAGCATATCCCTGACGCCCGGAAAACAGATTGAGAACGCGATGGTTCCTTCATCCGCCCCGTCCAGGAGGGCCGCCTCAAGGACATGTCTTCCCGTCTTTTTCAGGGCTCCGTGGATAAGGAAGACTGTCGCCGGAAGGGTGAGCCAGACACTGACCAGAAGGGAAAAAATGAAAGCGGCGGCCGGCTGGAGGAGCAGGTTAAAGGGGATACCGTCGCCGTGGATAAGGGCCCTCCAGAGGGGAACCGCAATGTAGACGGGAACACCCCAGGGAACCAGAACCGCCAGGTAAAGCCTTTTTCCCTTCTTCCCCAGCCTCCACAGGCGATAGGCAAGAACGGAGCCGATGAAGAGGGTCAGAAGCGTCTGGGCAAATGCCCAGAGTACGGTTATGTTCAGGCTGTACCCGAAGGCCTTGTCGGAGAGGATAAAACGGTAGTTCTCCAGACCGGCCGGGCTTATCTCTCCATACAGGTCGTGCAGAAAAGATCCCTGCAGGGCAGCGAAGAAGGGGGCGACGCCGATAAGAGCCGCCACTGCCAGAAGCGGCAGAAGCGGCAATGATGCGGCAGCTTTTCTGATTCGGACGGGTCGATCTCTAATCAATCACGGCTCAATCAAAAATCAGCTGGATTTCCGTAATGTTCCGTACCGCCTTTATTCCTTCCGGAACAAGCTCGGCGTCCTTGTCCCAGACCAGGACCAGGGGCCATTCCCTCTCCGGAAGGCTTTCACCCTCTTTTATGGTGGCGATTATAACATCGTCGTTCCTGTTCAGTTCCCGGGAATCCAGGGTGATGGAATAGCCGTCGGCGGCGATTATTTTGACTCCGTAACCCGCAAGGGCGGTGTCCTCCTTATAGGAAAGGATACTCTTGTCAGTCTGCCGGTGGGGGGCATGCAGGGGGTCATCGCCGTAGGCAAGCAGGAGCCAGAGGGGTATACCCGTATACTCTTCCGTTGCTCCGCTCTTCTTGTCGAGATAGCTTACATCCTGTTTATGACAGCTTACCCCCGACTGAACGGTCTGCCTGTCCAGCCGGTTGTCCATTCTTCCCCCTATGACAAGTTCGTATTCCCTGTATGCTTCGGCGCTCACTGCAACTCTCTTGACCATTCGGGCGGAACTGTGGCCGTCTATATTGGGGGCCATGCTGCCGACCTTGATTGTCCGGATATATCCCGGATCGAGGGGGAGATATTCGCCGTCGGACTTGAAAGCGAGAATCCAGGTCCCTTCGCTTTCGTCCATCAGTTCCTGCCCGCCGTAGGACATGGTATAACCGTCCATCGCTTCGACCGTAATGGTTGTATCATCCTTTATATCAACGTAGGTGCGCAGGAAATCGGCGAATTTGATACCCCCGTAGGTATGTGTGTGGGTCGTTCCTGCACTGGTAGTGTAGCTGCCCGTTTCTTCAATATAGAGGGGCATAGACTCCAGCTCTTCCCTTGTGAAACTGCTCAGTTCCCCGTTTACCTCCAGTTCGAGCTCGAAGGTGCCGGATGTTTCCGCGGATCCGAGGGAGAGTTCTATCGAGGCAAGATCCTTTATCCGGAGGCTGGAAGGTATATCCCCGACAATCCCGGGCGCAATCGCCTGACCGTCAAGAGTGTCGGCCAGGTATAGTGCCTCCGGATCCACATCGGCGGTGGAAAAACTTACTGCGTAGCCGTCCGATGCCGTAAGGGTTATATCGTAGCCAGCTTTCCATGCCGCTTCATCGAAGTTCCAGGGGTGCTCGTCCTTTTCGCTGTCTATCATGGCGATAATATAGCTTAGAGGCATTGCCATGTAGTCGTCGACCTTCAGGTAATGGCTTTTGTGTTCCTTTGCCTCGGCGAGGCTTGCTCCCGTTATGGTATCCACCCGCAGGCCCGAGAGCTTTATCTCCCAATCCGGTGTCTCTTCACCGGGAACCGCGGGAGTACCGGCACATCCGGCAAGAGCCAGTGCCAGCAAGGTGAGCAGAATCGCCGGGATAATTCTGATACGGTTTTTCATGCAATACTCCTTTTATCGTTTCATTTGATTATCTATAAGCTGCTGTGCCTGTTCGAGCCCCTCCCTGACAGGGATTTTGCCGGTCAGCATGAAGCGCAGCATTTTCCACATGGTGTTTTTGTATATCTTGTATCCCTGGAGAGAGGGCACGGTAATTCCGGAGTCGTAGGATTCCCTGAGAACCGGAAAAAAGGGATTGGACTGTTCGGAGAGTTCCCATGCAGCCTCGACGGCCGGCAGTTTATGCAGCCTGGAAGTAAAGTCGTGCTGGAGCGCGGGGTCGCTCATGGATAGAAGAAAACGGCGTGCCAGCAGGGGATTCTTTGTTTTCCTGGAAATGGCAAAGCCCTTGAAGTCGAGAAATGGTGCAACCGCTCCCCGGGGGCCGCGGGGAAACGGGGCGACCCCGAAGGGTACTCCAGCCCTCTGAAGTTCGGGGATTGAAAAACTGGAGGAGAGCATTATCGCGACATCCCCCGAAACAAAGCGGGAGAACATGTTATCGCGTTCCCGGAGGTCCAGGAGCCCCTCATCGGATAGACTCTTCAGGTAGCCTACCGCGGCCCTGCTTGCATCGTCGTTGACCACTACCGATCCGTCGGCTTCCAGCAGGGATTCTTTGCCGAAACCGATCTGGAAGGGGGCAAGCCAGTAGGCGCTGTAGGCGTTCCAGGACGCCGGGCTTATCCCCTGCTCCAGAAGCCTCCGCAGTTCGGCTTCGAAGCTGTTCAGATTCCACCCCGGGCCGCTCAGGGTCCGGAGCGTGACAAGATCCTTACGGTAGAAAAGAAGCTGGGTATCAAAGTAGAAAGGAACCGCCCAGAGCTGTGAATCCAGGGAAAAAGATTCCAGGCTTTTGCCGGAAAAGCCTTCGAGCGGAAATCTGACCATCGGCTGGAGTGCCTTCGCGGCGGTAAGGGCAGGCAGGTAGTCCGATTGAACAAGGATGACATCCGGAGGTGCCCCGCCTCCTCTCAGAACCGAGAGAAGCTTGGAATCGCTTTTGGGGACCTCGTTTACCCTGACCTCTATATTGTGGAGCCGTCCCCAGCGCTCTATCTCCCTCTTCAGTTCACGGACGCCCTCCCAGGAAAGCCAGACCTCCAGCTCTCCCGATTCCACAGCCTCTCCCGTAATAGAAATCTCCGTAATATCGGGAATATATGAAAGAAGGGCACCGTCCGTATCGACAAGCGCAAAATCATATTTGCTTCCATCGGGGATAATGAAACTCCGGTAGAGGACCAGGCTCTCTTCACCTGTCTCAATGCCGGTTTCCGGGCTGACTCTTTTTCCCGAGGAATCGCTTATGCTCAGGGACTCCAGCTGACGGAATACCGGCAGCAGCTCTTCGAGGACCAGAGAGTTTCTGATGGTGCCCGCAACCGGGCGCGGTCTGGCTGCGGCAGCCATTGTGTCGGCAAGTAAGGGGACGGCAATACCGTTGATCTTCAGTTCCATCCCGTACATGTCCGTCGGAATTAAAAACAGCGACGCAAGGCAAAGCAAAAGCTGGATGGATACAGGTATCCTTGTCGTTTTCATAAAGACTTCCTTTCCAAATACGGGAGGGCGGGATGTTTCCATCCTGCCCCGGCGATCCGGGAACCATAACGCCTGAGCGTCACAGGTTCGGGGATTCGGAAGTATGTCGGTTCGTCCTTACTCTAGACGATATTCAGGCACCGGTCAAGGAAATAGTCAGCTTTTTTTCCGTTTGTCCCTGAAGTAGAGAAGCTCTCCCGGTGCGTTTTTTATGGTGCGGGTATCCTTTTCGAAGAGGGTCGTGGCATCCATAAGTTCGCCCAGTTTCTTGAAACCGTAGTTTCTTGAATCAAACTCGGGCGCCTTCTTTGCAATATTCTGTCCCACGTTTCCGAGATAGGCCCAGCCGGAATCGTCGGCGGAGTCCTCCACCGCGGCGCGGAGCATATTTACCAGCTTGGAATTGTTTTTCAGTTCCTGGCCGGTTATCCGCTTCTTGGGGCTCTGTTCAATATCTTCCCGCAGGATCTCGGTATAGATAAACTTGTCGCAGGCCGAAACAAAGGGGCGTGGTGTTTTCTGCTGTCCGAATCCGTATACCGTCAGGCCCTCTTCCCGTATCCGGGCCGCGAGGCGGGTAAAGTCGCTGTCGCTGGAAACGATACAGAAGCCGTCGAAGCGCTCTGTATAGAGCAGGTCCATGGCATCGATGATCATAGCGCTGTCGGTGGAATTCTTTCCGCTGGTATAGCCGAACTGCTGGATGGGGATAATGGAATGCTCGAGAAGGACCTCCTTCCAGCCTTTCAGGTTGGGACTTGTCCAGTCTCCGTAGATGCGCTTGACGCTTGATATTCCGTATTTTGCTATCTCTGCAAGAAGGCCTTCAATTATCGCCGCCGGCGTGTTGTCGGCATCGATAAGGACCGCCAGTTTCGGCTGATGATGTTCATCTATTACTGTCTGCATAATGGTATCTCCATAAATTATTTCCGGATGCTCCAGCACTGGTGCGGAACTCTCCGGTTCTGAAAGTCCGGGTCTATTGTTTCGCCGGTAATATCCCGGCACTCCGGTACTTCCGCCTGGAACTTGAAATTTTTCCTGTTGGTGGAAAAAAGGAGCTCTCCTCCGGGAGCGAGAAGCTCCATGCACCATCCGAAAAGCCGGGGGTGGTCTTCCTGAACGTCGAAAACATCGTTCATGTCCTTCGAGTTTGAAAAGGTCGGAGGATCGAGAAATATCAGATCGAAGCGTCCCTTTTCGCGCTCCGCCGAACGTTCGAGCCATTTCAGGCAGTCCGCCTTGACAAGGGTATGGGAACTGCGGCCTGATATATCGGCCCTGAAGCCGTTCAGTGCAAAATTCTCACCGGCCCAGGAGAGGTAGGTATTCGAATTGTCGATGGTGACTGTGCTTTTCGCTCCGCCGGCTGCGGCATGGACCGAAGCGGTTCCGGTATAGGCGAAGAGGTTTAGAAAGCGCTTTCCCTTCGCCGTTTCCATTATTCTGAGCCGTACCGGGCGGTGGTCTAGAAATATTCCCGTATCCAGGTAGTCGTGCAGGTTGATGAGGAAACGCAGCCCGTTTTCATGAATTTCGACCCGCTCGTTGCGCTCATCAACCTTCTGATACTGGTCCTTTCCCCTCTGCCGGGTTCTGCGCTTTACAACAATCCGTTCCCGGGGAACCGATGTTGCTTCCGCTGCTCCGTCCACCAGCTCTCCGAGACGCCTTGCCGCTGCGGCGGGCTCGATGGTAATGGGCGGGGCATATTCCTGAAGGTGGATCCAGCGTACCTTGTCGGCGGTCTCGTAGATGTCGAGGGCCGCCGAGTACTCCGGCATGTCGGCATCGTAGAGGCGGTAGCAGGTAACGCCCTCCCGGGCAATCCATTTTTTCAGGCGCTTCGCGTTTTTCCGGAGACGGTTCGCTGCCATCTCCGCTCCCGGACTCAGTTCCGCCGCGGAGCCGGATTCAGCTTCGGCGTTCCGCTCCCCCGCACCATCCCGGTTTTTGTGAAGCGAGTAGATGGCAAGGCTGCATTCGACGGGGCCGTTGAAAAGGGTGTTTACCTTGTCCGGTTTAAGACCGACGCGGTAATTCCGCGCCTCGTCTCCCGCAATTACTGCAGCCTGCCAGCCTCCGAAGTGGAGCTTCAGGTTTTCTCCGAAGCTGCGGTAGAGCCCACCGAGGGAACCGCCCCGGAAGGTGGTGCGTTTTCCGTAGGGAGGGTCTGCAATGAGAAGCCCCGGAACGGCCCCTTCCGGCGGCTTGCTGAAACGGGCATCGGCGGAACTTACCCGGATGTGAGCGCCAAGGCCGGCGGCGGCTATATTCTTCTTCGCGATGGAAATTGCGGCCTCGTCGTTGTCGCTTCCGACAATAAGCGGTAGCCGTGCCATCCCTTCACGCCTCTGCTCTTCAGCATCTTCACGGATCCTTTTCCAGAGCGCTTCGTCGTGGTCCTTCCACCTTTCGAATCCGAAGGTGGTGCGGAAGAGTCCCGGAGCAATGGCGCCGGCCATGAGAGCTCCCTCGACAAGCAGGGTTCCGCTTCCGCAGAAGGGATCGAAAAGGGTCCCTCCCGCTTCGGCGATCTCTTTCCAGCCCGAACGGATAAGGGCTGCCGCGGCAACCGTCTCCCTCAGGGCCGCCTCTCCGGTGCCTCTGCGGTAGCCCCGTCTGTGAAGGGCCTGCCCCGAAAGATCCAGGCCGATGGTAACAGCTTTCCGCTCGAGGAAAATCTGAATGGTTATCTGGGGGTTCTCGGTATCCACCGAGGGGCGGCTACCCGTACGTTCGCGGAAATGGTCGGCAACGGCATCCTTGACCAGGCGGGCCGCGTAGCCCGTATGCTCCACCGCCCGTTCCCGCTTGCCCGAAGCATCCACCGCGATGGAAGCATCCACCGGAAAAAGATCGCTCCAGGGCAGCTCCGCCGTGGCCCGGTAAAGCCCGTCGCTGTCTTCGACGGTGAAGCGCCCCAGGGTGAGTACAAGGGAGGAGGCAACCCGTGCGTAAAGTGAAAACCTGTAGATGGTGTCAAGGGAGCCCCGGAAAGAGACTCCTCCGGGTAAAACGGATACTACTTCGCCGCCCGAGGCGAGAACCTCTTCGGCTGCCAGGTCGCTGCAGTTTTTCGCCGAAGGGGCGAAAAGCGTATATAGGGGATTCATCCCCTCCAGTATACCTGAAGGGGATGGTCCGTACAATCGGCCCGCTGCCCGGTTTCTAGGGGTGGAGCTCTTTCAGAGCGGAAATTGCCGCATCGTAGTCGGGATGGTCGTGATTTTCCTTCACAATTTCTACATAACGTATCGTGTTTTCATCATCCGCAATAAAAATTGCCCGGTTAAGAAGTCTCAGCTCCTCGATGAGCACTCCGTATGCGAGGCCGAAGTCTCCCTCACGGTGATCTGAAAGGGTCACAACCTGGTCAGCCCCGGCGGCACCGCACCAGCGCTTCTGGGCAAAGGGAAGGTCCATACTTATGGTCAGGATAACCACGTCGTCTCCCAGGGAAGATGCCAGATCGTTGAACTTTCGCGTCTGCAGATCGCATACCCCCGTGTCGAGGGAGGGAACAACGCTTATCAGCTTGTACTTGCCTTCAAAATCTTCCAGCCCCTTCGGGAGAAGGCTGTTGTCCAGGACGGTAAATGCCGGTGCCTTGTCGCCTGCTTTCAGCTTCGGGCCGAGCAGGGTGATGGTGTTGCCTCCCATTTTTGTTGTCTGTCGTTTGTTCATCTTTGGCTCCTTATCTGTATGTTCTGGAAATCATGCATGAATTGCCCATCCTTCGGCGCTCCTGGCGGCTTCCATTACCGCCTCGGAAAGGGTCGGGTGGGCATGTACCATTACTGCTATATCTTCCGGAAGCAGCTCCGCTGTCCTCGCGAGAAGAAGCTCGTGGATAAGCTCCGTCGCGTGGTCTCCGACAATTCTGCCTCCGAGAATCTCCCCTGTTTTATTATCGAAGATAATTTTGACAAAGCCGTCGGTTTTTTCTATGGCCACGGATTTTCCCGCACCCCGGTAGGGGAACTGAGTGCTCCGGGGATCAAATCCGGCCTCCTTTGCTGCGGCTTCGCTCATGCCGAAACCGGCAATCTCGGGTTCCGTGTATACCGCTGTGGGAACATGAGTGGGGTCGACTCTTTCGGGAACATCCCGCCCGGCCATGTGCTCCACCGCCAGTTCGGCTTCCTTGCTTGCAGCATGAGCCAGAAGCAGACCGCCGATAAGATCTCCCGCAGCGTAGATTCCCTCTGCCGCGCGGTAGTATGGTCCGGTTTTTACAAAGCCGCCTTTGTCCAGCTCCACTCCCGCTTTTTCGGCCCCGAAGCTCCCGGAATTGGGACTCCTACCGACCACAACAAGGAGTTTTTCCGCCTTTATCTCGGAGCTTTTTCCGCCGGCTTCTACCGTAAGGGTAATACCGTCCTTGTTCTTTTTGACTTCCGATGCCTTCGCTCCGGTAAGCATCTCTATCTTCCGCTTCTTGAAGCTCCTGGCCAGGACGGCTGTGGTTTCGGGATCTTCGGCGGGAAGAATCTGATCCATCGCCTCAATGAGGGTCACCTTTACCCCGAAGCCGGCCATTATATGGGCAAACTCGCACCCGATCGCTCCTGCGCCGAGGATGGCGAGAGATTCCGGCAGCTCCTCGAGCATGAGGGCGTCGTCGCTGGAAAGGATCTGCTTCCCGTCGAAGGGGAAGGGAGGCAGTTCCTTTGGACGGCTGCCGGTGGCGAGGAGAATGTTTTTTGCTGTGTAGCTTTTTTCTTCTCCCTTTTCACCTTTTACCATTACCCGGCCCTCTCCCTGAAGAACGGCCTCTCCCTCAATAAGATCAATCTTGTTCTTTTTCATGAGAAAGCGGACCCCCTTGGAGAGGGAACCGCTCGCTTTCCGGGATTTTTTCCACACCTTCCGGTAGTCAAAACCGCTCCGGTCAATACCGATGCCGAGATCCTCGAGCTCTTCGGCCGACCGGTAGAGTTCTGTCTGACGTATGAGGGCTTTGGAGGGGATGCAGCCGATGTTCAGGCAGACACCGCCGGGCTCTCCCTTTTCTATTACCGCGCTTTTCATGCCGAGCTGCGAAGCTCTTATGGCTCCCACATAGCCC